>Ga0310696_10007243_pt1 | contig 13060 bp, 8 predicted proteins | sample AusTroGonzalo_MG_4_FD_203885 | JGI IMG/M metagenome (GOLD analysis project Ga0310696, IMG submission 203885) | Bovine rumen microbial communities from tropical cattle in Woodstock, Queensland, Australia - Gonzalo_02 (v2) (version 2) | ecosystem: Host-associated > Mammals > Digestive system >... | reverse complement strand
TCACCACGCGGCGTTTCCATGTTTGGGAGGGTGCGGACGGACTGCTCGCGCCGTTCGTCGAGTCGTGCATCGGACTTGGACGTGCGGCAATGGAAAAGAAGGACTACAAGGCGGCGCTCAAGTACTTTGAGGAATCGACGACCTATCCCGAGAATCTTCAGGCGGGGCGTCCGGGCGACGCGGGCACTGAGCCGAAGAGCCGCTATTTCATGGCGCAGTGCAAGAAGGCTCTTGGCGACGAGGCTGGCTACAAGGCGGAACTAGAGAACTCGCTCAAGGGATGGATCCACGCGGGCGAAATGGACTACTGGCGCGTAAAGGCGCTGCGCGAGCTAGGCCGCGACGGCGAGACCGCTCCGCTAATCGCTGAACTCAAGCAGGCAATCAAGGAACTTGAGACGCCTCAGCCCGAGGTCATCAACGCCTACGCGAAGTTCGCAGGCGACAACTCCGCGATGGAGCGCGCGGCAAAAGCGCGGGAGAAAGCCGGCGCGTTGCGGAAGTTGCTGGAGGAAATTGAGAAGTGAAATGGACAACAGGCGACTAGAACAGATTCCCGGACCACAACCGGTCGATGAACTCCCGCCAAGGGAGAATGGCTACGCCATCGACTTCGCGCGGACGTGGCTCGTCCGCAACGAGGATGCGGTGGCGGAATGTGCCTTCGTCGCCGATGGCTCTAAGGCCCTTGAGGTCGTCCTTTGTTGCGCTGCGCGTTGTCTTGGCCTCTATCGCGACCTCGCCATTCACCACGAAGTCAACTTCAAGGTTTGTACGAGTGCGCCAGTAGGAGATTTCCGCATCGCGTCGGAATGTGTCGGCGTAGGACGCGATCTCGTGCATGATCCAGCTCTCGAAGGCGTGTCCATATTCGGGCGTTCCGCGAACGAGTTCACGGCGTCCCGAGAGGCGGCGCGTCACGCCCGTGTCGAACAAGTAGAATTTCGCCGTCTCGACAGTCTTGCGGGAACGGCCCTTGCGCCATACCGGAACTTCGCGTGCAAGAAGGGTGTCTTTAAGGATCTTGAAGTATTCCTGCACGGTGCTGCGCGGAATCTGCGCATCGGAGGCAATGGACTGGTAGTTTATCTGCTCTCCGCTGGAGAGGGCGGCGACTTCGAGAAAGCGGCTGAACGCTGGAAGGTTTCTCGTCACGCCTTCCTGCATGATCTCTTGCTCAAGGTAGAGCGAGACGTATCCGGCAAGGTCCTCATCCGGTTCGTCGGAAAACCAGATGCCTGGAACGAGGCCGTTGTTGATGGCGCGGTCGAGGTCGAATGCGTCGCCGAGTTCGGAAGCGGAAAAAGGGTGGATGTTTCGGATTCTTGCACGCCCTCCGAGAAGATTGACACCGCCCTTGCGAAGTTTGCGGGCGCTCGAACCTGTCAGGAGGAATCGCTTTCCCTTTTCTTCAATAAGGCGATGCACTTCGTCGAGAAGGGCGGGCATTTTCTGAATCTCGTCAATGACTATAGGGCGTTCGTCGCGGCATGTCTCGTCAATGTAGTTCGGATTCCCCGCAAGGTGCATAAACGTATCGCCGGAAAGAAGGTTGAACATATGCGCGTCTGGCATCGTCTCTCTCACAAGAGACGACTTTCCGCACTGGCGTGGCCCAAAAAGGAAGCACGACTTGGCCTTCAGTACGGAAGCAACATCAAGTTTTCTGGCGATATACATGGTTTTTCCTCAAGTTTCTGCTCAAACAGTGCGAATTGTAGCATAAAGGGCGGTTCCAAGTCAATAGCAAATCGCCAACTCTGTCGGCGATTTTGCAGTAAAATCGCCAACTCCGTCGGCAATTCTGCACTAGGTGCGGCAGGGGTAAGGGAGTGATGAAGATACTACTCAAAATCTGTGAAACTGCGGCGGCTGCGCTTGGCACGATGTTGCCGATGGCGTTGTGTGCCGCTGCACACACGGAGAAGGTGGCGATGACCAACGAACTCACGACATCGTGGGGTCGGGCCGTGACGCCCGAGAACGCATGGCGCGAGTATCCGCGCCCGCAGCTCGTGCGCAGCGACTGGACAAGCCTCAACGGGAAGTGGGAGTACGCCATCGCGTCGGCTGCGGCCGACGAGCCTGCAAGGTACGACGGCACGATCCTCGTGCCGTTCGGCGTAGAGACGCCGCTTTCCGGCGTTCGGCGGAAGGTGACGCCCGAAGACCAGGTCTGGTACCGGCGCACGTTCACCGCCCGCCCGAAGAAGGGCTTTCGCACGATCCTCAACTTCGAGCGAGTGGACTTCCGCGCACACGTGTTCGTAAACGGACAGGAGGCGACCGACGTGCCGCACGAGGGCGGCAACGTTCCTTTCAGCGTGGACGCGACGCCGTTCGTGAAGGATGGCTCGAACGAGCTGAAGGTGGTCGTTTGGGATCCCACGGACACGCACCTCGGCGGCACGGGCAAGCAGGTGCTAAAGCAGGTCTCGTGCTTCTTCCCCGCGACGAGCGGCATTTGCGGCAGCGTGTGGATGGAGTCCGTCCCCGAGACATACCTTGCCGACTACAAGGTCGAGACGGACGCCGAGAAGGGCACCGTCACCGTTACGCCGTTCATAAATGGCCGCTCGCGGTCTGCGGAGGTGTCTGTCGTCGCGTCGTTCGGCGGCAAGGTGCTCGCGAAGGGGAATCTTGGCGCGGATGCCGCCGCCGTGACGCTTGCCGTCCCGAAGCCGCTCAGGCTATGGAGCTGCGACGCGCCAAACCTCTACGACCTTTCGATCACCGTGAAGACGCGCACGTCCGCCGATTCGGTGAAGGGCTACTTCGGGATCCGCACGATGGGCACGAAGCTCGACGCGAAGGGCATTCGCCGCGCAACCGTGAACGGCGAGTTCACCTATTTTCTCGCTACGCTCGACCAGGGGTGGTGGCCCGACGGCTACCTTACTCCGCCGAGCGAGGACGCGCTGCGCTTCGACGTCGACTTCCACAAGAAGGCCGGATTCAACTCCGTCCGCAAGCACATTAAGATCGAGCCGCGCGTGTTCTATGCGTACTGCGACCGCGTTGGGCTGATGGTCCTGCAGGACATCCCGTCCTGCCGCGCCGGCAGCCTCCAGGACGACCTCCAGTACGCCAACAAGCGCTACGGCTTCTACCGCCAGGAGCTGAAGGAGATCGTGGACAGCCTGCGCAACCATCCGTCCGTTGTGATGTGGATACCGTTCAACGAGGGGTGGGGACAGCCCTCTGCGGACAAGACGCGCTTCGCGAACAGGTGGCTCAGGCGATACGATCCGTCCCGTCTCCTGGACGGGCCTTCCGGCTGGAACGACTACGAGGGCGGGTCCGTGCAGGACTACGCGAAGTGGAAGCAGCCGGACAGTCCCGTGCTCTCGTGCGACGTGATAGACCGCCACCACTATCCCGACGCGCGGATGTCCCCGCCAAACTCCAGTCGCGTGACGATGGTGGGCGAGTTCGGCGGCGTGTGCGCGAGCGTGGCCGGGCACTACCAGGACACGAGGGGGCGTCTGCACACGCCGGTTCCGGCCGAGGGCGGCAAGTGGCGCGAGGACAACCAGAAACTCTACGAGCGGCTGGTGCGCCCGCTCGTGAAGATGGCGCGCGATGGTCTGGGCGGCAGCGTGTTCACCGAGTCGGTCGACCAGTTCTGGGAAGGCGGCGGCTTCGTCACGTTCGACCGTGCGGTCGTGAAGTTCGACTACGAGTTCCTGCGCGCAATCCACAAGGACATCCTTGATGCGGCGCGTGACGGCGCGGAGGGTTTGAAATGACAGAAGGCAATATGGAAGGTACAATGAAAGGAAAAACAAAATGATGCAAACATATTCCGAGAAGCGACATCCCCGTCGCTTTCTCAACGCCGTGCTTGTTGCGGCTGTTTTCGCGTTCGGGGTAGCGGTGTCTTCGCCGCTTCATGCCGACACATACCAGTTCATCATCTCCGGCTACCCGGCGGAGAACGTGCGATATGAAGCGACTTCGGCCGGATCCACGTTCGTCACGACTACACGTGCCGTTCCTTCGGGAGCCCGTGAAGTTGACGCCCGCTACCGCACGTGGTACGAGTCCATCGGAATTGCCATGCGCTCCGACAAAGTGCGCGGCGCGATATTGATCTTCAGATAATAAAACAACCAACAACTCAAAGGAACAACCAAATGAAAACAAACAAAATCCTGTTCGCCGCCTTTGCGGCAGTGTCCGTCGCTTCGCTCCATGCGGCCGTACCGGAAGTCTCCGCTGTCACGATGTCGCAGGATGCAAATCGCCTTGTGACCATCACCTACACCCTCGCGGACGCACCGGCGGTCATCACGCTCGACGTGCAGACGAATGCAACGGGCGACGTCTGGGCGTCCATCGGCGGAGAAGCCGTGTGCAATGCCTCCGGCGATGTCTGGAAGAAGGTGGGCGCAGACCTCACCGAAGGCAACAGCGGCAGCTACACGATCAGCTGGCACCCGGACCTGTCGTGGCCCGATCACAAGGTTGCGGCCGGCGGTGCGCGCGCAGTCGTAACGGCCTGGGCCTTGGACAACACACCCGACTACATGGTTGTCGACATTTCCAACGCCGCCCAGCCCGATACGCAGACATACTATCCCGGAGCCGAATTTGTGCCTGGCGGCGTAAGCAACGGTCTTTACAAGACGACGACATTCCTTATGCGGAAGATCATGGCGAAGGATGTGAAATGGACGATGGGTTCTACCACGCTGGAGCCGGGACGCCAATCCGCCCGCGAGGCGACGCATCAGGTGACGCTCACGAACAACTACTACATCGGCGTGTATCAGACGACACAGGCGCAGTGGGCGTTGATCCAGACGGCGAATCCCACGCCGTCAAAGTTCAGCAATGCCGAGGACTGCGCAATGCGTCCTGTTGAAAATGTGAGCTACAATGAGATGCGCACCTCCGCAGACAAGAATGCGAATAGCGCCTACTACTGGCCCGCAGATCCGAACCCGGACTCGTTCCTCGGGAAACTGCGGACAAAGACGGGAATCGACTTTGACCTGCCGAGCGAAGCCCAATGGGAGTTTGCCGCGCGAGCGGGCAATGGCGACACGAAATGGGGCAATGGGTCTGGTATTGTAAATGGTTATGAAGACGCAAACTTGAAGAAACTTGGTCGGTATAAGTACACTGGCGGGTGGGTCAACAACACAACATCTCCAGCAGATACGTGCAGGGCTACGAACGGTACGGCTATCGTGGGTTCGTACGCGCCGAATTCCTGGGGAATCTACGACATGTCTGGCAATGTGTGGGAGCTTTGTCTCGATTGGTACGAGGATAACATCAATGCGCGCAACGGTGCCGTCAATATCAATCCTTCTGCCCCTTCGAAGACTTTGTCTGGGGAGAATGGATCGACACGCGTGAGCCGCGGCGGAAGTTTTGGCAGCGACGCCGGTTCCTGCCGGGCAGCGTATCGCGCAGGCGATAATCCTACATACCAAGGCAGGGACGACGGTTTCCGTGTTGCCTGTACGGCTGGATTGAAGTGACAGGCGGCATGCCTTACAGGTTGTCCGCAATTACGCTTCTGGGTGTGTTGGGGGGTGTGGCACATGCTGCAGACCCCATGACGGAAGCGCTTGCGGGCAACATGCTTCCCGTAGATTCCGCCATGACGTCGTACACAAGCGTCCTCAACGCCGTAGAGCAGGCGGACGCAGATGCCGACGACGCTTGGTGGCGGCTCGGAAGCCGCAAGGAGTATGACGCCTGCCGCGCCGAGATGCATGCGCGCTACGTCGCGGCAATAGGCGGACTTCCCGAGAGGACGCCACTGAATGCGCAGGAGCGCGGCAGGATCGTTCGCGATGGCTACGTTGTGGAAAAGGTCGTGTATGAAAGCCTGCCCGGCGTGTACGTTACCGCGAATCTATATCTGCCTGACGAGAAGAAGTTCAAGCCCCCATACCATGCGTTTCTCGTAACGTGCGGACACTCAGGTCTCGGCAAGGGCGACGAGGACTACTGCCGCGCCTGCGTGATGGCCGCAAGGCAGGGAATCGCCAGTCTCATCTACGACCCCATCGGGCAGGGGGAGCGCATCCAGGACCCGCCCACGGCAAACGTCGACGGACACAACCGCTTCGGCGTGCTCGCAATGCTGGTCGGGCGTTCCACGGCGCAGATACGCATTTGGGACGGCATTAGGTCGATGGATTATCTCGACACCAGGCGCGACATCCGCCACGAGGGCTACGGCTACATGGGGAACTCTGGCGGAGGCACGATGACCGCCCTTGTAATGGCCATCGACAGGCGTGTTTCCGCGGCTGCGCCGTCGTGCTATCTTTCGTCGATCGGCGAGGTGTTCTCGCATGTCGGGCCGCAGGACGCGGAGCAGAACGTGTTCGGACAGCTGGCATTCGGCCTCAACCACGCCTCCTTCGTGCTGATGGGAGGTAATGCCGTAAGGATGCACTGCTGCCACAACGACTTCTTCCCGTTCGAGGGGTCTCTACGTACATGGCGCACGGTGTCCGAGACCGTGGCGAACTGCGGGCTTGACGCAGACCGCTTCGGTCTAACGGACGTTCCCGGTCCGCACGGCTGGAAAGAATCGGCCCGCGCGTCGTCCATCCAGTGGATGCGGCGCTGGCTCGTCTGCGATGCGTCGACTCCGCCTATAGACGTGCAGAGCTGTCGCATGCTTGACGTGGGGTACGACTGGCGGAACGTAGATTGCGGCCTATGCAGTACGGGGCATGCAGTCACCGTTACGGGCAACGTGTCGAAAGAACCGGGCTTCAAGAGCATATACGACTATCTAAGGGACGACCTTGCCTCCGCAGAGAAGAGGCGGCGCAAGCTAGGCGCGGACGAGATGGCTGCGCTTGTGGCGAAAACTGCTGGGATTCGCAGGCTTGACGAACTGGGGGCGACGGCAAAAGTCGTGTCGTCGGCAAAGGCCGACGGCGTGACGGTTTCGCGGGTGGTGTTTTCCATGCCGTCCGGCCTGCGCATTCCTTCGGTCGTGTGCCGTCCCGCAGTGGAGACCGGCAATCCCGTCATTGTGCTTGGCTGCACGAAGCGATCCGAGCATGTCGCGCGCGTCAAGAGCCTTGTTGCGTCAGGACGCGCAGCGATGGTCGCCGACATCATTGGCACCGGCGAGATCGGCGGACGGAAGCACTCGTTCTACGGGGCCGACAATCCAGACGAGGAGATTGCCGTGATGCTGTACTGCCTTGGCCGGTCTTTGGTTGGCGTTCGCGCGGAGGAGATCGTCATGCTGGCCGACTACATGAAGCGCCTGACGGAGCGGACGGCGGATGTCGTCGCGCACGACCGCACGACCGTCCCTGCCTTGCACGCGCGAGCGGTGCGCCGCGACCTGATTGGCTCCGTGGAGCTGGCCCGACCGCCGCTCCCGTGGGCGGAGGCCGTGCGCAAATCCGCCGTATACCGCTTTGCGAACGCCGTCAACGGCGCGTTGCTCCACTACGACTGGACTGATCTGCTTGACAAAGGCGAAACATATTGAGGTTTTTCATGAAAGCAAGAAAGACGATTTTGGCCGCAGCAGCGGCCGTGCTGATGGCGACAAACCTGAGTGCCGCGCGCAACGCGCCGTGGCCGAAGGACAAGGCGTGGGAGTGGTATAGGGCGCAGCCGTGGATTCGCGGCTGCAACTATATGCCGGCGTCGGCAGCGAACCGCGTGGACCAGTGGCAGGAGCTTGGCAGCGAGGAACGTTTCGCGGAGGTCGAGCGCGAGCTTGCGCTTGCCGAGTCGATTGGCTTCAACACGTTGCGCATCCTTGTGGAGGAATGCGGCTTCGGCGTATGGCTTGTGGAGCACGACGGCTTCATGGAGCGTTTCGAGCGTATGCTGTCGATCATGCAGAAGCACAAGATGCGCGCCATCGTGGTGCTTGGCAACGACTGCTCGCGCCCGAAGCCGATCTGGAGCCTTCCCAGGCCTGGCGTGCAGCAATACGACTGGGGCTACCATGGCGGACGCAAGCGTAGCCAGCACGGATCTTTCGTGGGGCAGCCAGGATACACTTCGCTCGACGATCCGGAGTTGAACCCGAAGTTCTTCCAGATGTGCCGTGAGCTGCTTTCCAAGTACAGGAACGACGATCGCATCCTCTTCTGGAACCTCTGGAACGAGCCTGGCAACAGCGACCGCCACGATATTTCCGTGCCGCACATCCGCCAGATATTCGACCTTGCATGGGAGATCGATCCAAAGCAGCCGCTTGCTTCCGACGTGTGGAGCGACGGTTTGGGCGCTGGGAGCGATCCCAACAAGGCGCAGGCGCTCGGCGCACGCCTTTCTGACATTATCAGCTACCACACCTACGGCAGCATCGGTACGCAGACGCGCATCGCGAATACGTTGAAAGAACGGTTCGGACGCCCGATGTTCATAACAGAATGGCTTGCGCGCGTCTTCAACAACGATGTGTTTGAGTCGTACCCGTTCTTCGCTCAGAACCGCATAGGCTGCACATGCTGGGGCTTTGTGGCCGGCAAGTACCAGACGTACGAGCCGTGGGAGGTCGTATGGAAACGGATCGACGAGGGACGGGGGCAGCAGTTCGACGTCACCAAGTGGTTTCATGATCTCTATCGTCCGTCTCTGCGCCCCTACGACCCGAACGAAATAGCCGTGATCAAGTATGTGAACGCGCAGATGGACGCTGAACGCAGGGGGAACTCCCTTCGCGCGGAAATCGCGAAGTCGTGCAAGATAACGAAGGAGGACATGTGGAACGGATACCGTCGGACGCACTTTGTGTTCAACGGGCGACAGGCTTGGATAGCCGAACCGTCCACTCTGCCGCGTCAGGACGGCGGCGCGGGCGTGGCGTGGATATGGTCCATGCTCTGGCCTGACTGCGATGTCGACCGTACGCACGTGGCGAGACTCCTGAAGGACGGATTCCACTATGCGTACATTGATCTCTTCGACACTCGCATGCACGATGCAGGCGTTGTGGCGGCGGCGGAATTCCAGTCGTTTCTCGTAAAGAATCTCGGCTTCGCGCCAAAAGCGAATCTTGTCGGCATCAGCTGGGGTGGGTTCATGGCGGCGCGATACGCAGCGGAGAGACCTGATAACGTAGCACGGATGTACCTTGACAACGCGCTCCTTACTTTTGACGGATACGATCTTGCCGCAAGCGTCGGACTGGGAGCGTGGGCAGACGCGACAAAGCGCGGCGCTTTCGCTTGGAGCGATGATCCTCGCATGCCTGTAAACAATGCTGGCAAAATCGCAAAGGCAGGCATCAAAGTCATGCTCGTGTATGGCACTTCCGACGTGGCAATAAAACCGTCCGTAAACAGCAGGGCTTTCGCCGCGAAGTTCAATGCGGCTGGAGGCAAGGCGACGGTGCTGGCGCATCCAGAGTATGGTCACCACCCGCACGGAGTGGAACCCGCCGAAGCGAGAACTCTAATCGATTTCTTTTCGGTGGATGTTCCTGCGAGGAATGATGAGTCGTTAAAGGCCGCGCTTGCAATGACAGAGGCGAAGACATGGCAGAGCCCGGGTGGAGGGACGCTGCCATATCGTCTGCACAAGCCCTCCAAGCGTGAGCCAGGGCGACGCTATCCGCTGGTCGTTTTCATGCATGGCGCAGGATCGCGAGGTTCGGACAATGTGACCCAGCTGCGATACGGCGGCGCGCCATTGCTAAATTGGGCCAAAAGGACCGGACAGGAATTTTTCATGGTTGCCCCGCAGTGTCCAGAAAAAGACAAGTGGGTGGACACGAACTTCGGCGCCGTAAAAAGTTCAATGAAGCCGAAGCCGACATTGGAACTTGCAATGGCAATGGAAATCATCGACGATGCCTGCAAAAGGTATCCAATTGATTTTGACCGCATCTATGTGATTGGAATCTCAATGGGCGGATATGCGACTTGGGAGCTTTTGCAAAGGCGTCCCCGGATGTTCGCTGCCGCTTTGCCGTGTTGCGGTGGCGGTGATGTGTCTTTTGCATCTCGTTTGACGGGCGTCCCCATCTGGGCCTTTCATGGCGATGCTGACAAGACTGTGCCGGTCTGCCGTACACGAGACATGGTGTCGGCAATAAAGGCCGCTGGTGGGCGGAAAATCCTCTATCGTGAATATAAAGGAAAAGACCATGACGTATGGACACCGACGTTTTCCGACGATTCAGTGTTCGAGTGGTTGTTTTCGCAGAAGAGGCAACCAGCAAAATGAGCACATCGCGGCATTGCTGACATTGGGTCATGCAATGATGAGGTAAAGGCTATGGTTATGAAGCTTGTATCGTTTGCCGTCGCCGCGTTAGTAGCGTGTTCCTTGTGCGCAGCCGCTCCCGTGCCGCGGCTTGCGTTTCAGGTGTATGCCGTCCGCGACCTCTGCGAGAAGGATTTCGTTGGCACGCTCAAGGCGGCTAAGGCGATGGGCTACGAGGGCGTCGAGACGGGCCGTTTCTACGGGCTTGACGCAAGGGGGCTTAGGGCTGCATGCGACGAGGCTGGTCTTGAGCTTGTCGCGCTTCAGCTCTATCCGCACAACATCACCGAGCCGCAGCTTGCCGAGACGATAAAGTTCTGCAAGGACTGCGGATGCAACCGCGTCAACGTAGCGTGGTACAAGGGCAGCGCGGAGAACCCCAACGACTGGCAGCTGCTCGTAAACGTCTTGAACCACGCGGCGGAAGTATGCGCCAAGGAGGGAATCTACGTCGCGTACCACAACCACGACCACGAGTTCCGCATGAAGTTCGGCGGCAGGCGCGTCTGGGACTGGCTTTATTCGAAGGAATCGGACTCGACATTGCGTCAGGTGACGGAGACCCCCCGTTTCTCCGACCTCGTCCTGCAGGAACTCGACTGCGGCAACTGCGTCCTTGGCGGAGGCGACCCCGTCGAGTGCGTCAAACGACATCCGCACCGCAATCCCACGGTACACATAATGCCGGCGATCGGAAGAATTGAGAATGGAGAATGTAAAATGGAGAATGGTGGAGTTGGCTCTGCTCGTGACAAGGCTGACTGGCATGGTATAATCCCCGCGCTTGCGGCGGACGGCGTCGAATGGCTGGTTGTAAAGCCGACTGCACATCCCAACTCGCTTGCAGACCTTGAGCAGAGCATCAGATTTTTACGTTCCTGCTTGTGAGGTTGTTGGTGAAGGGCGAGGAGTGATAAGAACGCCATGAAGAAGACTTCGCAGAGGTCGTTGCTGTTTCGGCAGAACGTGAACCGAACGGAGGACGTGTTGTGGGGACTGTCCTCGGCGATGCTTGCTCCATCTGACCATCGACACCAAGGACTACGGTGACGACACCGTTCTTCTGATAACAGGCGGAACACATGAATAATGCCTTGTTTGGCCACCGCGCTAGCGGGGGCGAATGAGAGGAGGCGAGTCGGAAGATAGGTTGAACGGCGTTCGCACCGAAAGGCGTATTGATCTTTGACAACTGGCGACGGAGAATGACTAAATCTGCTGTCTATGTCGGCAGATTTCGACGGAATCTGCCAAGAGTGTCGGCAGATTTCATTGACAGTTCAGCTCAGGATTTGATACACTACGCGCCGAGAAAGGGTAAAAAGGAATGTTTATCGAGCGAAATCTGAAGTTGCGTGATGCATTGAAGAGGAAATCGGTTTTTCTGTTCGGTCCGCGCCAGTGCGGGAAGTCCTCGCTTGTAGAACACGAGCTTGTCGATGCGCATGTGTTCGACTTGCTTTCTTCCGAAACGCTTATTCGGCTTTCAAGCGACCCTGGATACATCGAAAAGACATGCACGGACGGACGCATAATCGTAATCGACGAAATACAGAAGCTGCCGTCCTTGCTGGATGAAGTTCATAGACTGATTGAACGACGCGGCTTCAAGTTCTTGCTGACCGGTTCAAGCGCTAGGAAGTTGAGGCGAAAGGGCGTCAATCTGCTTGGCGGGAGGGCTCGTGTCAAGCGGCTGCACCCGTTTTCCGCATCGGAGCTCAAGGACTTGTTTGACCTTGACAGGGCGGTAAACTACGGACTTCTTCCGCCAGTTGTGTTTTCCGACGAGCCGGAGGAGGATCTTGCAGACTACATCGACGAATATCTGCGCCAGGAGGTCATTGCGGAAGGTGCCACGCGTAATCTTCCCGCGTTCAGCAGGTTTTTGGAGATTGCGGCATGCGCCAACGGCGAACAGATCGACTACTCGGCCATTTCCCGCGATGCGCAGGTTCCTCGCTCGACGGTGCAGGAGTATTTCAGGATTCTCAAGGAAACTCTGCTGGCGGACGAGGTGCCGGTATGGAAGCGCGGCGCAAAGCGAAAGACGGTCGAGACATCCAAGTTCTATCTCTTCGATTCAGGCGTTGCCCGCCGCCTCTCGCGTCAACGCGAGACGACTGCGGGATCGCCCGAATACGGACATCTTTTCGAGACATGGGTGCATCATGAGCTGAGGTGTTATCTTGATGCAAGGGTTCGCGACGGCGAGATCGCGTATTGGAGAACGCCGGCGGGTGTAGAGGTTGATTTTGTCGTCGGGAACGCCGCTATCGAGGCGAAAAGCGCGAACCGCATAGACAATCACGATCTGAAGAATCTGAAGGCGATTTCAGAGGAAGGACGCTTTGACAAGCGCATAGTCGTCTGTCGCGAGCCGAGAGCTGCGCATGTTGATGGCATAGACATTCTGCCCGCGAGGGAGTTTGTCGAGAGATTGTGGAATGACGAGTTTGCGGACGCCTTGTCTTCTGCCGCACTTATGAACTGAGTGTCCAAACGAAATTCTCCGTCGCCAGTTGTCAAGGGTCGGAAGACTCTTGAGGATGAACTGCTATGGAGAAAACAAAATGAGAATACTCTGCGGAACAATTCTTGCGGCAGGTGCCGCTGTTGCGGCAATCGCGGCACAGGGTGCGGCGATGCTGGAGTGCAGCGGGCTCGTGACCGAGAAGGTGGCTGGCTGGCGGTTCGAGGCGTCGGGCGCGAAGGGCGGGCAGACGTTCAATCCGCTTGAGGGCTGGTATCCCGACAAGGGCGGGAAGCTTATCTCGCCGCGTTTCGCCATTCCCAAGACCGGCGCATACTACAAGCTGACGTTCACCGGTTTCGCGCCCGTGCG
>Ga0310696_10007242_pt1 | contig 13063 bp, 11 predicted proteins | sample AusTroGonzalo_MG_4_FD_203885 | JGI IMG/M metagenome (GOLD analysis project Ga0310696, IMG submission 203885) | Bovine rumen microbial communities from tropical cattle in Woodstock, Queensland, Australia - Gonzalo_02 (v2) (version 2) | ecosystem: Host-associated > Mammals > Digestive system >... | reverse complement strand
TGGCACGGCTCTGGAGGAAAGCGTATGCCTTCTTGGGGTCATCGTCATGAAGGGGATTCCCCAGCAATGCAACAGAATAATCAAGCATAGTGTTTTCTGATTTTAGAGGTTAATGAAGGGGTTAATTCAGAGTGGCAATTTCGGGGGTCGAAAACGAACTATAGTTTGTCGCCTTGGGAACTATTGTTTGTCGCCGTTGGAATTATCGTTAGTCGGGCGATGGATCTATAGGGCATTTCTGACAGACCTCGGTTACTGCGCGCCGGAACCTTGGCTTTTTCCCTTTTGCCGCTGCAAAGGTACAACATCCCCATTGCGGTTCTCGAATATTTCACAAGAAATTTTTCATTTTCCTGCGATTTTTTTCCGTTGTGGTCATTTGGTCATTTTGGTCATTTGTCAAAATCGAAAACGGATGTTGTCAAAACCGCCACTATAATATAAATATTTTATATTTATATATAGTGAGCAATGACCGCGTTTCCGAAATCGATTTTGACCATTTTGACCTTGACCAAAATGACCACGAAATTGTAATGGTAGAATCGGTTTACAATTGAATAACTCCAAAGAGTCCTTGGGGAATAATAAAGAATATCAAGAAGATATAAAAACTCGCTCGGGGCGTGCGAAACATCCTGTAACGACTCATTGCAGAAATGAAAGATGAATAACATGATGCGCTCGTAGTGACGGTAATGTCTAAAAAAGGAACCAAATTGAACACTAAATCTACTATTCAAGCCTTAATATTGTCTAAAATCAAAATAAAATCGCTGAATCCTCCTTAATTATTTGTACTTTTGCAGACAACATTATGCATCCCCTATTAAGAATAAGCGCATGGATGATTTGAGAAAGTTTATAGAAGAAGCCAACAGCCTGTCAGAAGGATTTGCATCGTCAAACGTGTTTCTACTGAAGCGTAGCATCGACTTGTCGTTGTTGCATCAGGGATTTCATATACCTCCAGAGTTTCATGCGTTGGTGTATGCAGCTATTGGGCGGGAGTTGCATCACGGGGAGAGTTGTGACGTGCATCTGATAGTCGGAAGAAAGGACTTCAAGGTTCGGTTGTACAATATTGATTTCGATCGTGACAAATATCCCAATCATCCTGACTTGCTGCAAGTGCGCTACTCAAAGAACTCGGACATAGCCAAACATTTGCAAGGCTTATTCTCAAAGGCCTATTCGTGGTTGAAAACTGAGAGGGAACGTATTGGGCCGAAAAAGAAAATCGTATTGCCTAAGCATTTGGCTGATGTGGTGGTATTGTGGGCATCCGATATTCCTGGAATTTTCGTACTCGAATGTCTTGCAGCTCAGGAAGAAATGGCTGTTGAGGCCGAGATAAAGGCACAGGATGAGCTGGCTTTTGAGATTTTTGAACCGCGTGAGGATAAGAAAGCCGGTATCAAAACATCACTTAGGATGCAACACGTTCGCCAACTTGATCGCTCGATTGGCGAGAGCTTGAAACGGCTCTACGACTATCGCTGTCAGGTAACTGGAGAGCGTATCGGCGAGGCATACGGCAGCGAGTGCATCGTGGAGGCCCACCACATAGAATACTTCACGCAGTCGTTGAACAACGACACAGCGAACATCATCATCCTTTCACCCACCTTCCACCGCATTGTGCATCGTTACAATCCTCGCTTTGACCGCGATGGCTTGTGCTTTGAGTTTGAGAATGGTGTGCGCGAGACCATAAGGCTGGACAGGCATCTGAGAAGGGTGTAAGTTAAGTACAAGCTTCATCCCGATTTCTTTGCGTATTATAGGGGCATGTGTTTGTGCGTGTATAGGGGGATTAGATTTATTCTATAAATGTAACAAGTAGCTCTCAAACTGAATTGTTACACCCCATTTTAGTTAAATATTCTTTATTTTGTGCATTTATTTTCAAATTATGTACTATATTCCAAAAATATAGACTATGTTTGTGCTCAAAATTCAAATATGTATTACTATGGCTGAAAATTCTAGACGTAAAAGGTTTACCAAAGTTGCAACCAATCGTGTTCAGAAAATCATTGATTATCTGAACCTTCTGCAAAATTGCTCGAACCGTAGAAACTACGAGTATGACGAGGAAGATGTGAACCACATGTTTGAGGAAATCTCAAAAGCCCTCAAAGATGCTAAGGCTGTTTATGCTAACGAGCTTAGCAAAGGTAATGGAAAGTCAGGTTTTACCTTTAACAAGTAGCTTATGACGAATGATCTCGGATGTAAATGGAATTTTGTAGTGAGGAACGACGCCTCAATGAATCAAGGAAGAGAAGACTCGTCTTTGTCGTTCTTCTTTGCAAACAAATTGCGTTGTTTGGTACGCGAGTATATCCAAAACTCACTTGACGCTCATAATCCAGAGCTACCAAATGAGCCTGTGATAGTAGAATTTTCATATGATACTCTAGAATGTCATCAGTATCCCCAATTGATATTGTCATTACTTGAACGACTTAAATCATGTAGTGAAATGTGTCGTTCAATCGAGAATGGAAAAGACCCATATTTCGAAAAATACGAATATTTGAATGAGAGAATCAATTGGGACAGCATCGGCTTTTTGAAAGTCTCTGATTATAACACTTTGGGGATGCCATACAATCCAGAAAAATTTAAGCCCAGCAAATTTAAGTCGTGTGTTAGGTCTTCAAGTTCTAGCTTTAAAGATTCAGAACATGCCTTAGGTAGTCATGGATTGGGCAAAACCGTCGGATTTGTTAATTCCGGAATAAATGCCGTTTATTATTCAACAAGAACAACAGATGGAAAAACTTACGGAGAGGGTGTAATCAAATTATGTGACCATCTATTTAAAGATGAGGATGATATACTCCAGCTATACGAAAACGTTGCCTTCTATGATAGTAAGAAAGGCACATGTCCTGATTCAGATGAATGCATCCCTGATGTTTTCCTGAGAAAAGACGAGGCAGGAACAGATGCCTACGTTTTAGGAATGGAGTATAGTGAAGCAGATATTATTATTATGCGGAAAGAGATACTTCGCAGTTTCTTCAAAGCAATAAAAGAGAACAAATTGCTTGTCAAGGTTTGTGGGGTAGAAATTTCTTCTGACAATATCGAGAACATAATTAATGAATACTATCAAGAAGAAGGAGAATTGGATACAAAACGAACAAGAACGCCAGAACTGTTATTCAATCCTCGCCCATACTACAAAGAAGTCCTATACAATCAGAATGCAGACGAGAACCATTGCGTGTTTAGTACAGACGATAGTTCATTAGGTCAATTTGAAGCGCTAGGGCACGCGACTCTATATGCATGGAAATCCGATACAATTAGACAAGCGAATTCTCGTGACAGTATAGTGTACATGAGAGACAACAATATGGTTGTAGAGGTTAAGCGAGGCCGAAACAACAAAGGATATTATGGTCTATTCTTATGTGACGGCGAAGGGAGCAAGTATCTTAGACGTATGGAAAATGTGACCCATGACAAATGGGACTTAGGTGAACTGCGAGGTGAATCAAAAGAATATCGGAAACAGGCAGATAAAGTACTTCATGAGATAGAATCTTTTATTTTAGCTTGTGAAAAACAGATGTTTCCAGAACAAGAAAGCGAAGAGCGTACTATCGCATCTTTACGCAATCGTCGAGTGTCTGTTCTTGGCAACAACAAAAAAGAAGATGACGAAGATTCTATCTGGCCTTCTACAAATATTACTGAGCGTATTAAGGCAACTAAACCCAACGGGCGCTCTTCAATTCTTGAAACGCTCCCTGGTAAGCGTAAGAAAAAGAAAGCAAAGGGAAAACCAACAACTGCAGAAACAAATGTTGGCCCCAGCTTAACGCCTGTAGATTCAAAGCCGCCGACGCCAACACCGCCGACGCCACCTACACCACCGCCACCAGTACCACCTATACCACCCACGCCTACACCACCTTCTGGAATTCCAGAAACTCCAGATGGCCCCGTCGTTGGTGGCGAAGGTAATGTAGAAGGAAATTCTGCTGAAATAGAAGATACAGGTATCCGTATGCGTGAAATAAAGTTAGATGGTAGAAGCCGTCATTTGATACCACTTCACGATGGTGAATTTGCTTGTAAGTTGGTTCTTACAGTGCCACGTGAGTACGAAAACTGTCGCATAGAACTATTTGTGCAAGGAGTAACGGGACAAATTCCTCTATCTCTAAGCCGTGTCTCTGAAGGTTGCAAAATAGGAGGAGTTGACTCCAATGAAATTATTGGTTTCAATTTGATTCCTGGTAACAACTCCATTAAGTTTACTCCTGTTGAGAGGGTTAAAAACTACACATTAATTATCAAGGCTTATGGAAATTAGAGAAAACGCTACATACCCGTATCCGATATGGGGATTGCCAAATGGTGATTTCAACGGACCAGATCCTGATGGTACGTATGAGTTGCATCTTGATGATGCCTCGAACGAATTTGTTCTTGATTATAATGTAACAGTTGAGAACGAAGGCATTACGCGTATAATAGCAGAAGAAAAAGCTGTTTACAAATGCATTGTTGAGTGTGTACCCACCTACTTCCTTCTTATGAAAGAGGCGAGTACACCAGAGTTTCAAGTTAGAATACCAGCAGATAAAGTCCACAAGCGCATAACTGCTAAAGTTCTTGTTGTTGCCGTCAAGGATATAGAAGGCTGCGATTTTCTGGATGTAAACGACATATATGATGGTGTTGTTGACTACCCCAAAGGTGGTATTATTGCATATATCGATAATTTGTCATTTGATTTGCAGCAAAAAGACAATGATACGGATTTAAGTAAAATATTCAGGACAAAAGCAGCCGATGTTCAGAAAGTGGAATATTCTTTGGACGGCGAAAGGGTTATTATTAAGTATCCTAAGGCATCAAAGAATGAGTTTGAATCTGTTGAAGGAACGTGTCCTTCAGTAATCGAAGCGGCGTTTGTTTTTCCTGCATTAATCTATGCATTAACCCTTTTGCCTCAACATTACCGTTCTGATCGAGATTGGGTGTATTATCTTAAAAACATAGTGGATGACTATTGTGGAAAGATAAATATGGAAGTTCCAGAGGAATATAAGTTGGAGGTGGATGAGATATATGATATTGCAAATGCCTCTTTGGCAAATGTGCATATCATGCTATTGGACGAAACGAAAAAGATTATTGATCAAGCGATGGAGGATTAAATTATGAAGCAGCGAATATTTACGCCTCTATTTTGTGAGGACTTGGAGTCAAACATAAATGATAATCTTGACAAATACAATAACTCTGATTACTCTTGGGAAGAGGAAGCAAAAACCCAAGATGCCATTCGTGAGCTTGGATTTGAGCAGCCCGACCTTTCGGGTATGATGGAATATGCCGACAATAGTTTGGCAGAAAACGATTTTTATGCTGGCAAGATTTTATTTGAGAGTTATGAGCATCTTACCCCACTACATGCAGCCCAGTCACATTTCTGGCAATACCTATCACATGTCGTCCTTTACAAATACATGTGCACACGCTGGAAAAAGAATGATGGAACGCAGCTTACCTACAATAACATTAAGGAACACTGGTTTTATGGCCAGGGGAAAATCCGTAATTGGCTCGAAGGCTTATATTGGTCATTTAAGTGCTCAGCAATAAAGAAGGAAGACGGGAGCTACGACTATACCTACACCCAGTTTCTCTTCTCCATCCAAAAGTTACGTGACAGAGGTATTGGTGCAGCAACGTATGTCATGAGCAACCCTTCGGCAGTACGGGGCATTCTCAGGTTCTACATGGATGAACTTAAAAAGAGTGAATCAAATCCGGAAGCCTCTGTGTTTGACAAATACTTTGAGTATCGTACAGATAAATGTATCCAACTAATTAACAAACTTGGTGGTGTTATTGATATTGGTGCCTATTCCGAGGAAGACTTTTACAAGTTCTTAAACGATAATCGCGAATACATCAAGAGTGTTGGAGACAGAAAGAAAGAGAAAAAGGAACGTGAGGAAGCAATGGCTGCTGCAGGCATCGCTCCCAAGAAAAAGAAGAAGCACAAAAAGAACAAGAAGCGTAAGAAAAGATAATATATGGCAGAAAGAAAAGAGTTTATACAAGATAAGACTCCAATAAAATTCATTGACCTCTTCGCTGGTGCTGGTGGCATCAGCGAGGGGTTTTTGCAAGCATATACTGACGACAAATATTTCCAATTTGTCCTGGCAAGCGACATCAACAGTAATTGCGAGCTGACCCATAAAGTGAGATATAATCGCCAATTGGGGTTGGATACTGCGTTCATTACAGAAGATATTATGTCAGATGATTTCTTGGCACGTCTTGAAAAGGAGATTGGTGACCAGGATATAGATGTGGTAACGGGTGGCCCAAGTTGCCAGTCATTTAGTTTGTCTGGCAGAAGAAGAAAGTTTGATAAACGCGACAATCTCTTCATCCACTATCTGAAAGTTATCCGCAAACTCCGTCCCAAATATTTTGTGATGGAGAATGTGAAGGGTATTCTGACGAAAGACAAGGGTAAGTTCAAAACGGCAGTAATGAATGAAATCCGCTCTATCATCGACGAGAATCAGGTGGACAATATGCTCGCCTATTTCAACAGTGTTTTAAGCAGAACGGCCAATGATTCAGTTCGTCAATGCTTTATTAACAAGATAAGAATAGAGGCCGTTGAGGATGGAGAAGAATACTTTTTCATAGACAAGTATTTCCAAATAGTTGAATCGGTTTATAAGCAACTGACGAAGCCTGTTACGCTTAAAGTCAGCAAAAGCAACAAGCATATCACAACGATACGCCATGCGCTGTCTTTACTTAAGCTTTCTTCAGAGCGACAGAAACTGATGAATTCCATACTGCATCTAAAAGCAGAGGCGGATGTTGACAACGACCAATTAGTTGACAAATTCAATAAGTTCCTATATGCAATAAGCGATGATGATTTGGTAGAAACCATAAACAGACATCTTTATTGGGTTGAGGAATTTAAGGCTCAACCAGAAATCGTAGAAAGGTTCAAGCTCTTGGTTAATCTTTATACGTTGACTCTGGAAGAAGTCTTTGGAGAATTGCGCAGATATGCTGAAGATGACAACTCGCTTAAAGACTATGAGCAGATAATGAATGAGATACACCTATATCGAATTAAGAAGCCGCTAATACTGAATTCATCTGACTATGGAGTACCTCAGAATCGTGAAAGGGTTATTTTCATTGGATGCCGTAAAGATCAGCCGATGATAACGGAAATTCCTGCCACAACTGAGGAAAACAAAGTAACTGTCTATGAGGCATTGCACGATTTGGATTTTTTGAACAATGGTGAATCTGCGAGTGACTATTCTGAAGCGTCTGATATTGACCGATACGCAGCTCTGAATATTACTCGAAGCATTGACGGAAGGCCTGATGAAAACGGAGAAACCTATTCTGAGTGGTCAAGACAAGGACGATTAGGACACCGCTTTACTATCAAGGAGCCTTTCTATGTAAGGAGTCTGGATAATCTTGAAAACGAGATAATTGAACATGCTCGCCTATTCAATCATCAGACAAGTAAGCAGAGTGAAGAGGTGCTTAACCGCTTAGCAGTCATTGCCGAAGCCGGTGACTATACTGATGAAGTGAAAAAGCAATTGTCGGATATGAGACTCAACTCTGACAAACGTAACTATACGGTATTAAAGCCAGATGGTCAATCGCCAACAGTTGTTACATTGCCAGACGATTTCATTCACTACCACAGCCATCGTGCACCTACGGTAAGAGAAATGGCACGTTTGCAATCTTTTGATGATTCCTTCGTATTCCAGGGAAAAAGAACCACAGGCGGCGACAAGCGAAAGTCTGAAACACCACAATATACGATGGTAGGCAACGCTGTGCCTCCACTTATGGCAAAGGCGATAGCAAATAAGATATTGGAAGTGATAGTGACAGAAGAGAAATAAATCAAAACAACGATATATGCCAAGATTCTCATAGACAGAGCTATAGATTTGTTGAATGTGGTTTACGAAGGTAGCGTTATTGAAGATAATAAAACATAAGAATATGGAAATAGATAATAACAAGCCAGTATTCGTGGAGTTGCACGATGTGACATTGGACGCAGAGTATGCAGAGTGGATAGCCGAGGTGAAATACCGCTACCGCTCAGCACAAGTGAAGGCTGCCGTCAAGGTAAATGCCGAAAAACTGTTTTGGAATTGGCAGATGGGTCGTGACCTCGTGCAGAAGAAAGCCGAGGAGCGCTGGGGTGCTGGAGTTGTAGAGCAGGTAAGTCTGGACTTACAGAAAGAGTTTCCTGGTGAAAAAGGATTCTCTGCACGTAATTTATGGAGTATGAAACAATGGTATTTGTTCTATACTAATAGCAATCCAGAGATTCTGCACCAAGTTGGTTCAGAAATACAGATGATTGAAAATCAATATTCTACAAAACTGCACCAACTTGGTGCAGAATTGGAGGGCTCAAAACTCCACCAAACTGCTGGAGAATTTCCGTTGCCTTTTGCACTTGTACCTTGGAGGCATCACGTTGAAATAATTAACAAGTGTGACACTATTGAGAAGGCCTTGTTTTACATCAGCAAAACCATTGAGCAAGGTTTAAGTCGTGATGCTCTCATCAACTGTATTAATGCCAAACTCTATGAGACTCAGGGCAAGATTGCGAACAACTTTTCAGAGCACCTGCCTGAACTGCAGAGCAAACTGATACAGGAGGTATTGAAAGAAAACTACGACTTTGGCTTTGCCACCGTGGGGCATGAGGTGTACGACGAGGATGAATTAGAAGCAGCCCTTACAGAAAACGTTACGAACCTGCTAATTGAGATGGGTAATGGTTTCGCATTCTTGGGAAAACAGCGGGAAATTATCGTCGGTGGACGTTCGCGTAAGATAGATCTGTTGTTCTATCATATCCGACTGCGTTGCTACGTGGTTTGCGAACTGAAAGCCAAACCTTTTGAGCCAGAATTCGCAGGTAAGCTGAACTTCTATGTAAATGTTGTTGACGAGTTGAAGAAGGCTCCTGATGACAACCCCACTATTGGTCTTCTGATTTGCTCTGATATGAACAAGACGGAGGTTCAGTGGTCATTCAAGGGTATCAGCACACCAATGGGTGTTGCCACTTATAATAACATTCGCATCAAGGATATGTTGCCCACTAAAGAGCAACTGAAAGAACGAATGGAACTGCTACAGAAAGAGCTGCGTAAAACAAAGCGATTGATGAAAAAGAAGTAGGCGATATGGATATGACTGATTTGTTGAACGACGTTTTGTCCTTCGGATTTAGTATTTAAAGAAAATTAGAGAACAATAGATGGATAATTACGCGATTTATAAATTCGAGCTGTATAAGCGAGAGGGCAGTCAAGGTGACTGGACGAAGTGTGACCAGATGATTGAACCTCAGATTGAACATGCCTATGAGAATTTTGAACGGATTTTTGGCAAAAAGGGTACTGTAGTAAGAGTGCAAAAGGAAAAGAAGCGCGGAGAAGGTGCTGACAAATTTCCTTGTCACGTTCTTGCTCACGACCATAATATCATCTTGCTGAGGCTTGAGAACGTAAAGAACGTAACCGTCTATGAATCGCATCCAACTACAGGCCCGATACCTCATATCGAAAAGAAACATTATGAGTCTAACCCTCCTTGTTTTATCATCATAGATAATAGGCAGGGAAAAGCTCAGATGGCTATTGAAATAGATACAGCTGCTTGGAGTAAAACAAACCTTGTTCGTGACTTGCTTCAAGAAAATTTGAATCGAGAATTGGAACCATTTGGACTGGCTGTCAAAATATGGTCGAAGATGCAGAAGAGTGACTATTGGAACTACGTAACCTATCGTCAGAGGAAAGAAGGTCGAGGCATCAAGAAGATGACCTTCCATTTCCCCAATGCAAAGATTCGTCCATCAATAGAAACAACCATAGGATTGAGTAACCACTTGAAGACTCTGATGGAGTTGATAAACAGTCTTGGTGCCGGTCAGGGTGAATTGTCTATTCAACCTCCAACGAACGATTATCTACTGAAAAAGAAATTGGCCGACATCAAAAAAATGGTTGCACTATGTGCCAGTTCTGAATATTCTTTGAGTGTTACTTTTGATGACGATATTACATACAGATGTAATGAAAACCTACGGGCTGAATTGCCTATGAATATACCCAGTGCATTGAACGATTTCGAGAACGGCCAAATGGATACATTCTTCGAATATGACATAGAGCGTTGGCTGGATTGGGTTGTTGAACAGACAGAGAAATACAAGGATGCAGAGCAAATTATCGCAAAGTCAAATAGAAGGAGTAAGCGAAAGGTATCATGACCACCCTTTGCTCGTAGCTTGTAGGCAGGCTTTTGAGTGTTATGAGGCTGACATGCAGCGATTGCTCTTTGCGCCTGAGGAGATATTCCTTGAGGCGGCTATCATTATTGACAGATTGCTGACTGACCCAGATAGTGCAATAAGCTATGTCAACGGTCTTTGGAATGCACTGAAAATAAAAATTCGACGTTGGGAACCAGAAGCACCACAAGACGATTTAAACAAAATTTCGGGAGCAATCCTATATGTTGTAGCAGCAGTTCTTTGTCAGCATAGCCAACATTTTTTCAACGATGAACTTAAGGACAATATACTTGCTCTTGCCAAGCACAACATGCCTGCGGGAGTTGAGGAAGAAGAACGTGTTATCAGAGAGCTTTCAAGATGCGCTGACGGCTTGTATGAATGGCTCTTGACATATGAAGATAGCGACATACTGTTATCTGAGGAAATATTGAATAGTGACAATCAAAACCAAACAAATATGGATAATACAGGAAAAGTACTCGAAGCACTTGGTAAAGTAGGCATTTCAGTAACGGGCGATTTAGTCGTAGGAGATAAGGTACAAAACAAAGTAGAAAGTGTAGCATCGGGTGGTATCGGCATTCAGATACTAAATAGTAATGATACTCCAATTTCCAAATCCGATAAAGAAATAAAAGACGCATTAGAGGAACTGCAAAAAGTAAAGGACGAACAAGGTAAATTCTTGATGCACGACCTTGATCAATGGTATGCTGTTTTCCGTGTTTTGTCTCATTTCTGTGGCTATCCTAAAAAGCCTAAGGACTTTGAAAAGACAATGAAGAACATTGGCACAGACGCTTTCCGAATACCGTGCAAATACGAGAATTTCAGAAAAGTAACGCTAAATCAATTGCCTCAGAACGTAGCCCTTTGGAAACACTACGTCAACTCCGCTGACCAGTATTCGCTAAAACAAATTGTAGTGGCAATAAAGTTGATGGAATTGCTGAATTTAGAATAGTTTAGAGGGGTATCATTCCCATTTTCCCAATGTCATTCCCAACTCAGATTTTCTCTGGGTTGGGAATTTTTTATTGTCTAATTTTGCACCGTCGAAAGGAACAAAACCTGCCGACGGTGCTCTTTGACATGTTGATTACGAAATAGATTCTGTTTGCGATAAGTTGTTTTGTTGTTGTACTCATCATTGTTTTATTTCAATCTTAAAGGTCGCACTAAGGACGCGACGTTAAATAAATAATAAGGTAATGGAAACAAAGATTCTAAAAGTGGTACGTCAGGGCGAGCCCTTCAGCGTACAATCGGCAAAGGCCGAGACGGGAATGATCCAGAAGTGCAACATCGTGTTGCGCGAACTGGGCAGCAAGTTTGAAAACGAGTTTGTGTGCGCTATACTGGGCAATCTGGCGGCGTGCAGGTTCTGCGAAGGTGATGTGGTTGTGGCCACCCTTCGTTTCTCTACCCACGAATATCAGGGGCAGACGTTCCAAGAGATACTGGCAACTGACATCGTAAAAATAAACAAATAAATAAGTAATCGGGCGAAGGAGGAGCGAGGAAATGTGTCCGGACTAATGAGCTCAACTAAAACCCCGCAATTCCAAAGCTCACAAATTCGATCGATTATGGAAAAGATTATTATTACAACAGAGAGACAGGCAACGCTGGATGGTCTTTTGACCTTAGGCATGTTGGAGAATGGGCTTCGTATAGCAGACTTCCAGTGTTGTGAAGATGTCGAACTCGACGCGTTCTCAGGATCTTTCAAGGTGCAGGGAATGCGTGACGGCAATGTTTATATGACCGAGAAGCCCAAGCGCATACGTAACAAGGCTATCTTCCGCGATGATAACGCTTCGCTGTCGCAAGGACAGGATAAGAGGTGGTACTTCTACTTCTCGCTCGACGAGGATCAACTGGAACAGTTGCCCGAGAAGCTGGTGCATCAGGCGAGTGCGATAGCGCAAAAGGTACTGAGGGAACTCATTTTGAAACAGCAGGCAGTATGAGTGTATTCGAAATTTACAAAGGGAATGGAGGCGCAAAATTTATGCGCCCCATCCATTCGAGGGAGGAGTATTTGCAGAGTCGCAATAGTGAAAAGCAACAGCAGACAATGAAGGCTGTTCGTTCGGGTGATACGTCGTTGAAGCAGCAGTTGGTGCAGATGAACTATTCGTGTCTGCCCAACGAAGACGGCTCGCTGAAGGGCTCGAAGCGCATGAGTATGACGGTGGGCATGGACATCGACCATCTGACGGCTGAGGAGATGGCGGTGGTTCGTGAAAGGATTCTCAGCAAGAAAGCCGAGCTGGGACTGCTGATGATGGAGGAGAGCGCTCGCGGCGGGGGCTATCACCTGGTGTTCCGACGTCATACAGAACTCAGTCAGGAGGAAAACCTAAAGTGGGCAAGCGAACTCCTGGGCGTTGACTACGACAAGGGTGCCAAGGACATCACGAGGGTTTTCTTTACTACGACAGCGAACGAGCTGATCTATCTGGATGATGAGGTGTTCAGCCTCACCCCCGCCCCCTCTCCCGTGAGAGAGGGGAGTTGCAAGTCCTCTGGAGTAAAAGAAGAAAGCAATGCGCCAGCTCCCGAGCGTAGCGAGTCCCCCTCTCCCGTGAGAGAGGGGAGTTGCAAGTCCTCTGGAGTAAAAGAAGAAAGCAATGCGCCAGCTCCCGAGCGTAGCGAGTCCCCCTCCCTCACGGGGGA
>Ga0310696_10007240_pt1 | contig 13064 bp, 9 predicted proteins | sample AusTroGonzalo_MG_4_FD_203885 | JGI IMG/M metagenome (GOLD analysis project Ga0310696, IMG submission 203885) | Bovine rumen microbial communities from tropical cattle in Woodstock, Queensland, Australia - Gonzalo_02 (v2) (version 2) | ecosystem: Host-associated > Mammals > Digestive system >... | reverse complement strand
TCGCAAACCATTAAATATCTGCTGTTTAAACAGTCGTATTCTCCAGGAATGGCGAAGTTGATGCTCACACAAGTGTCGCCGTCTTCTTCCACATAAAAGATGTATTGACGGACGTATTGATAAAACCAGGGAGCCGTGAGGGCGCGTCGAATAGTTTGAGAAGAGTCGGCTTTAAGATCCAGTTCTTTGGCTAACAAGATTTCAGCACGCTGAACCTCCTTCAGCCCAGCATGAATGGTGATGCCTTCAGAAGAGTTCGATGTATGCTCCCAAATAGACATGTAACCACGAATGGGTTGGATCTCATGGTAACTCAGCAAAAAACCGACAATACCTTTGTCATTACGGCATTCATAAAACGTGATGCTTGTGTCGATATAGGAGCACAGTTGTTTGGCAATGGGGCTTTTGTAACTCGAGGTGTCATGCTTAACCAAAGAGATTTCCGTTACGGGAATCGGTCGCAAGTGTTCCAACTCCTGAGAGAAAGTAGTCCCCATGGTCAGCAGTAGCAGTGTGGTTGCAATGATGATCTTTTTCATAATAATGAGGCTTCAATCGGCAAAAGTACAAAAAATGTAAATCCTCTGTGCTCTCGCAAAATAAAACTAACTTTGCCATCGTTGTACAATCAAAAAGTGAAACAATATGAAAAACACATACATTAGTGTCATTTTGATGGCACTCCTGTTTGTCGCTTGCGGGCATTCATCTAAAAAGGCGACCGTGGAGGAACCGGTTTCTGAGGAGGCTCTGTTAGAACAGACCGCTGAAGAAGAGAACCTTTCGGAGTTCCAGCGGACGCAGTTCGTCCCGACGTTGGAGTCTCCCATCTGTTCAGACACCAACGCGGTCTATTGCGCCACGCTGCTGTTCGCGTGGGATGAAGTTCGCAAAATCGTCGGCACGCCATTGACCATTCCCGACAAATACCACGATTTGAAGCTGCTCAATGCCTCCACGTCGTTTCGAGATGTGCTGAAACCTGGTGAATATGAGGCTGTTGGCGAAGTGAAAGGGGATTACATCTTCACTCGCGCCTCCTTTGAGAAAAAGCTGCCGTTTGACTATAAACTTCAGAAATATGAGCACAAACTGAAGTTTGATGGACAGAAGGTGGCCGCTTTCGGGGTGGAGGGCGACGATAATGAGGATATGAAACAAATCGTGGAAATTCTGTACTATAAAAACGACAAGAACTTCATTATCAAGTTAAAACCCACGGATGAAGAGCACGAAATCGTCCTTTTCAAAACGGAAAAGAAATATGGTACGATGGCGGAGATGACGGCCGCGACGGACAGTCTGATCCAGCTTGGGAAGAAAGAGCGGGCTGTGGCCAACAAAAAGTGGAAATATCAGTTTTTGAGTGATGATGTGGTGATGGTTCCTGACATAGACTTCGACATCAGAGCCTCTTTTGACAAACTGGTGGGCAATGTTTTTGAGGCGAATACGAAGACGTATAAGATTTTGAAGGCATGGCAGCGGACGGCTTTCAAGTTGGACGAGGCTGGTGCGGAGGTGAAGAGTGAAGCGGAGTTTGAAGTCGTACTTCTTAGTATAGAGCAAGAAGAGGAAGCGAAACCGACACCCAAAAAGATGATTTTTGACAAACCGTTTTTCGTGATGCTCCGCCGCACCGATGCTACAAATCCCTATTTCTGTCTCTATGTGGCGAACCCGGAGCTGCTGGTGCAGGAGTAGTGTCAATGCTTGAAACTTGAAACCTGAAACCTGAAACAATTTTTCACCGCTCCCGCCCGTATATCCAAAAAAATCCTATTTTTGCCTCCCGTATTTTAAGCCAAAAATGATATGAAAATCGGTTTTGATAACGGGAAGTATCTGAAAATCCAGTCAGAGCACATCAAGGAGCGCATCGCGCAATTCGGTCACAAACTTTATTTGGAGTTCGGCGGTAAGCTGTACGACGACTTCCACGCGAGCCGCGTGCTGCCGGGGTTCCAGCCGGACAGCAAGCTGCGGATGCTCACGCAGCTGCAGGACGATGCGGAGATCATCATCGTTATCAGTGCCGTGGATATCGAGAAAAACAAGATTCGGGGCGACTTGGGCATTACCTACGACGAGGACGTGCTGCGCTTGCGCGACATCTTCATCGCCCGCGGCTTCTTGGTCAGCGGGGTGGTGATCACGCACTACAACGGCCAGGCCAGTGCGAAGGCCTACCGCCTGCGTTTGGAACGTCTCGGCATCAAGGTCTATTACCATTATATCATTGAAGGCTATCCCACCAATGTGGGGCTTATCGACTCGCCCGACGGCTTCGGCAAGAACGAGTACGTGGAGACCACCCGGCCGTTGGTAGTTGTGACGGCGCCCGGACCTGGCAGCGGCAAGATGGCGGTCTGCCTGAGCCAACTCTATCAGGAGAACGAGCGCGGCGTGAAGGCCGGCTACGCCAAGTTCGAGACCTTCCCGATTTGGAACCTCTCGTTGAAACACCCCGTCAACATTGCCTACGAAGCCGCCACTGCCGATCTTGAGGATGTCAACATGATTGACCCGTTCCATTTGGAGGCTTACGGCAAGATGGCCGTCAACTACAACCGCGATGTGGAGATTTTCCCGGTGCTGAACGCCATCTTCGAGGGCATCTACGGGGAGAATCCGTATAAATCGCCCACCGACATGGGCGTGAACATGGCCGGCTACTGCATCTCCGACGATGCGGTGTGCTGCGAAGCTTCCAAAGACGAGATTATCCGCCGCTATTTCACCGCTTTGTGCAATGTTGTGGATGGGAAATCCACCGAGCAGGAGGTCAACAAGATATCGTTGCTGATCAAGCGGGCGGACATCACGGTGGAGGACCGCAAATCGATTATCGCGGCTCGCAAGCGCAAGGAGGAGAGCGGGGTGGCCTCGTCTGCCATCGAGCTCGCCGACGGCACCATCATCACCGCCAAGACCAGTGAGTTGTTAGGACCGAGCGCCGCGCTGCTGCTCAACGCCACGAAACATTTGGCGGGCATCGACCACGAGCTCAGGCTGATTCCGCAGGCCATGATCGAGCCTATCCAGCGCACCAAGGTCAACCTCCTGCACGGTCACAATCCGCGTCTGCACACCGATGAGGTCTTGGTCGCGCTCTCCATGCTCAGCCTCAACGACGAGAACTGCCGCAAGGCCTTGGCCTGTCTGCCGCAATTGGACGGCTGCCAGGCGCATACCACCGTCATGCTCAGCGAGGTCGATCACAAGATTTTCAAAAAATTGGGGGTGGGGTTGACGTGCGAACCGATTCGGAAGGGGAAATAGGAATTTTCCATCTGTAGAGACGTGGTGCACCGAGCGTGCTTAAAAACCCCCACCTTTCCCGAAAAGGAATTTAGGAGACGTTTTTTTTCGAATCTGTCAGGGCGTGTGTTGTCTCGCACAGGGCAGATTTCGTTGGTGGGTTGCTTTGCCTGACGGGCGCTGTCGGTCTTCTTGGGACGAAAATCCGCTTAAAAGGGAGTTTTTTTTATTATTCCCCGATTTGTTTCCAGTTTTTCATCATATATCTCACATTTTGATAGAACACGCCCATGGCGGTCTGTAGTGTCATCGCCTCTATGCCGTAGGATTCCGTCTTGTCGAGCCCGTGCTGTTTGAGATGGGCGTTCTTCTGTTCGATGATGTATCGCTTCTTGTACAGCTTCTTGAACTCGTCGCTCTGCTGGTACTCCTTCTGCCGCTCCTGCTCCTCGGTGTGTATCGGGATGCTGATGGACTTGCTCTTCGCGTTCTCGTGCTTCAGGCATTTTGACCGGAGCGGGCACGCGTGGCATATCTTGATGTCGAAGCTGTACTGCACGCAGCTGTTCCTTGCGGCCTTGCCTTTGGTGTAGTGGATTGTGCGTCTGCGCACCGCCAGGTGGCCGGCGGGACAGATGGGCATGTTTGCGTCCTTGTTGAACCCGAACTCCATGCCCGGCTCGCTCTTGCGGTATCCCGTGAAGACGGACGGATGGAGCTTGGCCACCACCTTGAAGTCCTCTTCCGCGCCCTTGGCCAGGATGTCCTTGCCGCTGTATGCCCCGTCGCCTATCATCGCCACCATCTCCAGCCCGTTGGCCTTCGCCTTGTCCACGAGTTCCGTCGCCTGCGGGCCGTCGCCGCACTCGCCGGTGGTCACCGTTGCCCCCACGAAGAACCCCTCCGGCGTCGCGGCCAGGTGGCTCTTGAACCCGAAGAAGTCTTTCCCTTCGCCCTTGGAACCCACCTTCGCGTCCTTCTCCGTCTTGCACACCGTGAACCGTGCCTCCACATCGCCCACGGCCTCCTCCAGGTCGTTGTACGCCATGCCGAACTCCTCTGCGCGCTTGAGGCTGCCGAAGCTTTCGTCTATCTCCCTGAGCAGGGCGTGGCAGTACTCCAGTTCCTCGGCCACCTCTTTGATGTCGTGGTCCTTGGACAGCTTGCCGGCCTGCGATTCGTCCGCATTGTACACCAGCATGCGCAGCCGCTTGGTCAGTGCCTTGAGTGCTTCGTTCGGGTGCTGGTGCGCATATTTCGACACGGTGTGCGTCGAGTCGACGACAATCTCCGTCTTGCGTTCGATGATGCCCTTTTCCAGCGCTATGGACACGGTCTTCTCGATGAGTTTGTCCAGCAGGTCGCTGTCCTTGAGCCGCTGGCGGCGGAACACCGACAGAAGGGACGAGCTTATTGGCATCTCCTCCGGGGTCATGTCCAGGAAGTACTTGAAAGCCAGGTCCGTGATAGTCCGTTTGACCAGATCCGCGTCGGAGAGACATGTGTGGACCTTCAGGAACAGGTACTTGAACAGGACCACCGGGTCTACCGCGACGCGGCCGTTGTCGTCGCAGTACTTGTCCTTGAGCTCGTCGCGCACGAACGAAAAGTCTATGCGGTCACATATCTGGCGGAGCATGTCATCCTCGGGGATGAGCAGGTCGTAGAGCTCCGAGTGGTCGCTGAACTTGATTTCATATTGTTCCTTAAGCATGTCTCTCCTTGTTTGATTTACGCTGCAAAGATACTAAAAATCAGCGAATTAACCAAATAAAACCAACAAAAAAAAACACTTTTTTTTTCAGAAAAAGAACAGGTTCCCGATCAAGCAAATGTCGCCTGTTCCACGCCCCGTGTCGAAGACACGGCATCTCAATAACCCCACACGAAACGGAGTGCCGTGTGGGGTGGAGGGTGCAGCGCGGGGCTGCGTGTCGAAGACACGCCACTACCGCCAGACAGAAGAATCGTCAGCGATGACAGTTGCGTGTCTTCGACACGCGGTGAGGACGGGACGCACGCCTTACCCCACACTGCGGCCCGACGGCCTTAGTGTGGGGTTATTGGGATAGCGTGCCTCTGGCACGCCGTCCTAGAAGGGAGACATTGCGGGTACTCGGCCGGTCTGAAGGTCGGAGGGGGACTTTTTCAGCGGGCTCGGTGCACCGCGTCTCTACATGTGTCCGTCCACAAAAAAAAACAGGACTGTCACCAATCTGACAGCCCTGTTTTGCAATGTCGTTTTTCGTCGTTAATTATTCTACATTCTACATTCTACATTCTACATTCATAATTAGAACACCCCTAACAGCCACGCTATCAGCACGCCTAAATAGTTTCCCGCGGCATAGCCGGCGAGGCCGATGACGATGCCGCTGAGGAGCACTTTGCGGTTGCCGAGGGCCTCCACGATGGGCGGCACGAATGGCGGAGAGCAAAGCAGACTGATGTGGCCCACGGTGAAGAGGTCGCCTTCCACCTTGAAAATCTTGCAGATGATGAGGTGCAGCACAATGGAGGTGAGCATCACGAAGACGATGAACCAGAGGATTTGCAGGGAACCTTTGATGTGGTGGATGTCGAACTTGGAGGCCACCACAATGCTGAAAATCAGGATGAAGAACATGCCGAGCTCGAATGTTTTGGGCAGGGCGCGCACCTTCGGGCTGAAGGAGGCGATGATGGCGAGGGTGGTAATGGTCAAGATGACGACCAACTCGTTGAGCTTGCCCGTGATGAGCAGCGAGAGTCCCGCGCCGACGGCCAGCATGCCGAGCGAGAGCAGGAATCCGAGCATCATGCGCCCGAAGGTCTTGGGCTGCAACATCCCCTTGTAGTTCTCGAAACTCTCCGTTTCAATCTGTTCCTCCGGTTCAGTAGCTTCTGCTTCATCCTTGGCAGGTAGCAGCTTGCGGAACACCTTGTAGCCGCCGGCCACGATGAAGACGATGAACGGGAGGGTGGCGATTTCCTCGAAGGTCAGCGTCATGGTAATGAGCGAGGGATCGACTTCCAGCATGTGCCCGAGGGCGGAGAAGTTCATGGTGCCGCCGGTATAGATGCCGGTCATCATGGCCGCCACGCGGTCGAACTGCGGGATGCCGGCGTTGCGGAAGAGGAAATAGCCCGACACGACGGCCACAATGATGGAAACCAACCCGCCGAGGAGCACGGCCATGGTCTTCGGCAGCGACTTCGTCCAGAGCTTGAAGTCCGAGTTGAAGAGCATCAGCGGGATGGCCAAGGGCACCGCGACGTTCATCAGCGTCTTCTGCATCGATTCGAGGGCCTCCGCGCTGGGTTCCGAACCCGTGGGCAGGAAGCCGATCAGCGCCGCGATAATGCCGACGGCATACGCCATAATGACGGTGCCGATGCTTTTTGCCCATCTGTACTTGTTGAAAATCAAGATGATAAGGATGGGGATGATAAAATATCCGATAAGGGTAAGGATTGTAACCATAGGCTTTTAGAATTTCAATTTTAAGAAGTGGCAAAAATACGAAAATAATTTTGTACTTTTGCAGCCTCATTAATATAAAAAGAAAAAGAGTTAATATGCGTCCTGATTTCAGTAACGTCGATTTCAAGAAGCTCCCCCAGAATCCTACGGATTTCAGACAGTGGGAGAAGGATAACAACATCATTTCCAATTGGATGACCTCCGAGCAGATTCCTGTGAAGCAGGTCTATGGCGCCGACGATTTGCTCGGCATGGAACACCTCAACTACGCATCGGGCATCCCGCCGTATCTGCGCGGACCCTACTCGATGATGTACGTGTTCCGTCCGTGGACTATCCGCCAGTACGCCGGATTCTCCACCGCCGAGGAGTCCAACGCCTTCTACCGACGCAACTTGGCTGCCGGTCAGAAAGGTCTGTCTGTGGCCTTCGACTTGGCCACGCACCGCGGCTACGACTCCGACCACCCGCGTGTGGTGGGCGATGTCGGTAAGGCCGGTGTGGCCATCGACTCCATCCTCGACATGAAGATTCTCTTCGACCAGATTCCGTTGGACAAGATGTCCGTCTCCATGACGATGAACGGTGCTGTGCTACCGATCCTTGCGTTCTACATCATCGCCGCCGAGGAGCAGGGTGCCACGCTCGACCAGCTGTCGGGTACCATCCAGAACGACATCCTCAAGGAGTTCATGGTGCGTAACACCTACATCTATCCGCCTGCCCACTCCATGAAGATCATCGCCGACATCTTCGAGTTCACGGCCAAGAATATGCCGAAGTTCAACTCCATCTCCATCTCCGGCTACCACATGCAGGAGGCGGGTGCCACCGACGATATCGAGTTAGCTTACACGTTAGCCGACGGTTTGGAGTATCTTCGCGCCGGTGTGAACGCGGGCATGAGCGTCGATGAGTTTGCGCCGCGCTTGTCTTTCTTCTGGGCAGTCGGTATGAACCATTTCATGGAGATCGCCAAGATGCGTGCCGCCCGTATGCTGTGGGCCAAGATTGTGAAGCAGTTCAACCCGCAGAACCCGAAGTCCATGGCGTTGCGTACGCACTGCCAGACTTCCGGATGGTCGCTCACCGAGCAGGATCCGTTCAACAACGTCTGCCGTACCTGCGTCGAGGCTATGGGTGCCGCGTTGGGTCACACCCAGTCGCTGCACACCAACGCATTGGACGAAGCTATCGCCCTGCCGACCGACTTCTCCGCACGTATCGCTCGTAACACGCAGATTTACATCCAGGAAGAGACGCAAGTGTGCCGCTCCATCGACCCGTGGGCCGGCTCCTACTATATCGAAAGCCTCACGCACCAGATTGCGCACCGCGCTTGGGAGCACATCCAGGAGGTGGAATCCTTGGGAGGTATGGCTAAGGCTATCGAGACCGGCATCCCGAAGATGCGTATCGAGGAGGCTTCCGCCCGTAAGCAGGCCCGTATCGACTCTGGCAAGGAGTCCATCATCGGCGTCAGCAAGTACAAACTCGACAAGGAGTCCCCGATCGAGACCTTGGAGGTTGATAACACGACGGTTCGCGAGGCCCAAATCAAGCGTCTGGCCGAGCTCCGCGCCAACCGTAACGAGGCTGACGTGCAAGCCGCTTTGGAGGCTCTCACCGAGTGCGCCAAAACCGGCAACGGCAACCTGCTCGACCTCTCCATCAAGGCTGCGAGAGTGCGTGCTTCGTTGGGCGAAATCTCCATGGCATTGGAGAAAGTGTATGGACGTTATAAAGCAAAAATCAACTTAATTTCAGGCGTGTACAGTAAAGAACAACAAGACAACGCCGCCTTCAAACGGGCTTGCGAGCGTTGCAACGAATTTGCCAAGAAGGAGGGCCGCCGCCCGCGTATTATGATTGCCAAGATGGGACAGGACGGTCACGACCGTGGTGCCAAGGTGGTCGCCACCGGCTATGCCGACATCGGTTTCGACGTCGATATGGGCCCGCTGTTCCAAACCCCCGAAGAGGCCGCCAAGCAGGCTGTGGAGAACGATGTCCACTTCCTCGGCGTTTCCTCATTGGCGGCAGGTCACAAGACGCTGGTCCCGCAGGTCATCGAGGAGCTCAAGAAGTTAGGCCGCGAGGACATCATCATCACCGTCGGTGGTGTGATTCCGCCGCAAGACTACCAGTTCCTGTACGACTGCGGTGTCGCCGCCATCTTCGGCCCTGGCACGCGTATCGCGGATTCCGCAAATGCGATGCTGGACATCATTATGAATGAAGAATGATGAATGTAGAATGAAGAATGATGAATGGGAGTGGGGGATTTGGACCTGCTCCCATTTTTTGTTTCAGGTTTCAGGTTTCAAGTTTCAGGTGACCACTACTTTGAAACTTGAAACTTGAAACTTGAATCCTGAAACTTGAATCCTGAATCTAAGTTATGGGTCACAATCGGAGAGATGGGAAGCCGCCGTTAAAACCTCCAAATCTCTATCGGATACTTGTCCTTGTGCTGCCAGACGACTTGGCCGCGGTGGTTGATGTAGCCTGACCGTCTGTCCTTCGGGTCGTTGCTCAGAATCACGTATGCGAGTCCACCGTAAAAATGGTCCGCGTCAACGTATTGCGGCGGAATGACCCACTCACCCTTTTTGTTGATATAACCCCATCTGTCTGTACTGTCACCGGTTTGGACGACCAGTGCCAGCCCGTCGGAGAAATGCAATGGATAGTATTCCGGCTCCAGCGTAAACACCACTGTTCCCGTTGAATCGATGAAGCCGTAACGGTCGCCGATCTTCACAGCGGCAAGTCCTTCGTAGAAGGCATCCGTTTCGTCGAATTTTTTCTCTGTGATGACTTTTCCGTCGCTGCCGATCAGGCTCCATTTTTCGTCACTCTTCGTCCTTACCCATGCGAGGTCGCCCGCCCATGCACGGTAGGCATAATCGTATTTTGGCGGCACAATCCAATGCCCGTCAACGCTGATGATACCCCATAGACTGTCCTTTTGGGCCAAAGCCGCGCTTTTGTTGAGGAATCGAGGTGCTGATTCGAATTGTGGTGTGAAAAGGTATTCGCCATTCGCATCAATGGCACCCCATAATTGTTCCTCTCCTTCGTTAAATTTACATGTGCTTCCTTCCGCAACACCATCCTGAAATGGCCATGCAAAGCAGAATTTCTCTTCCCAAAGGACTTTTCCACAAGTGTTTATGTATAGATTTTGATATTTGTTTTGGAAATATCCCCTCACTACGGTAATGGTATCAAAGAAATGATCCCCCTCTTCAAACTGGGGCTCAATGGCCATGGTGCCGTCCTGTCGGATGTAGCCGGTTTTGCCCTTTACAATGACCTTGGCGAGGCCATTGTGGAAATAACCGGCGTATTCGAACTGCGGGCGGATGACCCATTCGCCTTTCGTGTTGATGTAACCCCACTTCCGTCCTTTGGCTGCGGGAACTGGCCCGGATTTGAGATCAAAATATGGAACTCCGATTTGGCTAAAGCTCGGCCGGCAGATGACGTTCCCGGCGGTGTCCATCAGTCCGTACCGCACGTGATTGCCGTCTCCCGTCCAAAAATAGTGCACGGTCCCATCATACACTGAATCCGTCTGCGCGTTCAGCTGTATGCATAAACTGCAGATTGCCAATGGTATGAGTAGTCGCAGTGCTCGAAAGTTCATCATAATGATTTTGTATTTCGGTTGCAAAAGTAGTCGTTATTTTCGTGCAGATACGAGAAATACACGGAGATTAAGGTCGAAAAGTGATAGGTACCTGGTAATAGCACCGCACTGGCTTTCCCATATTCTTTCCGGGCTTCCATTTCGGCATAGACATAACGGCACGACATGCCTCCTTATCGCATTCAGGGAAGAGAGGGACTTTCGCCTTGGCGTTGGTCACACTCCCGTCTTTTTCCACCACGAACTCAATCAAAACCGTGCCCGTGATGCCGTTATTCTTCGCCACCTGAGGATATTGAATCTCTTTTGCCAAAAAGGCGTCCAAAGAGTCTATACCTCCGGGAAATTCGGGCATCTCCTCCACGAACATCATCGGCAAATCCTCGTAATAATCATCATCTTCGATGTCACCTACCACAACCGCCCCCTCATACCAATCATCTTGGTAAGGCACTTGTAAAGGGATTTGTGCGCAGCGGTTCGGGGCGGAACCGGACGAATTTTCTATAGGGTCTGGTATTTTCCCCACTTCTTCTATGATACCGTCCACCTCATACGGGTCTGATTGCCTGGGAGGCGGCGGAACCTCTTGCCCGTCTGCTGCTTCCTGAACTTGCTGGGAGGTTGCCTCCACGGCGGGCTCAGGCTCGTTGCTGGCGGCCGGTGCGGGTGTCTTAGGACTGTGGCATGCCCCCATCATTATGGAGGAGACGGCGATGCCTGCCACCGCGACGGCCTTCCCCAAACTCTTGCGACGTTGCAGCTCCCGTTCCAAGTAGCGCACCTCGGCCTCGCAGTAGGGGCACGTACCACGGCAGTCCCCCTCGTGCGTGCATTCACGCTCCACCAACGGGATGTCGTTCACTTGCGCGATCTTCTGCCGCACATCTTTCAGGATTTCACAGGTTCGTTTGCCCCTTTTCATAATGTAGAATGTAGAATGATGAATGATGAATATCGGGTGCGAAAATACTTTTTTTTAGAAACGGATAATACAACTATTTAGTATCTTTGCAAAAAATTTTAAAGCAATGGATACGATATTAAAATGCATTATTGTTCTGATAATAAGCGCAATGTGCTTCGCTGCAAATGCGCAAAATGTGAAAGGTGACACTGTTCGTATTATCGAAGAATTACCTGATGATGGTGTAATGATGGACGAGGATCCCCCAGCGATGTTCGTGGAGGAGATGCCCGAATTTCCTGGCGGGGTGGATTCCATGAAAACCTTCCTCCGTAGGGAAATCGTTTATCCCAAGGTGGCGTTGGAGAACGGCATCACGGGTACGGTGCTGGTGGAGTTCATAGTGGAAAAGGACGGACGGGTTACCAACGGCAAGGTGAAGGTGCCGCTCTATTCCGACTGTGACGCGGAGGCTTTGCGTGTGGTCATGTCCATGCCAAAGTGGAAGCCCGGCAAGAATATGGGGAAACCGGTGCGGTGCTATTTTCAGATACCTATCACTTTCCGACCTTAATTTCCGCGTATGAATATCAAGATTACAGCCATACGGAAGGCGGATTACCGCGATTTGCAGGCGCGGTTCGAGAACCCCATCGAACATACGTGCGACGTGCAGGAGGGGCAGACATGGATTTCAGTGGACGGCGCGCAACCCGAGGGGATGTGCGACAGCGCGTGGGAGTCGATGCGGTGGTTCGTGCAGGAATTGGCCGCTGGTCGCGGCAACTTCTATGACGGCTGGATGAAAAACCCGCACTCCGCCATGATTAGCTGCAATGACGGATTTAGGCCAGTGAGCTTTTATATCGAGTTAACAGTTAGTAGTTAGTAGTTAGCAGTTGGTGGGTAATCGTTGCTTTTGTGAGGTAGAACGTAAAAGGTATCATTATTTTTAAAACATAAATCCTTGAGCAGCCCTGTAGGGGCAAGAGCTTGGTAGCCTAGGGTGAGCGATAGCGAGCCCTAGGGAGAATGGTCAAATATAATTATAGAAAAACAAAAAAATATTATGTATAGGCCAATTTTTCCGAAAAAAGCGATGGTGATGTTGTTGTTCGCCTGCACCCTGCTCCTGACCTCTTGCTATAGTAGCAGCAAGCTGGCGGGCCGTAGTGTCAGGGCGGTGGCGGACAGCGTGTGGGCGTACAGTCTCCAGCATCCCGACGGCTTTACGATGGCGATTGAGACGATGACGGAGCCGACGGAGGGTGTTGTTGTGGCGTACGCGGCCACGCAGGGCTGCCACTCTCGAAATCAGCTTAATAAAGTGGTGAGGCACGCGCTTCGGCACGACGGTTACGTAGGTGGATGGCTCGACACCTCAGACAGCCTCTACTACTTCGACAGCTCCCGCCTCTTCCCCGAAGACTCTCTCGCCGCCGCCATCCGTTTCGGCGTTGAGAATGAACAGATTGCGGTGTTTGTGCTGTCGGAAGGACGCGAGGTGCGATTAGATGGTCAGAATACGTGTCCTGATCCCGAATGGACTTTTCAGGAAGCTGACTTTTCCGAGTGCATGCATATTCAACCTACAGATGACACAATTGTTGTGAAATTGCATTGGAGGCTGGCGATGTGGGAGCTCCTTGATTTCTCGCTGGCGCAGTTTGACAGTCTGGTGAACACACTCTGTTCGACCAATGACTGTTTCGAATTAACCTATTGGGATTTTATGGAAGATGTAATGTCTGATATTCCTGCGAACAGAAGAGGAA
>Ga0310696_10007239_pt1 | contig 13066 bp, 7 predicted proteins | sample AusTroGonzalo_MG_4_FD_203885 | JGI IMG/M metagenome (GOLD analysis project Ga0310696, IMG submission 203885) | Bovine rumen microbial communities from tropical cattle in Woodstock, Queensland, Australia - Gonzalo_02 (v2) (version 2) | ecosystem: Host-associated > Mammals > Digestive system >... | reverse complement strand
AATCGTCTTCTGCTGGTCAGCACCGCCTGCAGTACCGAGGGCCACCGAGGCGCAGTCGCCACCGCCGGTCTTCTCGACGCAAATGTTCAGCTGGAGGCCACCGTTCTTCTCTTCGGCACTGAAGTCTAGACCGGTAGCCTGCTTGATGTACATGTTCGTCTTGATAATCACGTTCGTCATGGTACGGCGACGGTCACAGAAGAAGATATCGATCGGGTAGTCCTGGCCCGGCACGAGGAAGGTCGAGCCATACTTGCTATTCAAATTCTTCAAGACCACATGGCCCGGAGCGGCAAGGTGGGCACCGCCGTTATCCACGGCAAGCTTCTTGTTGATGAACACCCAGATGTCGTCGTCGCCGCGGAAGGTAAATTCCTGGCTTTCGTTGTAGGTAAACGTGGCATGCGACTGGAAGCAGTACTGCTGGTTGCGCAGCAGCTTCTTGTTCTTGTTCATCTTCTGCCAGTCTTCGCGGACACCCCAGTTCCATACCGGAGGTGCAGAACCTTCATGGAATTCGTGCGTCGCGCCGCAATCGATACCGCCTTTCCAGCCAGCCGTATTGCAGTAATGGTCAAAGACCTTGACCGTATCGTAGAGAGGCACCGGAGCGGCAGCTTCCCTCTTCGTTCTAGCCGCCGGAGTCGGGCCCAACTTCTGGCCATTCATGACAACGACAGCGGCACTTGCATTGGTACCGGTAGTAACAGTCGCCGCTTCGGCACCGTACGTGTACTCGCTATAGTCTTCGGGCCATTCCAGCGGGTAGAAACCACCGGAGAACACACACTCCGAGGAATCGGCATTGCAGCCGGTCTTTGCCTTCGGGTTGCCCGCAAGGTCATAGTGCGTAGAGTCGGAATCGAAGCCCCAGCGGGAATCCTTGCCATAATGGCGGAAAGGCATGTCGTAGCACTGCACCTCGTTCTTGCCTTCGACATAGTTGAACATCGCGTGGAAATTCGACTCGGCCTCGGCAGCAGAGTTACCGAAGCACATCTGGGCATCGGCAGAACCGGAATACTGAGGCTTGCCATCATCACCCAAATCTTCCTTGACCAGCCCCGTGAAAACACCCACGCACTGGCCCGGGCCCACAGGGTTTCCGTCAGAGGTGAAGGCCGTATTCAGCGATTCGTCGGTATCGTAGATGATAGCCGCAAGCGTAAACGAGCAGGTTCCCTCGACATCCGGATAAATCGTGTACCAGCCCGAGCTGCCGTCATCGGCAGGCCACATGGCGTCGTCGGGAATATAGAACAGCGTAGGCACATCGTAGGCCTCGTACACCACGTTCAGGTCGATCGGGTCGGCAATGCCGTCATCGTCCCACAGGCCGTTGATACCGAGCTGAATATCCGGAGAATTCTTGAGGTAGAGGACGGCGTCGGAAGGAGGCGTGCCGAACACCATGTAATGCCAGCCGCAGTAGTCCCCAGAAGGAATCATGGAGGTGTCCCTCACCTTGCCGTCGGTACCGGTATAGCGAATCATCAGGTCGTCGGACTGCCATTCCTTCTCTTCGGGCACGAGCACGTAGAAGAACTTCGCATCGGGCGCCGTAGAACCGATGTAGGTCTTGCCCGGGTTGAGCACATCCTCGGCCACATAGACCATTCCATCGTCAGACCTCGGGCACGGAAGCGTTGTCATATTGGCACGGGCATTGGCATCGTAGGGGTTCTGGTGCATCCACACCGTATCCGTCACGATAAAGCTATTCATGCCCGCAGCCATGTCGTTTGTAACGCTGAAGGTGTTTGCGTAGTCCGGAGCGCCAATCGTCGACAGGTCTATCTCGAAATAGCCGTCGGCATTTTTCGTAGTGACCGTCTTTGCACCAGCAGCATTGTTCTGCCCCGTAAATATCGCCTGAGTCCAATCGCTAGGAGCCTTGAAATAGGCCGTACCCAAGCACCCGGCAAACGCCCCCTGCACCCCGGCAAGAAGCATTACAATACCCAAAACACTTCCAATCAGGGTGTTATTCTGTTCCTTCATAAAATATCCATTTGAGTTATACATCCTGATAGCACAGCAGGCAAAGTCCCTGCATTGCTACAACCGAAACGAAATTTACTTTTTTTCGAATGCAAAAAAAAGCCCCCTGTAAAGGGGTGTAATAAAAATCACCCCCTTACGGGGGTGATGTAAGAATTACATAATAATCAAGCGATTACTTGACCTTGCCCTTGCCGCGTTTCACGCCCCAGACTTCGGTCTTTTCCTTCTTCGCCTTCTTGCCGTATTCACCGACCTTCACGTAAGATGTGTACTTGGTGATGTAGGCGCCGGTGCCCACCATGCGGTGATTATCGGCAATCATGTTCCAGGCAACATAGAAGTTGCGCGGAGTCTTGACGCAGTCACCGTGGCCCGGAGGAGTATTCTCGGGGTCCGTAGAGAAGAACGGGTCATCGCAGGCAATCTTGCCGCTCTGGCGAGCCACGAACGAACCGAGGTTGGTGAAGTAGTCGACTTCGTAGTAGAAGAACACTTCGCTCTTGGGAACGTTCACGAACTGTTCGTCAGATCCGATGATAGAGCCCATGTCGGACTGCACGAAATGACCGAGGGTCTGCGGGTACTTGGCCTTGATATCCTCGAGGTTCTCGTTGGTCTTCACCGGGTAAACCACGCCAATGGGGGTGCTTTCGTTCACCGTCGTCGGGTCGGCATAGTTGTAGCTAATCGTATTCACGTCAATCTTCGCATCACCGGTGACCTGTACCCACGGCGACGGCAAGCGGGCCGTAGAGTTGTAGTTCGTCGGAGAGTTCCAGTGCATGTCGGCATCGGTAGCCAGGCGGAGCGTATCGGAGCCGGCAGCGACACCGTTCGACGTATCGGTCCACAAGAACGCATCGGCACGGAAGCGGATGTAGTCACCCACGTGCGGGGTCGGGTTCTGCGCATCGGCGTTGTAGTAACGGATAACGAGCGTATCCTTACGGGCCTGCGGGCCACCCTGTGCAACAGCATGCATAAAGCGCTGCGATTCCGGAATATCGATAGCGGAGTTCAGGTAGTACGTGAACGCCTTCGTACCGCTCGCGGCATCGGTATACACCACCGGTTCAGACGCGACAATCTTCACCTGGTCGTACACACCACCGTCCGTTTCGGTAGAGGCGCGAGCCGAGAGGATAATCGGAGCGATGCGGTCGGTAAGGCCCTTCTCGAAGAAGGTTCTCACAGGCTTGCCCTTCCATTCGTATTCCGTGAACGAGGCAATCTTGTTTTCCGGGTTCACGATAGTCTTTACTTCCTTGGAGAACGAGGTATCGACAGCGAACACGAGCGTGCGGCCACCATTCGGGCTGTTGGCATAAGCCTTCGCGACCGTGGCGGAGTCGAACTGTGTAGAGCAATGCATTTCCGAATCCTTCTGGTTGTTCGAAATGCCCAGCTTGTAGGGGTTAATCGTTTCCAGGTTTTCTTCGTCAAAGTTCAAGCACACGAATCTCGGCACGGAGTCCTTGTGGATAACACGGTCATAGATAATCGCAAGCGAATCCGCCTTGCCATCGAGGTAATCGGCAGTCTCGCTGTGGTATTCTGCCGGGATATTCATTTCGCCAATCGGGGAGCCCTTCGTATCGAAGATATCGACGATGAGCGGCATCGGTGCAGGCGGCTTGAAGAAGTGCATGTTGCCATAAGGCGCGGCAATCGCACCATTTTCCACAGAGCCCACAACCATGCTGGCGGCATCGACTTCGTATTCCTTGCCAGAACGGACACGCACGAGGGCAACGCCTTCATTGAACAGGCTTACCTGAATTTCGAGGCCGGCGGACTTGTCAAGAGCGTCAACCGCGAAGTTGCATTCCTTGCAGAGAGCACCCGTAGTCGGGTCCATCACCACCAGGTAGAAGTCCACGTCGGCATTCACCCAATGGAAGTATTCGGAACCATCGGTATCCACATCCGGATCCTGGGGAGGAACGACCGGATTCCAGGTCGTGACGTTGCCATCGGCATCCTTCGGGCCCGGAGTGGCAAAAGTGAGCTGCGGAGCATAGAACGTGAGGGTCGCAGAAGTATTGCCCACCGAGGCGATAATCTGCTGAGAAGCTCCCTGAAGACCGGCGAGCGGCACATCCACCCAGAACGTATCGATACCGTTCGGGTTTATTTGTCCACCATACGGAATCACGAGAGGAGTCATGTCATCCTTGCTCTTGTAAACGTTTGCACCTGCAGTAAGCGAAAGCGTGTAGGTCTGGCCCGGAGCGGAGATAATGTCAACGCCGCCCATATCATCGGGGGCAGAAACGTAAATCGGGATACGCGTACCGGCGAGGGCCTTGTCCACAAACGTCCACTTGGTGCCCGACGGATAGATAGAAGCATCGCCATCGACGTTATCGAACACGACATCGCTCGAGATAATGCCCAGGTTACCCTTGACGCGGAACTGGTAGTAGGCCTTCTTGCCTTCGACTTCGAACCACAGACGGTAAGAACCAGGAGCAAGACCGATAATCTTGTCCGGATAGACAACCGGCTTCTTCGGGTTTGTAAGGTCAATACCGCCAAGAACCATGCCACCAAGCGGGAGGGCAGCACAGGTAGCGCAACTTGCCGGAACCTCGCCCTTACGAGTCGTAACAGAGTAGGCAATATTTGCGGTAATGCCATCACCGCATTCGCGGGTCACGGACTGTCCGCTACCGCCACCGAGAGCGACAGCAGCGCAGTCACCGCCACCGGACTTTTCAACGCAGATATCCATCAGCAAGCCGCCATTGGTCTGCTGTTCGGTAGAGAAGTCAATACCAGTGGACTGCTTGATGTACATGTTCGTCTTGATAATCACGTTACTCATCGTAGTACGGCGGTCACAGAAGAAGATGTCAATCGGGTAGTCCTTGCCCGGCTCGAGGAACGGTGTTCCATCGTTATTTTTATAAGTAGTATTGAGGTTCTTCAGCACCACGTGGCCCGGAGCGGCAAGGTGAGCACCACCGTTGTCCACGGCAAGCTTCTTGTTGATGAACACCCAGATGTCGTCGTCACCACGGAACGTGAATTCCTGGCTTTCGTTATAGGTGAACGTCGCATGGGATTCAAAGCAGAAATGCTGGTTACGAGTCACGGTCTTGTTGACTTCGCCATCAAGGCCCCAGCGCTGGAAGCCCGGCACACCAACGGCATCCGCACAGTAGCTACCCCAGCACCAGAGGTCAGGGCTCGTAAATTCACTACCGTCTGCAAAATAGCCTTCGCAGTCCCTTATCTTGCCAGTAAATCCAGGAGTAGTGCACACATAGTCAAGTTCGACACCGAACACTTCCTTCGAATTGTTCGGCACAGGGCCTGCAGCCTGGCGTTTCTTTCTGGCTGCATCGAGAGGCTGGGTCGCAACACCGTTCAGTTCCATAACGCGGGTGTTCGCCGTGGAATTTTCGAGCGGGTAGAAACCGCCAGTAACCTGGCCAGCACCAGTACCGCTAACGGCAGAGTCGGAGTCGAAGCCCCAGCGGGTATCCGTACCGTAGTGACGGAAGGGCATGTCGTAGCACTGCACTTCGTTCACGCCCGGAGTGTAGTTAAACAACGTCTTGAAACGGGCTTCGTTCAAGAAGCAGGTCGCAGCCTTGGGGTTCTGACCATTGTATTCCGGCTTGCCGTCGGAGCCAAGATCGGTCTTGACAAGGTTGTGAATCACGCCCACGCAGGCATCCACAGTCATATTGTTCTTGCTCTTGTCATCGCCACAGCAGTCGGTAAACAGGTCGTTCACGCTCATGTCGGTATCGTAGATAACTGCCGCCAAGGAGAAGGAGCACGTACCCTCGACGTTCGGGTATGCCGTGTACCAGCCCTGGCTACCGTCATCGGAAGGCCAAGCGTTATCGTCGGGAATAAAGTAAAGCTTGTTCACGCCGTAGGCTTCAAACACGAGAGCGAGGTCAACCGGATCGGCGATATCGTCATCGTCCCAGAGACCGTTAATGCCGAGCTTGATATCCGGAGAATTCTTGAGGTAGAATATTGCATCGGAAGGGGGCACGTTGAAAACCATCTGGACCCAGCCGCACAAATCCATGGAAGGAGCGAGAGTCGTATCTTTCTTGGTTCCCTTCGGGGTGGTGTAAGAGATAATCAGTTCATCGGACTGCCAAAGCTTTTCTTCGGGGACAAGCATGTAGAAGTACTTCGCATCGGCGGCATATTCGCCCGTGTAGGTTCTGCCGGCAATGTTCGGGTTTTCTGCCACGTAGATAGACTTGCCGTCGCCGGGGCACCTGAGGGAGGCGTCGTTGGTCGGCCAGCTCGTGTCGTTCACACCGTTAGTCGGCGTGGCATTGAACTTGGTCGCAGTGACAATCCTGAGGCTTGCACTCGTCGTGTTCTGGTTGCCTATGGTGAACATCACTTTCTGGTTGTCCGTAATCCTCAAGTTGGCGAGGTTGAACTCGTAGAAGCCTTCGTCGTTCAACGTCATCTTCTGGACTATGTTGACGTTCTGACCACCGATATAGGCAGCAGTCCAATCGTCAGGAGCCTTGAAGTAGACGGTTCCTTTACACGTAACCGGATTGGTATTTTGCGCCCAGGCACTTTGCATCCCGACAAAGAGCAGACAAGCGCACGCAAACCACTTGCAGATGGAGTTCTTGGTAATCTGTTTCATGTTGTTTTCCATTTTTGTTCTCCAGCCAAAGCATAGCAAAAGGGATACCCAAAAGGACCAGCCTCTTGCGATGCCACACCGCATTGAAATTTATCCTTTTTTTTAAAAAAAAGGGGATTTTTTTTGCAAATATTTAAATAAATAGCCCATTTTGGGGCACAAACGCCTTTTTTTGTGCATAAATCACATTTTTTTGACCATCGCCCCCCATCTGTATTAAAAACTTTACTCTTTTCGGCAAATAAAAGGGCATTTTTGTTCACTAAATTTCTATAATGTTTGCTTACAAACGCCTCTTCGGAATTGCATATTGTATTTTAATGGCAAAGGCGTACCACGGAGACTAAAATGCAGGACCTCGACCAGACCATCGTCACCCCGGGCAAGACCATCAAGTTCGAGAAAATCGAGCTGAGGCCGCACCTGATCATCCTGTACCCGCAGACGCAGTTCAAGCAGATACCCCTCTCGAAGGGGACCGTGACGCTGGGCCGCGGGCAAGATGCCGACATCCGGCTCGACGACGAGCTGGTGAGCCGCAGGCACTGCACCGTGACGTTCGACGGCATACACGTGACCGTGACCGACCTCGGAAGTACCAACGGCACCTTCGTGGACGGCCAGCCTATCCAAACGACGGTCCTCGATTCCGACAACCGCCTGCAGCTCGGCAAGATGGTGATGAAAGTCGAATTCAAGGACAAGAGCGAAGAGGCCTTTGACCGCGCGCTGTACGAGGCGGCGACCATCGACCCGCTCACCAAGATTAGCAACCGCAGGAATTTCTTTGACCGTAGCCTCGGTGAACTGGCCCTCGCCCGCCGCAATGGTTACTTTGTCCACACCATCATGGTGGATGCGGACCATTTCAAGCATGTGAACGACACCTGGGGCCACCAGTGCGGCGACATGGTGCTCAAGGAAATCGCCCGCATTCTGAGCGAAGAAAAGCGCGAATCCGACCTGCTCGCCCGTTACGGCGGCGAGGAATTCCTGCTGCTCCTCGCTGGTATTACGCCCGAAGACGCCCGCAAGAGCGCGGAACGCCTGCGCAAGGCCGTCGAATCGCACAAGTTCTCCTGGAAAGATACCGTCATTCCGGTGACGATTTCGCTTGGGCTGTGCACCAAGCAGGGCGAAGAAATCCCGAAGATCGAAGAGATGATTGCGGAATCCGACCGCCTGCTCTACATAGCGAAAGAAGGCGGCCGCAACCGCGTCGCCTTCTGCTAGATTACTTTAATCCTATTCTACTGCTCGATGCGGTAGATCTTGATGTCCTTGATGTAGAACGTGCGTTCCTTCTTGCCGAGGTTCAGTTCGAACCTGGCAAACGGAGTGCTCTCGCTCGGAGTAAATTCCTTCTCGAACGACTGGCCAGAAGTCTTCACAATCGGATGCTCCATGAACCCGACGGTCTCGTAGTCGTCGTAGGTGCCAATGCGGGCGGTAATCTGCCCTTCGACATTCGACCAGATGGTGAACACGCACTTATACTTCTTGCCGGCGACCAGCGCCACATCTTCTTGAATGAGCTGCACGCTGTACGACTTGTTGCCGCCATTAGTCACATCAACCTTGAGAATGCGGTCTCCCTTCTCGCCAGTAATGGTGGCAGTCGCCACGCCGTTCATCTGCGTGAAGAAAATCCAGTGGTCCATGCCGTTCGAGAAGTCGCCGTTTTCGATGGTATTGTCGCTCATCGCGCCAACCACGCCGTCCCAGATATCCTTGACAAAGTCCTCGCCGGCATTGCCCTGCGCATCCACATAATCGTAGCGGAGCGGTCGGAAGCTCGGGGCGAAGTTCTTGTTCAGTACGTTCCAAAGAGCAACGTTGTTCGCATTATCGAGGTGGATAATTCCGTCTTCGCCAACTTCCGCCGTAGAGAAGTCGACATTCTCGATAAAGTAACGCACATGGAATACCACGGACAAATTCGCGACAGAATCGGACACGCGATCCACCTGCGAGAAGTGGTAGCGGAGGCGCACGTTCTGGAACCCGTTCAGGTCGTACTCGAACGGGACATACTTGCCATCGATGCGCACACGACCATGCATGGAGGAGTTCGCATCTTTGGGCTTGAACGACACACCAATTTCCTTCAAGTAGCCCTCGTCTTCGAGGTTGATCTTGTTAAACGGCTCGTCGACAGACGACTCCTCGGTAAACGAGACCGGGAGCACCATCTCAGGATCGTCCTCGTAGGGCCAGAGGGGCAAACCTTCGGCCGGGTCGATGGAGACGGCCACATAGTAGCTAGAGTAAGAACGCACCTCGCTCAAGGCCATGGAGAAGGAATCGAGCAACATCGGTTCGTCCTTGGCAGCAGACTTCTTGAGGGCCTTCGTTTCAACCGCAGAATAATCGACGGAGAAATCCGCCGTCAGGGCAAGCGCGGGGTTACCGATCTCTATCCCGGCCAGAGGCTCCGAACCTCCACCGGAAGAACATCCGATAAAGACAGACACCACGAGCAAAAAGCACGCTATGAACCCATAAAACCGCATCACATTCCTCGAGTCAGCGGGAACAGCTGTATATTCACCTGCACCACATCATCACCCTCTCCGGGCTTTGCAGAGAAATCTAGTAGTTCCTTGCGCATGAGTTGGATATGTTTTTTCAAATTGGGGAAATCTTCGCGCTTAATACTGAACGTCAGTGCAGATATATCGCGTTCTGCGCTCGGAAGTTCGCCCAGCATGTTGGCCGAAATGCGCAACATCTGCTGGTGGTAGAGCTTCACCATCATGTCCTGCACCTCGTCGTCGGTGGTGAGGAGCGGGTCGCGCTGACGGTAGCCGTTGGCGGTCTTGACCAGGAGGCCAAGTTCCAGCAGCAGCTCGAATGATTCCTGCACCTGCGATGGCGTCACCAAACCGCGGAGCTTCTTGCTCACCCAGTCGGGAATCGGACGGAAGCCCTTGAGAGCCACCATCTCGAGAATGACCGTGTGGTGCCATTCCCTGAAGACGCGGAACTGCGCCTTGTCCATCTTGTGCAACTTGGAACGCGGGCTAGCCTTGAGCAGCTGCGCGTAGTAAATCTGCTTTTCGGTGTCGCTCTGCGCCTGGTTGAAGAACACCAGGCTTTCGAAGTAGGCGGCACGCTGCTTTTCGAGACCGAGACCCTGGATGAGCTTCAGAACGGTACCCTTCGTGATATTGCGCTTGCCGTCGATAGTAAGCTTCAAATGAGCGTGGCTCGAAAGCCCCGCCTTCTCGGCGAAGAACCGCAAACTGAAGGAGGGCTGCGTCTGCTTCTTGTACTCGTAGTAGTCGCGAAGGTACACCCTGAAATTGGTGTACTGCAGCACATCCGGTTCGGTTAAGATATGTTTCTCTCCGTTGTCCATACCTATAAGATAGCAGATTGCGGGGGCAAAGAACCAAAAAATTTACACATTCCCGTTTACCCGAGTAACCAATTCGTAATATAGAAATTGTGGAAAACAGCTCAAAAACGTCATTTTAAAGAAAAATACCAAAATAAAACAGCCCTTTCAACGTCTTTTAATGTTTACAATTCAGCAAAAAAGGGAACGCTCATTTCAGGTCGCGGGAAAGGAGCGAGAGACGGAGGTGGTCTTCGAACTTGCCATTGATGAACTCGTATTCGCGGCAGATTCCCTCTTGCATAAAGCCTGCGCGCGTGGCGACCGCGGCGCTCTTTGGGTTGGTGACGGCAGCCGAGATTTCCAGCCGGTTGAGGCCGAGCCGGTCGAACGCGAACCGAGAGAGAGTCCGCAACGCTTCGGTCGCCAGGCCGCGCCCCGTAAATTCTTCGCCGAGCCAGTAACTGACGGTCGCGGAACGGTGTAGCGCCTGTATCCAGCCGAGGATGATGACGCCTGCTAAATCGCCTGCTGGTTGTTGAACGCCCGCGGAGGTTAAACTGCGCGCGCCCTGCTCGAAAATTCCCCAGCAGGCGCCGTTTGCCATCTGGGCCTGGATTTCCCAGGAGTCAATGCGGGCGGCAACATCTTCGACACTCGTGCACTCCGCAGGCCACGGCAGGTGCTGCGAGAGGAAGGCACGACTCCTGTCGATTACGGCAAACAGCGGTTCGGCGTCGGATTCGTGCAGCAGGCGGAGCGCCACGCGCTCGCCGCGCAGTTCTTCGTCAGGGATTTCGTCCAGGAAGTCTTCCATGTAGGGAGAATATAGAATTCAAACAAAAACCCGCCGACCAAGGTCAGCGGGTTTTCAGTGCGGATGAAAGGACTTGAACCTTCATGCCCTTGCAGGCACTAGAACCTGAATCTAGCGTGTCTACCAGTTCCACCACATCCGCGTGGTGCACCAAATTTTGAAAATTTCGCCCGTTTTGTCAAGGGGTTCGGCGATTATTTCACAGTTCGGATGGCGTCCCGAATATCATCCAGGTGATTTTTGCGCCAGTAACTCCAGTCGTGCTCGCCCGAAAGGTCAAACCACAACGTGCAGTTCGCCATAAATTCACTGCAGAAAGCCTTAATCCAGGGGACAGCCTCATCCGACGAGAACAGCCTGTCGTTGCCGCCCTGCAAAAAGAACCAGCGTCCCTCGTGCATCTTGGGAACAGACGCCACCGCACGCGCATCGCCCAGCAGCTTGCCGAACGAACTGACCAGCAGGCGATCCCTTACCCGGCGCTTGCCCCGCATGGAATAATTGAGCACTCCCAGCGCCCCGTCCGAGACGCCCACCAGCGAGACCTCGTCTACGGGAGCCTTGCGCCTCGCCGCAACAGAATCCAGCGTGGCCTCGATTACAGATTCCATGGTCGGAGTCACCCAGTGGTTTTCCCTGCATGCGGAGGCGCTCACCACGATTACATTGGGGAACAATTTCGAAAAGTCATCACCCGCCACGAATCCCTTCCGGCAATTGCCGCTTGTCATGCCGCCATGGAACCACACGACGACCTGGGCCGAGGCCAAGTCCTTGGGAACTCCCGAACGCGCCTTTTTCGGCAATTCGGGCCACCATACGCCTATGGCGCTCGTGAAGGGCATACCGCTCCCACTTGCCGAAGCGGTCACGAAAAGCGTATCCTTGGCGGCCCAGGAAAACGAGCAAAATGTCAAAGCAAAAAACAGCGCAAGAACCTTACGCATTTTACCCCGCACGGGAAGTTCCCGCATAATACCGGGTGACCTGCGGCGGCGGCCCCTTCCGCGGAAGCTTCGTCATAATCCCGAGAACGAGAAATACCATCATGGCGATAAAACTCAAGAAGGCAATACCCGCGTAAATGAGCACGAATTCCATTTGATAATCGGAAAGCACCTCCCAGTCCAGTCCGCCATCCTTCGTCGAAATCGACTGTACCACGTAAATGTTGTCCTTAACACGCGCGGCCCAAACCTCAAGCGGGATTTCGGCGGCATCGACACTTGCAAAACTGAACCATTCCGAAAGTTCGTCGTTCAGTTCCTGCGAAGAGTAGAGCACGAAGGTCGCCTCCTTGTCGCCATTGATCTGGAAGTACGTCTTGTCCAGGAACGGAATGTTGCTCCCGCCAAACAGGCTCGGGATAGACGCATGGCTCAGCGTGCCGTAAAACAGGTGCGGCTCGGTAAAGAAACTGCGCACCACAAGATGCGTGCACGACACACACCAGGCAATAATCAAGAGGAACAGCAACGATGCGTTCAGGTATGCGTATTTACGAGTGCGGAAAAACGAAGCCATAACAAATTAAGTCTTGGACCTGAATATAAAAAAGAATGTCGAGAGGAGCAAAATCAAGGTTAGGAAATAGAACACCAACGGAATCTTCGCCTTCAGGGCAATATCGTTCAGGCTCTCCTGTTGGAAGAACTGGATGAGTTCCTCGCCCGAAAGAATGGTCTCGTGATCGGCAAAACGATTCCAGGCAATTGCATGTTCCACATTCTCGTTCAGGAGGCGCGCCACCCGCTGTGCAAGCGAATCAGGAATATCGAGTCCCTGCGGATATTCCACCGGGAACCCGAATTTTGCAGAATCAAGCCCCACCAAGAGCGGGTACGAAACATTTCCGGGCAAAAATACAACTTCGGCATGGATGCGGTCCCATTCATCCAACCACGCCCGACGGATAGGCAAGTAGCGGCGGACACCGGCAACCTTGCTCATCACGCGACGTTCGAACTGGTTCACCAAATATGCGGGAGGAGCCTCAATTCCCTGCGCGGCAAGCCCGTCCATCTCTCTCGAAAACGAAACGGCCAGTTCCCTGAGCGACATCGTCTGCGAAAGGACCTTCATGGAATCTTTAGCATAGCCGGACCGGTAGCTCGCCATGTAGCGCATGAGGTCCATTTCCATGAGCTGGTAATCCGATATCGACTTGATGTAGCGCGAATAGGCTATCAGATCGGGCTTCTGGGAAACGTAGAACAGACCCGTGAGTCCGAGCGTGAGCAGAATAATCAGCCAAACCCACGGAGTC
>Ga0310696_10007238_pt1 | contig 13067 bp, 10 predicted proteins | sample AusTroGonzalo_MG_4_FD_203885 | JGI IMG/M metagenome (GOLD analysis project Ga0310696, IMG submission 203885) | Bovine rumen microbial communities from tropical cattle in Woodstock, Queensland, Australia - Gonzalo_02 (v2) (version 2) | ecosystem: Host-associated > Mammals > Digestive system >... | reverse complement strand
TCATCTGCCATATTACCGCCAGGGCTTGCGAGAGGATCGTGGCGATAGCTGCACCGCGCACGCCCATATCCAGACCGAAGATGAATATCGGATCCAGCACGATGTTGATGAATACGGCTACTATCGTCGCCGCCATCGAGGTGCGCGGATGACCCATCGAGCGCAGCATGCTGTTCAGCCCGTAATAGATATGCGTCAGGATGTTACCGATCAATATGATCTCCATGTACTCATGCGCATACCGCAGCGTCGCATCGCTTGCGCCGAACGCGTACAGGATAGGATCCAGCCATAGCAGACCTACCAGCATCACCAGCGAACCGAGGATGGCATTCAGTATGATCACGTTGCCCAGGATCTTGCTCGCGGTGTTGTAATCTTTTTCGCCCAGCTTGATGGCCACCAGGCTGCTCGCACCTACACCTACCAGCGTGCCGAATGCTGCACATATGTCCATAAACGGCTTGGCGACAGTCAACCCCGACAACGCCATCGCACCGCAACCGTGACCGATAAATATCGAGTCAACCATGTTGTACAGCGAGGTCGCGGTCATCGCTATGATGCCCGGCAACGCATACTTCAGCAGTAGCGAACGGATGGACTCCGTTCCCAACTCATCGGCTTTCAATGGTGCTCCGTGACGTCGTGATATTCTACCTGTATTTCTCATATTGCTTGGCTTTGATATATTTCGGTCCGCGAGTCCGAATTATGCTCTTATACAAACCGTATCATTTCGGCTATTTGCAGGAAGTAGTCGTTCGACCAGATATCCGGATTATTGAGATTACCAATCAGGAACGGCTCCACGTCTGCGCGCACATCGTTGATGTCTGTTGTTGTTATCTTATCACGGAGCATCTCAGTAAACTGCTCCTTGGTCAGGCAGATGTTATTACATTGCCTAACGCGCTCTTGCAAGTGCTCAAAATGCAACGGCACATTATTGCTGATATACCATTCAAAATCATACCAATCACGGCCTTTTACGCGGCTTTTCCATTGGCGGAACAGCAAAGCGTGCATCTTACCGGCAAACAAATCAGAAGGCACGATACAGCGGGTATAGAACGGATACGGTTGGAAGAGCAGAAGTTGTTCAGTGGCAAAGCCCAATGGAGGATAGGTGTCCACCTCTATCTTAATCTTCAGACTCTTCTCCGTCTGAAACTGCAAGTTCACCACTTCCGTGTTATCCTTTAGGAACGCTGATTCCACCTTGCCGAACGTACGCTTATCTTTCTTGGTAATTGTTACCGTACGACCTAAGGCTTCAAACTCACGCTCAATATACGGAAAATAGGTCTCCCAAGCAAATGTCTCGTCCGTTTGCATCAGCGAGAAATCCATATCTTCGGAGAAGCGCTGCAAGTTATGGAAGATACGCAAGCATGTGCCTCCATAGAAAGCTGCTTTGCTAAAGAAGTCACTTCGTGCAAGACCGGCAAGCACTATCTGTTGTGCGACTTCGATTCGTGCGTTATGTCGTTGCTGTGCCGTATGTTGCGGATATGCCGCTAACATCTGATCGTAGATGCTCATGACTGAATAAATTTAATGATTTGTTGAATGGAACTGCTCTTGATGCCGCATGCAGCGCACTCTTGGAGGATGCTGATATCCATTGACTTCAGTGCATCCATATCAAAACGCAAGTCGTCTTCCAGATATGTCATCACATCTTTCTGCGAACGGAGATTCACCCCTATCGCAGTCACAATTGTATCGCAAAGTGCCTTTTCGGGAGTGGCTATCAGATAGCTGTAATCTTGTGCAATCACTTGCTTGATACCCACTGCATAGTAAGATGCAGGAAGAGACACATATTCAAACCTTCCTACGGGAGTCATATAACGCTTGTCACGCTTGATGGTCGCCGAATAAGTGCCTTGCGCTAAGTCATCAATCAGACCATACTGATTGAGTGCCGTTGCGAACGACACGTACGAAGGTCCATAGAGACTATTGGCTATGATCATCGAATTGATTGGCACTCCCGACACGTCAGGATGTACGATGTACAACCCACGCTTGATACGAATCAGTTGGTTCGAGTCTACCAGATTACTGATGAAATGCGTGAAGGATGTACGTTGAGGCAACACCGTTTGCAGCACAGACGATGAAACAGGAATATTCTTAAATTGTCGCAGTAGTCGTTGCATATACTTTCCCAAATCCGCTGCAAAGATACGATTTTTTTATGACACATGCAAATATTTATGTCAAAAATAGCATAGTAAATGCATTTTTTCTGCATTTAGTGTTCCTGATTTGACATTTTGAGCAAATAGATGTACATTCATCCCAACCTCCTGCTTGCATTTGCAAGTTTTTGCGCAAAAAAAGCCGCGTTGACTGAAAAGTATTCATCGTCGTTATTGGCGGTTGTTGCCCCTTCCAAACACAGCTCAAAATTAACCCAAACACTACCCAAAGTCAGGGTAATCCTAGACTTTAATCACTCCCAAAGCCCGATCACACCCTAACCTCCCCCTTACATCTTTTGCATTTTTCTCGCATTTTTGCGAGAACTGCCATATCGTCTATTAGGCATATGTTATCCGACACAAATTTTGTCATGAAACTTTGGAACTTTGACACTTTCGCCCATAACATTCTGTATTTCACAAATTTGCAAAGTTTTATCAAAGTTCCAAAGTTTCAAAGTCTCACGCAATTTTTTTATAATTGCCATGATTTTCCTTGTCTATTCAGCAGGTCTGTGCCGCGGGCAATCTTTTGTGCAAGGGCAATCTATGGAGTTATGTGGGCAGGGAATAGTGAGTGCATCATAGTTGTTTGCTGAAATAAGTGTTTGAATTTTAGTGTATTGACCGAGTTTTGCCAAGCATAATCACTACGGAACAATCAGGGGACTTTCAGGCAACAATCAGGGAACTACTAGGGAACAACTAGTTACGCACGCTCACATCTGCGCGAGGTAAACGACCTTGTCTATAATTATAGGAAAATGTCTATGTTTTTAGGACGAGTGTCTATATTTTTAGGAAAATTAGCCGAAATCTGTCTACTAATATTAGGAAAAGTCACGAAAAAATATTATGTCAGTATTGTCAGTATTGTCAGTTTGAAGTCATAAAGCAATGAAAATGTACACAATAAATATCACGAGAAACTGACCGCATGAGCCGAAACTGACAAAACTGACATGTAAAAATTTGCGTGAGATTCTTGAGACAGTTGAGACAGTTGGACTAATCGCTCAAGCTTGGTTGATGCCTTATAATGAGTGAGTTAACAACGAAGTGTCTCAAGAGTCTCAACTGTCTCATGCAAATTTTCTTTAGGATGAATGTCTATATTTTTGGACATCCGTTACAAACGAACTATCTACAGATTTAGGAAACGCCCGTGACGGGGGCAATCTTTTGTGCAAAGGCAATCTATGGAGTTATGTGGGCAGGGCATGAAAATTAGTATTTAGTTTGCATAATCTCTTAATTATCATTCTTGCTCTTTGACGACTTCGATATGTGCACCGAGAGCTTGTGCAATATTCGATATTTGTTTGATTCCCGAGTTATAAAAGCCGTTCTCAATTGCGTTGAGGGTATTAGGCTTGATTCCAGCTTTCTCGCACACCATATCAGGAGTCATTTTCCGCTCAAGTCTCAACATCTTTAGTTGATTTCCAATTTCTTTTGCAGCAATGCAACTGCCTTTGTCGGCTCTAATCAATCTGTTAGTTTCCATATTCTTTTTTGTTAATGTTGTTATATATCTCTTCTCTTCTTCAACAAGCCACAACAATAGCGCGCAATGTTGTGTTCGTTCGTGTGTTGTATATCTCTTCTCTTCTTCAACAAGCCACAACAGTGCGAGGGTATTACCCCGAAATTTGCGAGTTGTATATCTCTTCTCTTCTTCAACAAGCCACAACGTGGCGATGACCGCATCCTTGCCGATATAGTTGTATATCTCTTCTCTTCTTCAACAAGCCACAACAGATAGGCATAGATTGTCATGGTGCCCTCAGTTGTATATCTCTTCTCTTCTTCAACAAGCCACAACCGATTGAGACGGTCGATGATGACCTGCTCAAGTTGTATATCTCTTCTCTTCTTCAACAAGCCACAACCCTGCCGGCTTGCGCACGGGAGTTGTACGGTTGTATATCTCTTCTCTTCTTCAACAAGCCACAACTGCACTGGTAGATGATGGCTTGGCATTCCGTTGTATATCTCTTCTCTTCTTCAACAAGCCACAACATATCGTGGATGGTCTGGGTGCTCGGAATGTTGTATATCTCTTCTCTTCTTCAACAAGCCACAACTGCGTGCCGACATTGCGGATGGTGAATGTGGTTGTATATCTCTTCTCTTCTTCAACAAGCCACAACTCTGCATCGGTGTGGTCATAGTTCACAGCCGTTGTATATCTCTTCTCTTCTTCAACAAGCCACAACCATGTTCGGGTACACATCCCACTGCGGCGGTTGTATATCTCTTCTCTTCTTCAACAAGCCACAACTATCAAAAGACGAAAGCAACAAAAAAGCCAGTTGTATATCTCTTCTCTTCTTCAACAAGCCACAACTCTTCGGGGTCTTTGTTCAGGTCTCGCCTGGTTGTATATCTCTTCTCTTCTTCAACAAGCCACAACTCCTTGACGCTCGTTTCCAGCGCATATCCAGTTGTATATCTCTTCTCTTCTTCAACAAGCCACAACCTGTACGGGATGATCTCGGTGCCGGTAACAGTTGTATATCTCTTCTCTTCTTCAACAAGCCACAACGATGATGATAAAATGGTCGGAAAGCGTTTCGTTGTATATCTCTTCTCTTCTTCAACAAGCCACAACCATAGGGCAAATCGCAGATGATGGCGTCGAGTTGTATATCTCTTCTCTTCTTCAACAAGCCACAACTCGTTGAGAACTTCTTTGTATTGTTTTCTCGTTGTATATCTCTTCTCTTCTTCAACAAGCCACAACCTTACGGTAACTTCGATTTTCTGGTCAAAGGTTGTATATCTCTTCTCTTCTTCAACAAGCCACAACCTGCTACCCGATACGGGAGCAAACGTCGGGTTGTATATCTCTTCTCTTCTTCAACAAGCCACAACCTGGGCTTGACGGTCTTCATCGTGCCTACCGTTGTATATCTCTTCTCTTCTTCAACAAGCCACAACCCGTTCCCGACCGTCTCCCTATCGGTCGAGGTTGTATATCTCTTCTCTTCTTCAACAAGCCACAACCTCCCAAACTTGCTCCGATTTCGCGGATAGTTGTATATCTCTTCTCTTCTTCAACAAGCCACAACATTTAGATTTTATATTGCATATATATAGTGTGTTATATACGCATACAAACTACTAAAAATGGCAAGCTGAGAGAGAAATTAGCTTGTTTTATGTTATTTTTTTCGCAAATGGGACTAAAAAAGTTCCAATTGCGTGGGTATATGCATTTGTTGCCGTTGAGCACTACAGAAATGTTCCATATCTCCGAACTGCTTATCTGTCACCCCCAACATACAGACCTCGCCTTGATCCGGCACAATCATCCGCACACGTTTTTTGTTTGTTTCCATTGCTTCGTATGAAGCACAATGCCGCATATATACCGAGAACTGCATCATTGTGAAACCTTTCTCCATGAGTTGTTTGCGAAACTTGGTCGCAATCTTCCTTTCTTTCTTGGTTGTGACCGGCAAGTCAAAAAACACAAACAACCACATGATATGATATGCATTTAATCGCTCAAAACTCATGGCGTGAATATTGGTAAACTCACACGCTTATCTTCTCCTTTAAACACCCGCAAAAGCGATGCCGCAGTCAACGTCAGAGCTACTTGCAGCGGATGTTTGTGTTCATTTAATCGAACATCCCGATACATTACGTTTATCAATAATGACTTTGCTTCTGTATCTAATGGTTGGTTCCCTGCGGCTTGAACCATCTGAAAAACGATATCATCGACAAATGGTCTATAAGCTTCCATCATGTCATCCGCCAATGGAAAAGGATTATATCTGTTACGATGGAACACGCCAAAAGATAAACTCAATCCCGCTCCTACAAGCGCTCTTGCTGTTGCTGCTCGAAGGATAGCGTAGCCATAATTGAGTAAATCATTGGGCGTTTCGCCATATCTGTCACGCTTAAAGTTTGCACCAAACAACTCTTTCCAATACATGCGCGCAGCTATTCCCTCGTAATTATCTGAATCTCCAGTTTTGACATTGCTATACAAAGGCTTTAGTTGATTACCATCTTTATGGAAATGCTCTAATAGTAATGCCTGATTCTTGATTTTTGCTTCTATGACTTCTTTCCAAATCTTCTTGGTCGTTGGCAACGATGCTTCCAATTGATATTTATATGCCTCTTGTTGGGTGCTATTAGCTTCCATTGGCACAAGCTGCATAGATGGCATAAAGTGATTATCGCAGAATATTACCGCAACATTATTGTTCGCCAACTCATTGAGCAAAGGTATAGTAATGATGATTTGCTGGTTTTCAATGATCACACCTGACAAATCTTCTATCGGTCGGGTTATCGGCTGCGGCAAGTCTTCTCGCTCAATGACCAATTGCTTGAGCCGGAGCGAGAGTTTGCATGGCTTGGAGAAGAAGAGCGTTTGTTTTAGCATGACCTGAATGTTATCTTACCTGTATCAGATATATCGAAATCTTGTCCTTGTACGAGAGCATTAAATTGAGTGTGCCTCAACATCCTAAAGTTAGCAATAGGCGCATCAGCAGCAAACGCACCATTAACTTGCTTCAACTCTCCATTTGGCTTAGCTTCTTGTTGATATTTTAAAGTTATCTGCAATCCACCACCAGAATCTGACATGCCGACTATTTCATACATTCTTTTCACCAATTCCTCTTGCGATGCGTTATATATCTCTTTCGGAGAGTTTTCGTATAAGAGTACCAAATCCCCTAATCGTATCGTCTTGATTAAGGCGTATCCATCTTTGCTCACTTTCGGAACTAGTGGCTCACGTTTACCGTAGGCTTGTGCTGCTTCAAACAAACTGATGATTACAAACGAACGTTTCTTTTTTCCCTTTGCATCTAATCCTTCATAGATTGCAGACATGAAGTTGCCATTGGTCATAGAATAGTGGCTGCGCTTGTATTCTTTCTTGGATTGATCGCGCAAGGAACGAATCGGAGATGCATTGATAGCAAAGTCTTGGAAACAACGCACTTTCTTAATCTTAACGCCTTTCTCTTTGTTAAGCCATATTGCGCCATCACCGCTTTCTTGTTCGGCATCAATTGCTGCTGATATGTTTCCGTATTTGGCAATCGCATCCATAATTACCTTTCTGACAATCGGATCTACAACCTGCTTAACATCCACATCTTTCAACGCAACTCGTTTAACAGCGCACATTTTGCCTTCTGGATGTTTGTCATCCACATTTTGGCTATTGACAATCATTCCGTAAATCATGTCGTTATGCAATGCACCACGGGCAGTATCTCCTTTGGCGAAGAGTGGTTGCTTGTTGGCATCACGGATGATGCGTCCACGGCTGTCACGAAGTCTCTTTTTGGTTTGCTTACCCATTGGATTGGATGTGTAATGCGCAACAAGAATCTCTTGCTCTATATCCTTAATATCTTCTGTGAATGTCTTCCACGGTTTCGGCATTAGGATGTCGGAGCTATGATACTTATTTTCTTCATCAGCATGGTAATATGCGGAGAGCTCGTCGTATTCACGTTTGCCCATACAAGCAATCGTGATGGCATCTATGCAATGATGAACATGGTTCTCGCGATTCTTCTTTTCGTAAGCCGTTTGAATGCCCCAAATCTTGCGGAAAGCAGCCGTCATCGAGCCTTTAACTACATCCACACGATTGAACAAACTGAGCAGATACAATCGTCCGTAGCGGCTGATAACGGATATATCCGTGCCTTGCCTGCGTGTAAATCCTTGTACATCCTTCTCTTCAATCGTGAAAGCTTTGTACTTGTTTCGCCAGAAGTCTCGCTGCATCTCCAAAAGATGCCGTTTGGCAATCACGCTGTCTTTTGCTTCTTTGGTGCTCAAGCCGGATGTGGCGTTTTTCATCTTGCGTAGTTGCTTATCAAGAGCCTCGTAGTTCTCTTTCCATGTTTTGATATTGTTTTGTAACAACTCTTGCGCCTGTTCTGATAATTGTGAAGGAAGACGGTTCTTCTTCACTTCTCTGTTGAACTTTGCATCACAAATCGTTAAGTTCTCTCGTGTAGTATCACCGCCCATGCTGCGAGGAACGGTGTGCTCAATGTCAAACTCTGTACCATTATACAAGGCAGACAGAGAAATGCTTTTGCCTGTATAGACACACTTGCCTTCTTGATCCTTCCAAAGCAAGTATTTGAGTATATCATCATCGCTTGGGTTCAGGATGAATTCTTTGATAGCCGCTGTCGCGTCTTCCCGCTCTTTGCGTAAGGCTGCTTGATAACGGCGTAGTGCTGCACGCCTGTTGGCATCGTTCAGTTCGCGAGCAAACTCAATATGTATTATTGTGTTTTCATCAATCGTTCCATCCTTGAGCAATTGGTTCACCACGGCTTTCATGCGGAAGAGCGAACGCATAGCCATCGGATTTTTGAGTGCAGATATACGCGGCGAACCTAACTGATATACGCCGTTTGTAGTGAGCTCCACATGACGGTACTCCTCAATCATCGATGGGTGATATAGTTTCTTGATATCCTTAACCGACAAGTTATAGTGCTGCATCCACTTCACATCCAAAGCTTCCTTCCTCTCCTCGCGCGTCATTAGCGGTTTGCCGTTCTTGTCAGTCGGTATAGTTAGGTATTCCTCAATATCGGCTTTCAGATAGGCTTCCACATCCTCGTCAAAGTTTTTCTCAAACGCGTAATCTTTTGTCAAGTCGCGCAGTTTGGCTACCAATGTAGCATTCGGATAGATCATTCCGTGGTCGCGCATCAAAGGAACGATGTTCTCCATCGCCTTAAGTGATAGCGAGGCAAAGCCTTGCGGCAGACGAATCTTCACAAACGCATCGGCTTGCTCGCCTGTCAGGTTATAGTGCTTAATTGCCCACTCGCGAAGTTTTAGATCATCGTCAAAGAAATCCACGGCCAACCATATCGCATCTACCTGCGCTCTATCTTTGAGTAACTCTTCGCCAAAAACTTCACGAAGTTGCGCACTTACAGGACAACCTGCAACGCTGGTATCCATATAGTAGTTGAAGCGATAAGGCTCATCTTTGGCTAACTTGTAATAATTGTATTGACCTTTGCCTTTCCCTGCAAGCGTTTTGGCGATATCTTCAAATGGGAAGTTTGGCTTGGATTTGCGGAACCATAGATGTTTTACCTTATCAATCTCATCATCCGTCAACATGCGCAAATCCGCATCTTCAGGAGTTTGTATCTTGATGTTACGGATAAAACTCCACATTCTAAACTCCTCAAAAAGCGGGTGAGAAATAGGAGCGCAACGTTTAGATGGTTCAAACGGACATTTCGCCACACCGCGACGCTGGCTCTTCAACGGACGTTGCTCGAAGATGGCTTTGCGAAGTTGTTGAACCAATGCCTCATCTAAGTGTTGCTTCGCGCAGATTGCATCAAACTCGTGCTCATAGTGCTCCTTGCGATCCGTATAACAACTGCGGATACGTTCGCCTTTCTGATACAACTGATAGAAATATTGGCACAAATACTCACAGCCTGCAGCGTGAATCTTTTGTGTCAGTTCTTTGATTCCCGCCTTAACTGCTCCGGACTCTTTGTCTTTTTCATCCGTCTGGTCTTTGCGATTACTGAGGAATCCACGACGTTGTGCGATATGATACAAGGCGCGACCTACGAGATAACGGTCATCAGGGTTGCTCATATCCAACTCTTCTTCAACGCACTTGCAACGCGCTGCATAAGGATTGATACCTTTCTGCTCATCGGTTTGTTGCCAACGCATAAAGGCTATATTATTCAACGGATACTTGCCCTCCATGCGCCAAGCACGGAGTTCTTCTTTTGATAGTTCCGGGCACAAGCCCTTCTCACTCAGCAACTTTAATAACTGAATCTTTCTAACCTTCCTACGCCAATAAATCTTCCGCAAACTACGATGCGAGGTGCGCTCTGCTGCACGGGATTTCTCTTGTGTACCTTTCTCTATGTTTACACCCTCTTGGAAGATCTGCACACCTTTGTCCACCAATTCATATCCGCCTAACGGCAGTCGGTCAACTACAGCCCAACCTAAGGAGTTTGTACCGGTATCTAAGCCTAAAATGCGTTGTTTATTGACGTTTTCCATAAAATATTGAAGATTTATGTAATTTTTCTTGGTAAATATTTGGATATATCAAATAATTGTTGTATCTTTGCATCGTGAAACAAGTTATCTCTTCTTCAACTTGTCACAATAAGGTCTTCGGACCGAAGGTTGAAAAACCTATGGCTCTACTTCGGTGGAGCCTTTTTTATGTCTTTCTGTTACTCCTTTTAATCAAAACAAGTTTCCGGATTCAGGTCTTGCGGGCTGCGCCAGATCATGTGGTACTCTTCACGCAAGATTTGTTCCTTTTTTTGCATGCATAGCGTTACAAGTGCATTACTAATGCTCATCAGGGTAATCACGTATCCTATCCAACCTTATATATACTATGTATATATCCCGTGATTTTGAATCCTGTCCTCATTACTGTCCACTTACGATTCGTCAAGTGGTAGGGTGTTACTTCAAGGCATCGCGGAACTCGTCGCGGAGTTCTTGGAGGTTGTCGTTGACCTCTTCTACCGCTTCCTGAATGGCTTCCTGTTTCTCTTGTTCGGACACGTCGTTCTTATCACCGGTGAGTATCCAACCCGCCTTCCAACAGATCAATACCAGCAGCACTACTGCTACAATAATCGCGAGCACACGGATTGCTCTGCTCTTTTTATTCTTTGTTTCCATATTTTAATATTACCGCGTTTCTTACATTTGTTACTGCTTTGAAGTGCAAAGATGTTGCACGGTAAGCGGAAAAAATGCGATTTATTGGTTATTTCTGTATTTCGGATTGGTGAAATAAGACTGTCCGGGACTATGACGTGGTTTTGTCGGTAGCAAAATGCCATCAGCGACCAAGTCCGGGATAATGAAATTGCGCAAATAGGCCGATGTCTTATTTAATAAATCGGCTAATTCATCTATCGTGTGTTCAACAATACATGCCTCAATAATGCAATCTACTATTTGTTCCTTTTTCATTCTCGGCTTAATCTTGGGCTTAACAATAGAGTCTATGATTTTTTTGTTTTGTGCAGTATAGTCATGAGAAGTTGCAATATTAGAGTCGGAAGTTGCAATATTATCTTCCGAAGTTGCAATATTAGTTGCCACATTTCCCTCGGAAGTTGCAATATTATCTCCCGAAGTTGCAATATTAGTTGCCACATTTGCGGGTGAAGTTGCATCATTACGCCAGATGGTGGTTACAAACTCTGCGCTTAGGTCGATGTCCGGAGCGAGCAGGTGTGCTTCTTGCATTTTGCGGATATTCTCCGTGATACCTGTTCCGTATTTATCAATGAAGCCTGCTTGAAACAATGCCTCTGCCATAAAGGGATTATGGGGATAAGAGCCGTGCTCCTTCATCAAATCAGCCTTGGTCAGTTCAACCGGTAATGTACCCGGATTGCGAACCACTATACGGTTGGGGAAGACAGATACCTGCACGCTGCCTGTACTATTATAATCGCGATGGGCAACCGCATTTACGATGGTCTCAAAGATTACCGAACGCGGAATCTCAAACTCTGTTTCGTTCTGTGGGGAAGCATCTCTTACGCCGAACCGCAAGGATAGTTTTGACATCGTCCAACTGGTAGCTTGCGTTATTTGATCCAACACATCCCCCTCAAACGTCTTATAGTCCTCGATGGGTTTGACCACCTCATTCGTTAAGAACCATGCGCACTTGACTACGGCTGTAGGGAAGAAATACTGCGGATCTTTAGCAAAGAGCAGTAAGGCCGCATTGGTTGGCTTTTCGTCGCGTAACATGCGCAGATGCCGTAGTAATTTATCCGGTTCAGTATCTTCTGGAAGGGGGAAGGCGCGTTTGGAACGCGCTTTACGAATAAACTCTCGCACTTTTTCAGCATCAATGATATCCATCGAGGCATCACTTCGTACCTGCTCGTCAAGCGTCTGTTCGTGGATGATGCCTTTATATTTCAAGAATGTGATGAGCGATTGTTTGACGAGCGATACCAATACAGAGGGATTAGCGAATGTGCGATAGGATAATTCACTCTGCACTTTGCGGAAGAATTGTTCTTCTCGCTCATCACGCGCCATACCATCTAAATCCTTAATATAAGCTATCCGGTAAGCAGTGCCCTCTGCGGCAGCCTGATACTCCTGCTCGGTAGGAGATGGTTTGTCAGGCTGTGCATTACCATATTGTTGCCCTATAAGCAGCAGATATACTTGGCTTTTGGCTGCTTCTTCCAAGTAGAGTTGCTTCGGATTGGCATCTTGCGAGGCAATACGCTCGAAGATAAACGGGTCAAAATACTGACTCATTAATTCATCACCACGAATATACTCATAGATACGCTTCCGTTCTTGAGCGAACTCAGCCTGTACACTGCTTATAAATACTTTGAATTTAGACATGCAGGGTTACTTATAATTTTAACATACTCGCGCGTTAATTGACGTGTCATCTTACAACTGTGCGGCGATGCGGGCGAAGATCTGTGCGGCGGGGTGACCGGTTTGCAGGACGATAGGTGTGCCCTGGTCAGCACCCTCGCGGATGGATTGTACGAGGGGGACTTCACCGAGCAGGGGTATATGCAGCTCGTCTGCCAAGCGGCGACCGCCACCTTGGCCGAAGATATAGTACTTGTGGTCGGGCAGCTCCGCCGGCGTGAAGTACGACATGTTCTCGATGAGTCCGAGCACAGGCACATTCACCTTGTCGTTGAGGAACATATCCACTCCCTTGCGGGCATCAACGAGCGCCACATCCTGCGGGGTGGTGACGACGATAGCTCCGGTGAGTTGCAGGGTTTGGATGAGCGTGAGATGGATATCCGACGT
>Ga0310696_10007237_pt1 | contig 13068 bp, 13 predicted proteins | sample AusTroGonzalo_MG_4_FD_203885 | JGI IMG/M metagenome (GOLD analysis project Ga0310696, IMG submission 203885) | Bovine rumen microbial communities from tropical cattle in Woodstock, Queensland, Australia - Gonzalo_02 (v2) (version 2) | ecosystem: Host-associated > Mammals > Digestive system >... | reverse complement strand
CATTTTCATCCCTAAGATGCGCAGAAAATACGCTCGTACCTGCGTTACCCCCTCATCTTAGGGAGTCAGAACGCACGTAGGATCATTTTCATCCCTAAGGTGAGTTGCCTCCACGGTACCATAATGTGAAATTGGGGACAGTCCCCTTTTCCACATTTTTGTGCGTTGCTTCCGCGGGACTAACGTCGTCTCCCGGAGGTCTACAGTGCTGCGTTGCAACATTGAACCTGCTGTTTCCTATTGCAGAAACTAAAAAACAGATTATTGCATTGAGCCGATGAGCAGGAAGAAGAGGCCCAGGAGAACCAGAAGCAGGTCGATGAGCTTGCTCTTGAGGTTCTTCTCGCGGAAGAGCAGGGCACCGCACAGGAAGCTTACGATTACGCTTGAGCGGCGGATCATGGAGACGATTGATACCATTGATGCGCTTTGGGCCAGGGATACAAAGTAGGCGTAATCGGCCAGGGTAAGGAATACGGCAATGAAGACTATGCTCCATTTCCAGGTGAAGGGGGTGGTGTGCCACCGGGTGGGCCACCAGAGGGTAAAGAGTATCACCGTCATTAGGGCCAGCTGGTAGAAGTTGCTCCAGGCCTGTACGAACATGTTGTTGAATCGGCCCAGCAGGTACTTGTCAAGCAGGGCGCTGACGGCTCCCAGCAGGGTAGCCATGATGACGCAGAACACCCATTTGTTGCGGGTAAAAGATATACCCTCTTTCTTGCCGCTCACACTAAGCATGTAGAACGATATGACGGCAATTATCACACCTATCCACTGGTACAGGTTGAGCCGCTCGCCAAACAGCAGTAGACCGCCCAGAAGGACGATGATGGGGCGTGTGGCGTTTATGGGGCCAAAGAGCGTGATAGGCAGGTGTTTCATTCCAAAGTAGCCGAATATCCAGGAGCCCAGCACAATGAACGCCTTGAGCATGAGCATGCGGTGCAGCTCCCAGCCGGCAGTAGGAACATAAAAAATGCTGCCATCCAGCACACCTGTCTTCCATGACAGGAGCGTGAACGGCAGCATTAAAAGTGAGCAGAACAGTGTGTTGAACCAGAGAACCGGAATGACGGCATTCTCCTTGAGGGATTGCTTCTTTGAGACGTCATACAGACCCAGGAACAGGGCCGAAACCAAAGCAAATCCCAACCACATGACTGCTATCCTTCTGTTTTAGAACTTGTAACTCAGACCAACACCAAGGATCTCCTTGAACTGAACCTTAGCACCGTGTGCGGTACCGTCATCAGCAAAGGTCTTGATGTCATCATCATACTTAAGTGTTGACTGGAAGGTTACGGTAAGCAGGCTGGTAACATTCAGTCCAACCAGTACATCCCAGTTCACATCAATCATACCGAATGACTCATTGTAAGCGGTAAAGAGGTCAAGTGTAGACTTGATGGTGAGCTTGTCATTGAACAGGGCGTAGTTTACTATACCCTTAAAGTTGGAACCAAGCTCAAAACGGGTCTTCTTGCCTTCGTCCAGACCGTAGCGTACGGAGTAGGCGGTGTCACTTACCATTGTCATCTTGCCCGATACGGGTGAGTAGTATACGCTGATGTGCTCATCGGGCTTGTAGTCAAGACCTACTGAGATGTTCAGGTAACCCGGCACAAGGAACTTGGAGATAAGCTTACGCTCATCGCCCGAGTAGTCATATCCATAACCCATCTGGGTCTTGAAATCAAGCAGTGCGGCATAGTAGAGCTTATCTGATATCTGACGTCCGAATTTGGATGACAGGTTCAGATTATCTATGTTCTTGCGCCACTTGGTAGCATCGGTATAGTTCAAGCCATAATTGGCACTCAAATCATTGTCCCAGGCATTCTTGCCTTCCTTGTAGTTGAGTGAACCGTTGAAATAAACATTTGTTGCAATTGAGTTCTCGCCACCCTCGCTCCAGTTGGTGAAAGAGGTCTGTGAGAAGTTTACACCGGCCAGGCCGCTGTGTGACCAGGCGGATTCCTCCTGAGCTGAAAGGCTCAGTGGCAGAAGGGCTGCCAAAAAGAATAATGATTTATTCATAACCGATTAGTTTAGGATTATTGTGCCGTAAAGGTAAATAAAAATCGGATATGCTATTATTTTCTGTTCTTTATAGCCCAACCTGCAAGGTAGCAGATGATTGCAACAACCATTCCGTTGATTGACGCGATACCCCAGTGCAGGGTGTTGGCAACAACAGCACCAAGAACCACACCTGCTACAGATGCCCAGTTAACGGAGCTTATCTCAACGTCATCGGACAGATACTCATCCTTATTCATGAAATAGCTGATGATGAGAATGGCGCCGATGGGGGGCAGGGTGCAGTTCAGAACGTTCAGCCAGCCGCAGAAGTTCCAGTAGAGCCATACGGCAGATACTGTGCCGATGATACCGGCAATCAGTACCATGGTCTTCTTGGAGAGTCCGAATATGTTGCAAAGACCCAGACCAGATGAATAGAGGGCGTTGTCATTGGTGGTCCAGATGTTAAGACCCAGAACCAGAACAGCCATGTAGAACAGATTAAGGTTAAGCATCACCTCAAAGATATCGTTTCCGCCTACGTAGATGCTGGATGAAGCACCAAAGAAGAACATGAGTGAGTTACCCAGGAAGAAAGCCACTACGGTAACGATGCAGCCGATCTTTCCGTTCTTTGAGAAACGTGCAAAGTTAGGTGTGGCGGTACCGCCCGATACAAAGCTTCCAATCACAAGGCCTGCACCGGCAATCACTGTGAGTGAGCCGTCGTTGATGCTGTTGAACTGCTCAATGAGAGTTGAGTCACCGCGCTTGATAGCCATAACCATAGCCACTGTACCCAGGATACCAACCAGAGGAACAGCTATCCAGCTGATGATGGTAAGGCTCTTGATGCCGTAGTATGCGCTGGCGGTCATGAGCAGACCGGCAACAGCCACCAGGATGTAACCCTGATAGGGCATGTGATCGGGAGTAACCTCCAGTCCCAGAAGCTCCTTTGCTACAGGGATGGCGAACATTGCCAGACCTACGCCGAACCAACCCATCTGTGTGAAGCTGATCATGGCGCTGGGCAGCCAGCTGCCCTTACGTCCAAAGCTGCGGTGTGAAAGCATATCAAGGGTGAGACCGGTCTTAGCGCCGATGTAACCCAGTGCGCCTGTGTAAGCACCCAGGATGATACCACCCAGGATGAGTGCGCCAATGAACTGTCCAAAGTTAAGGCCTGCAGCCAGGTTCTGGCCAGCCCACATACTTGCTGAGAAGAAGGTGAATCCCAGCATTACCATAAACATGCTGATGTCGCTCTTGCGACCCTCCATGGGAACTCTGCTTGATGTGAAATCCACATCCGGTTTTTTGTATGCCATATCTATTTGGTTTAAGGTTATTTATTTCCGGTTTTATACTCCTTGAGAGCGTTGTCAAACTCACTCAGACGGCGTTCTGCGATCTCCGTTATTGACAGGTTGGCGCAGCGCTTTGCGTAATCGGCCTCCTGTTCATAGAGGGCTGCCATCTCATCCTTGTCCAGGTCCTGATAATGGTTCAGCTCCAGCCAGTCATGCAGGCTTACGGGAGTCTCATATCCCAGTTTCTCATCCAGGAAATCCTTGAACTTGAAGTTACCTGCAGCCGCCTTGATGTCATTCCAGTACTCTGTCACCTCGTGATAGTGATCCAGTATCTCATAGCGGCGTGCACCTCCGTCATAGATGATGCACTTCTCAAACAGCGCGTCATCATCGGCCAGGACGTAACGGCGGAAATTGGGCGATATCACACCGTCTTTCCAGAAGAAATCAATCTGAGGCCAGCTTATGCCTGTCACACCCTTATCCTGATAGGCCGAGAAGATACCCTCATAGAATATGCAGGTGAATCCCTCAAACTCGGGCCAGTGGAAACGGAACTCAGGTGTGAGCTCCTCAAAGAGCTCAATGGCGCGTGTGCCGCCAATGGTAAAGAAGACCACGCGGCGTATGCTGCCTCCCAGACGCTTGAATTCGGCTATTATGTAACGTATGCAGCGTGCCAGTGTCTCGCCCGATGCAATTATGTCACCTATCATCAGTGTGATATCCTTGGGGGCGCTCAGCTTGGTGTAACGTATGTCCAGACCGGTTATCTGGTTGTTACGTATGACACGCTCGCATGATATGAAATCCATGTTTATGATACGGATTCCGTTGCGGTAGCAGCACTCCTCGAGCGGGTAGTTCAGTCCGCCTCTGAGAATAGTCATGATATCGGCGCTGCTGTCTATGGCATTCTGCTGCCTGAGCCAGCCAAGCATGTCACTTGTGGCTCCGCACATGGCCAGGTATGAGTCATAACCTATCACCTCGGGCGATGCCAGTAGATGACGGGTGCCTTCATTGCTGATAATGAAATATTTACCGGTAAAATTGCCGCCGTCCAGGCGGTAGATGTCTGTCCCTTTGAACTGTCCCTGGGACTTAAGAAATGTTTTTTCCAGATAAGGCTGCATCATGCTTTTGCTTTATTCTGGAATCCAAAGGTACTTACATCGCACGGGTTGACAGTGCTATCCCAGGTAAAAGTTATCAACAGATTTCAATCATCTGCTTTCCGTGCCTGCGCCACTTGATATATCCGTATACTGATGCACCCAGATAGAAGCTGTAGAGCAGTATGGTGGTCAGATGCAGGCCGCGTCGGCAGTAAATGTATATGGATATGGCGTTTACCAGGAACCATATGCCCCACACCTCAATAATCTTCTGCGCCAGAACCCATGAACCCACAATGTTGAGCATGGTGGTAAGCGCATCCAGCGCCGGCACCGGTGAGTCTGTGAGGAACTTCAGTATGCTGAATATGGCACCCCATATCAGGGCCGATGCCCCCAGCACCGCCAGCAGTTCCTTAGCTCTGAAATGGCGGTACACAATATCATGCGATGTACGTTTACGGCCACTATGGAGCCATTTAACAAAGCCGTAAACGCACATGCAGATATTAAAGCAGCTGAATCCCATATCGGCATATATCTTGCTGTGAAAGTATACGCTGGCATAGATCATTGAGCACATGGCGCTAACCACCCACATCACTGCTTTCTGGTGGAACTCAAGCCACAGGTATACAAAACTCAGTACGAGCCCCACCGTCTGGATGGTGTCCCAGAAATCCATGCCGGTAAACTGACCGGCTATATATGACCAGATATCGGATAACATGTATGTTAGAATCTAAGTGTGATATTACCCATTGTCGAGAAACCTGCCATGGGTATGAAACCAATCTGGTAGTAACGATTGTCATTGTCATGACCGCCGCTCTCATAGATGGCCGAATATACCCATCCGCTGGTAGCCTTGTGTGAGTTGAATACGTTGTTCATGCTCACACCGAACTCAATGCTTCTGAGTCCCTTGTTTACGGGTAGTGTATATGACGCCGTAAGGTCGGAGAATGAGTAAGCAGGCAGTGAACGGTCAGCGTTCTCGGTGTTGTCCAGATACTGGCGGCTAACGTAGTTGGTGTGCCATACGGCATTGAAACCGCCTATGTTCACTCTGGCAAAACCGTTCAGGATCACGCTGGGTGAGAAGGCCAGTGTCGAGTTGTCATAATGGAATGTGGCGGTGCCGTTATCCCAGTCCTCAACCACCTCGGTAAAGTCTTTGATGCGGTTCTTGCTCAGAGCGGCATTACCCTCAAAGGTGAGCCACTTGAAAGGCTTCACTCCGGCTTCCATCTCAATACCCATGCGGTATGAGTCCTTGATGTTCACGGTCAGGTTCTCACCTATGTCACTCTGCTCGCCGGTCTGTACAAACTGGTTGTCATAGTTCATACGGTACAGGTTGAATCCGGCGTACCAGTACTGACCTGAGTAGGAGTATCCGGCCTCGATGTCAAGCATGCTCTCGGGCTTGGGAGCGGGGTACTTGCCGTTGTCGGTAAAGTTGTTGCGCTCCGGCTCACGGCTTCCGTATGCGGCCAGTGCATAGAGATTATGACCGTTTTTCTGCCAGTTTATACCCAGCTTTATGTTGTCAAAAATATACTCCTCATTGATGTCAAGGATGTGCTTATGTATGCCCTCGTCATCCTTTATGTACTTGTCATTGTAGCCGTCGGTGGAGTAGGTCACATGACGTGACTGGTAATCGGCCGATAAGGACAGGGCGTCTGTGATGTTGTACAGAGCCTTTACATAAGCACTGTGGTCTGTCTTGGAGGCATCAGAATCATAATAGGTGTATTTGCCGTCTTTCATTATGGAATCCTCCAGCTCATTGTTGCCTATGTAAGTGAGATGACCAAAGTGGTTACCCTTAAAGTTCTGCATGGAGATGCCTGCACGTACGTTAAGGTTATCGGTGGTGTATGATGTGTTCCAGATAGCGCCGTAGGTGTGCTGCTCCAGACCTTTCTTGCGTACAAAATCACTCTTCTTTACCTTGTTGTTCAGGCTGTCGGTGAATGCAAGACCGTACTTTTCAAGCTTATTGTTGGGACGGAACTCATTGTAGTAACCGTATCCGTATGTGTAGTGGAGTGTTATTGATGATGACAGATGCTCGTTCTGGTTCCATGAGATGGAGAGGATGTTATGATCCTGCCAGAAGTTATCTGTGGTGCGGTCCCAGTATGAGCCGTCTTTCATCTGGTAACGGGCAGTCTGGTATCTGCCGTCGGCATCCTTTACAAAGAGGCCGTTGTTGTCAGTAACCAGATACTCATACAGGGAGTTGAACTGGCCCAGACCTGCGTTATACATGTCTGTGTAGTTCTTTATGCCGGTCTTCTGGTTGTAGTTCCAGTTCTCATCAATATAACTGCCGTCCATGAGGCTGATGTCATTGTTTCCTGCGGTGGCACCGTTCCATGCCTGTCCGGTCATCTCAAAGTTGCCTATGTTACGGTAACGTATCAGAACGTCGTCATTGGGCATCCAGAGCATACCGCCATAGTAGCTGCCGGAGTTACCTTTTGTGCCGTGCATGAAACCGTCGGTGAGTGTCTGGTTGTATGCACCGTCAACTATTACCTGATTCATGATTGTGCCGGTAGAGAACAGGGCACCGAAATGGCGGGTGTTGAATGATCCGTATGATACTGTAGCTTCAAGAGTAGGATCAGCGCTGGGGGTGTTGGTAGAGAGTGCTATCGTTCCGCCAAAAGCACCGTCACCATTGGTTGTCGTACCAAGTCCGCGCTGTATCTGTGCACTGCCCAGCAGGGCGGCGTAGCTGTTCATGTTGGCCCAGAATACGCACTGGTCTTCGGGTGAGTTGAGTGGAACGCCGTCAAGAGTCACGTTTACGCGTGAACCTGCGGCGCCGCGAATACGCATGTAAGTAGTTCCAACACCGGTTCCGTTCTCGCTCCAGGAGATAACGCCGGGAGTACCGGCAAATAGAAACGGCAGCTCTCGGCCGCTCTTGGCAAAGCTGTTCAGTTCTTCGCGGTCAATGTCCGTTACAACCGATGCCTCATTGCCCATGGCGCGTACGCCATTGATGACTACTTCATTCAACTGCTCCAAACGCAGTGTGTCCACCTGGTTTTCTGTAATATCAGAACCAGCCTTTACTGCAAGGCTTGTGATTAAGGATAAAGACAAAAAAAATACCTTTTTCATATAGATTTAATTTGTAAAACCAAATGAAAAAGGGTACACGCTAAATACTGGAAATCCAATCCCTCCGCCGGCACTGTCCGGATCAGGTTCATAGGGTATGATCTCAGCCCTTTGCAGGGCACCCCCTTTCATTCAGGGCGCAAAGGTAGAACAATAAATTGATACTTGGTAACCCGCATTACATTATTATGTATATCAAAATGCAGAATTATGCAGAAGCGATTCTTTTTATACACTTTTTTGATATTTCCCGGGGTCAAATGTTGACAAATGTGAAAATATTTGTTATGTTTGCCTTTGTACTATACCAACAAAGCAAGAATTATGGAATTATCAAACAAGTTTGTCATTACTATCAATCGTGAGTTAGGTTCAGGGGGACGTACAGTGGGTGAGAAGCTGGCGGCCAAGTTGGATGTTCCTTTCTATGACAAGGCTCATATAGCAGCAGTAGAGGAGAAATACGGTCTCAGCGTTGATGAGATAGAGCGCCTCAAGGGCAAGAAACGCACCTGGTGGACCGATTTCAAGCGCGTCATAGAGCTTAACGGCGGATTCGCAGTGTCAATATATGCCAACCTTCCTGACATGACCATCCCCGAGAAAGCTGATTCAGACAGTATATTCAAGACAGAGCAGGAGATACTCAAGGGTATAGCCGATGCCGAGTCATGCGTCATTGCCGGACGTTGCGGTTTCTATGCCCTCAAGGAGCATCCCAATCACCTGAACATACTCATCCAGTCACCCCTTGAGTGCCGTGTTGAGAGAATCATGAAGAAGAAAGGCATATCGGCCAAGGAGGCAGAGAAAATCATTGCCGATGTGGACAAGATGCGTGAGAACTATGTAAAGCGCCACACAGGCACTACACGCTATGACACACGCAACTATGACCTTGTAATCTCAATGAAAGACAAGACCGAGGATCAGGTTGTAGACCTTATTCTTAAATATATAGGCTAAAATATCCCAAAAGCACTACCTTTGTGGTGCTATGAAAGATTATCTGTTTACAACCGAACTTGAGACCCGTGATTACGAATGTGATCTTCAGGGTGTAGTCAATAACGCCAATTACCAGCACTATCTGGAGTATACCCGCCACAAATGGCTCCAGAGCCGCGGCCAGTCATTCCAGCAGTGGCACAACGATGGTATTGACGTAATGCTCTCAGAGATAAATATCAAGTATAAGACTCCTCTTCACGGGCAAGAGGAGTTTGTTTCATGCCTTAACCTGCGCCGTGAGGGTGCACGTTTCATCTTTGACCAGGACATATACCGCAAGAGTGACATGAAGCTCTGCATCAACGCCACCGTATCAGTGGTAAGCGTGGTGAACGGCCGCCTGAGCAAGGGTGATGAAGTTGCACAATTGCTCGAAGTGACACAATAGTGACACAGTAGTGACTGTCCCTACTGTGTCATTTTTTGCTATATTTGCCATACCTAACCTGATATGATATGAGAAGAATCCTTTTGTTTTCAGCATTGTTGCTGTCATGTGCCTTTGCCTTTGCGCAGCGCATGAACGTGCTTGACGAGATCAAGGCCGATCCCCGCAAAGCCTACGGCACCGATTATCCTTACACCTTTGATGCCCCCGCGCTTACCAAAGCCCCCAAGGGCTATACACCTTTCTATATAAGCCATTACGCACGTCACGGCTCACGTTACTACTGGAACAACTCGCTCTACCTGGAGCTTGACACCATCCTGACCGAGGCTCATGACAAGCATCTCCTCAACGCTGACGGTGAGAAATTCTACACCCAGTACAAGGCCCTGTACCAGGAGTTCATGGACGGCATGGGTGAGCTCACCCGAGTGGGCTGGGACCAGCATCAGGGCATTGCCCGCAAGATGTATGAGAGTTTCCCCGAGGTGTTCAAGAAAGGTGGTACCGTCCGCGCCATCTCATCCACTACCGGCCGATGCATCATCAGCATGAGCGCTTTCTGCCAGGCTCTGGTGCAGTGCAACCCCAAGATCGATATCTATGAGCAGGCATCACGCGCCACGCTGCCCGGTGTCAAGCCCGATGCCGATGACAACCCCTACCGCAAGGATGCTCCGCGTGCCCGCCTTGAGATGGATATGAGCGGATTCAAGCCTGATGTGCAGCAGGTAGCCTCCAATGATGAGATCGTAGCCCGGCTCTTCACCAGCACCGAGGGTCTCTCACGCAACTCACGCCGTATCTACAGCAACCTTAAGAACCTCTACACCTCCCTGCCCAGCATCGGCCATGAGGAGCTGCTGGTGGGCCTCTTCAAACCCGAGGAGCTCTACGCCAACTGGGAGAGAAGCAACCTTAACTCATACCGCAACTGGTACAGGGACATCAACGTGATGAAACCCATCGTTGCCGATATCCTTGAGCAGGCCAAGCTGGTCATTGACGGTGAGTGCCAGGACATTGCATCCCTGCGCTTTGGCCATGACACCAACCTGGGACCGCTCAATATCATCATGGGAATCAACATGCCCAAGGAGGGTGTTACAGACCCCAACCAGCTCAAGTACTATTTCCAGGACTTCCAGATAGGCAAGGCCGCCAACCTGCAGTTCATATTCTACAAGAGCAAGAAGAACCCCGAGATCCTGGTCAAGTGCCTGCAGAACGGATATGAGGTGCAGCTCCCGCTTGACACCGACAACTATCCCTACTACAAGTGGACTGATTTCTACAACTACTACATCAACATCTGCAAAGACTGATTATGAAAAAGATTCTGACATTGGCCATTACTCTTTTTGCCGTTGCATGTAATGCACAGCAGAGTGATGATGTAAACAGTCGTGACCTTCGCGGCAAGGTGGTTTATGAGGATGAAGAGGTTGTGTTCCGCCAGATTGATGATCACACCTGGATTGGAAACGGACACAGATGCTATAATGAGTCCCTCTATCTTGTTGAGGGTAATGAGCGTGCTGTCCTTATTGATGCCGGAACGCGTATCCCGGGCTTGGATGAGATAGTCGCCAAGATAACAGACAAACCTGTAACCCTGATGCTTACCCACGGACACGGTGACCATGTAGGCGGTGCCGCTCCGTTTGCTCAGGTCTGGGTGGCTCCGGCCGATGAACAGATGTTTAGCGGTAACGTACGCCGTTACAAGGGTGAGATCAAGCATCTGGCCGATGGTCAGGCAATAGACCTGGGCGGCCGTCAGCTGGAGGTGATGTTTACACCCGGTCACACCCAGGGTAGCGTAACCTTCTTTGACAAGGCCAACCACTACGGATTCAGCGGTGATGCGTTCGGATCAACCAATCTGCTTGTCTTTACCTATCTCTCAAATGTGGTTGCATCGGCCACTAAGGTTGAGAAATACATCAAGGATAACGATATCAAGTTCCTCTTTCCCGGTCACTACAGCGGTGACAACCTGGAGTCTCCCAAGCGCGTATCGGACCTTAAGGAGATGTGCCAGGAGGTGCTCGACGGCAAGCGTCAGGGTATAAAGAGCGACGGCAACAACGGCGGTAACGACCTTATGATTGAGGATAGGGGAGTGCGCGTTACCTTTAGCAGTCAGAACGGAATCAAGTAATTACACGTTGTGTTAAATAATGTAAAACGCTTGGAGCGTTCAAAATCACTGCATACATTTGCGATATCAAAATGATATCAAAATAACATTAAAACAATAAAGGATTATGGAAACAAAGGAATTTGAATTTAAAGGAACTAAGGTTAGCGGCTTTGTAGGACTGTTTATGATTCTTGTTTGGATTGCAGTCATTGTTCTTGCTAACATGTATTATCTGCCGTATTCCGGCATCATATCACCTCTTATGGTGCTGTTCATAGTACTCACATCGGCCGGACTGGTACAGCTTGAGCCCAACGTGGCCCGTGCAATGGTGTTCTTTGGAAAGTATAAAGGCACACTGCGTGAGAACGGTTTCTGGTGGATCATCAACCCCTTCTACACCAAGAAAAAGATCTCACTGCGCGCCCGCAACCTGAACGCCGAGGCCATCAAGGTTAACGATAAGAGCGGTAACCCCATCATGATAGGTCTGGTGATGGTTTGGAAAATCAAGGATGTCTACAAGGCACTGTTTGAGATAGACTCACAGACCATGGGTCAGACCCCCGGCGGCATAACATCTCTCAACTCTACTATGCGAGCTTTTGAGAACTTTGTAGCCGTTCAGTCCGATGCAGCCCTGCGCCAGGTTGCCGGCCGTTACAACTATGATGAGAACGGTGGTGCCGATGGTGCCGTAACCCTGCGCTCCGGTGCCGATGAGATCAATGAGGCACTCAAGCAGACCCTTAACGAGCGTCTGGCCATAGCCGGTATCGAGGCTGTCGAGGCCCGCATCAACTACCTGGCTTACGCTCCCGAGATTGCTGCCGTTATGCTGCGCCGCCAGCAGGCCGATGCCATCATATCGGCCCGTGAGAAGATAGTTGAGGGCGCCGTATCAATGGTCAAGATGGCTCTTGACAACCTTAAGAAAGACGGTGTGGTAGAGCTTGACGAGGAGCGCAAGGCCGCAATGGTAAGCAACCTGCTGGTAGTGCTCTGCGGTGATGAACCTGCCCAGCCTGTAGTTAACACCGGTACACTTTACAATTAATATTCTTGACAGATGGCTAAAGACGCTGATTCAAAAAGCTTCCTGCTCAGAGTGGACTCCGCTACCATGACGGCCCTTGAAGAATGGGCCGCCAGCGAGTTCCGCAGCGTGAACGGCCAGCTGCAGTGGATAATCGCCGATGCCCTGCGTCGCGCCGGCCGTAAACCAAAACAATGATTATGGGACAGATTAAGTTAATACACGAGCACTACGACAGCAAGCCCTGGGCAAGTATCATAAGCGGATTACTTATAGCCGGTCTGGCTATATTAAGACTGGTCGAAGACAGAGGTGAACATTCATGGATTTACCTGATTGTATTTGGCGTTTGCATACTGCCCACTATTGCAGTGCTGGTGCTGGATGTCATTTGGAAGAAGAAACCCACTTTGGTTGTTTACAATGACCGTCTTGAGGTAATGAAACCCATGAGTAACAAAAGGGTGGAGATACTGTATTCCGATATCAAGAATATGGCTCTGCAGTCAGGACAGTTAAGAGTATGGCTCGATGAATTCTCACAGCCGGCATGCTACAACCTGGGTGCCAATCTTGGCAAGGCTCAGGAGTCCTACGACATTCTCCGCACCGCCTATGACCAGTACAACCAGGAGCACAACTTCAAATCTATTCCCCTTTGGGATTTGCCCAAGAGAAAAATTGCTGTGCAGATTGTAATCATGATAGTCGTGTTCTGTCTAATCTCTCTCTTTATGATTATTGAGCACTTCCGTTGATTGCGTCAAAGGATTGAGGTAAGTTCGCTGAGCGAGTGGATTGTGAAATCAGGGAATGTGGAGCTTGACGGCTCCACATTTCTTATGTTGAACCATATGGTATTCAGACCGTAGGCTGTGCCGCCG
>Ga0310696_10007236_pt1 | contig 13068 bp, 9 predicted proteins | sample AusTroGonzalo_MG_4_FD_203885 | JGI IMG/M metagenome (GOLD analysis project Ga0310696, IMG submission 203885) | Bovine rumen microbial communities from tropical cattle in Woodstock, Queensland, Australia - Gonzalo_02 (v2) (version 2) | ecosystem: Host-associated > Mammals > Digestive system >... | reverse complement strand
ATCCAAAAAAGATTGTACCTTTGCAATCCCGTTCCATGAGAGCGGCAAAAATTCCTCCTTAGCTCAGTTGGTTAGAGCATCTGACTGTTAATCAGAGGGTCGTTGGTTCAAGTCCAACAGGGGGAGCACAAAAAAAGCACTTACGAGTTTTCGCAGGTGCTTCTTTTTTACACCAGTCGCAGTTTTGTCGCAGTTTCAGCTTGTTTTAACTGTTCTTCTATATCCTTCTAAACGTGCTGATTTTGTTGTATATAGGGATATAATAGGATTCAAAGGCCACACAAAACTCATCTGTATTACACACCTCATATTCTGCTACTCATTAAATCCTATTATTCTGCTAGTTCTTATAGTTTCTATTTGCAAAACAAAACCCGCCAACAGATTTCTCTATTGACGGGAGTTTCGAGGATTTATCTTTGGATTTACGGGTTGCTATTCTGCTAAAGAGGCCTAATTATCTTGCACAAAAACAGGAGGGGCCAACGGGATGAATTCTTCGTCCTTCATCGGCGCATGCCAGACAGTGCTCTTCTTGCTTTGCAAACTATTATAAATCACATCTCTGATTGGTCTATCAAATTCGACAAAGGCCTCATAATCAAATGTCCAATTCCAATCATTGGCTATACTCATTGTGCGTTTATATATTTGAGCGCGGGAAGGTGCATTGAAAATACCCTTGTTATTATTCATTATGCTATTCATTGTCGGTCTGTAAACACCTATAAAGTAGGTATATGCACCGGCATAAGCCCCCAATTGCTCACTTGCGAATCGACCATCTGCAGCATAATCCGCCCATAGGGTTTTAGACACATCATTATGAACATCCACATTGATATAGGCACCTGCATTTTGAAAAGAAAGAAGCTCAGTAACTTTAGACTCAGGAATGGTTCCTGTCCCAGAGTAGTACTCATCAGCCAACTTGCCAAATCCGTGACCACATGCTTCATGATGAAGAACTTCCTCAAAAGTGCATATATTCATATCAGTCATGGGGACGTATGCAACAGAATATTTAAGAGATTTACTCTGGTCGGTGTTGTTTGCATAGTGCATATAACATGTTCCAGCATAATTCGTAGAATTGAGTATGACGATAACTAGCATGTCCGACAACTTGTTTGAGGGGACTACTTGAGAGGCATAATAATAGGCCAAGCCATCATCTCCTTGAATAAGAGTTCCAGAACCAAACGTGCATTTTAACCTTGTACTTCCGTTGAAAGATGATGTGGAAGATATCGTTTTTATGGACCAAATGTCATAGTATTGGTTAAGTGATGTCATAGGCTCAACCGAAAGGAAATAGTTATATGCCTCATTTAGTGCACTTTCATATCTGCCACTTAGATTGTCTTCTTCTGTAAATCCATCGCCCATGATAACGATAGGAACGCCACTTCCAACAGTATGAGATTGTAGATTTACAATCTCCGCATCTTCTGGTAGAGATTGAATACGCTCTACATAGTCAGTCCAGGCTGTTTTATATGCTTCGACTGCCCCATCTGGAACAATAATTGGGCAAATACTTCCCTCAAATACATGATCATATGCCTTAGGAACGCTAGCCCTGTTTATTGTTATGCTTGATAGTCCAACACATCCTGAAAAAGCTTTGCTATAAATCCAGTAAATCGAAGAAGGAAGAGTAATCTTTGCCAATTTGGTACAGAGATAAAAGGCATTGCTCCCCAATGAAACAAGGCCTTCATTAAAAGTAATATCTGTTAAGTTAGTGCATTCAGAAAAGGCATATTTATCTATAGATTGAATACTCCCGGGAATTGAAATAGATGTCATCTGGTCACAACTCCTGAATGCGCTTTCTCTTATAGTTGTTAATCCATCTGAAAGTGAAACTGTGGTCAAATAATCACAATCACTAAATGCATAATACCCTATGCTGGTGACGCTATTAGGAATTATTATTGATAGGAGACCAGAACAATGGAATGCCCAATTTCCAATACTGGTGACTCCTTCAGGGACGTTTATTGTTTTTATACTAGTGCAGTATTCAAAAGACCTATCACCTATGCTGGAAACGGAATCGGGAAGAGTAAATGAATTCACGTAAGCGCATCTTCTGAATGCATTATTCGGAATCGTTAAAGTGCCTACAGGAATGTTAATGGAGGTTACCTCCTCACCGGCAATATAAAAGTGAACAGGTTGATTCGTTGAACACAGGGGACCATACTCGTTTACAACACCTAACCAATGGTCAATGCTCGGCACATTGATGCTTGATACCGAAAGACAATTGTCAAAGGCGCTACTGTTTATAGTTGTCAGACTTTCCGGAATCGTAACAGATGCCAACGCAGAGCATTCTTTGAAAGCGCTACCGCCAATGCTAGTTACTCTTTCTGGGATTACTATTGATAAGAGTGATGAGCAGGACTCAAATGTGGCATAATAAATTGATGTCACTCCATTTGGAATAACGATCGAAGCTAGTTGAGAGCAATTTCGAAAAGCGGTACTCCCTATCCACGTGATGGAGTTTGGAAGTTTAATTGAAGTAAGATTAGTCCAATCTTCAAAGCAGCCATTTGGTATATTTGTTACTCCTGTAAAATACCGGAATTCATCAAAAGATGTATAATCTTTTTCTTCTCCGAAAACGTCCTGAATAGAGGTAACAGCAATTGCTTCTTCATGAGATATTTCACCATCTCCGTTAGAATCAAATGAGGCAACTAGTTTTCCTTTAATTCGATCGTCAGCAAATACAATGTTCTCTTCTATAGAATCAACCGCGGCTCTCATTCGATATATGTTTTCTGCGACAAAGGCCCTTGAAGGGGTATAGGAATACATATAGGCAAATCCATCATTGTTTGTGATAGTAATTGATACCGTTCTTCCTGATAAATCTATGGGAGCATTGAGTATATACACCTTCAGGATATCGGTGTTTTCGAGCGTGATATCCAAATCTACATGTATGCTATTTGAAAACTTTTCACCAACTATTGCAGGATTGGCAGAATTCAAATCATACCTTCCTTCTGTGATAAAAATAGGATCGTCAACAGTTAGAGTCACACTGGTATAATGACTAGCAGGGACCTCTGCCCAGACCAGAATGCCACTAATCAAATGGTGATATGAGAAAGAAAAAGAGTCATTTACACTTTCGGTGATACCCGTGAACATGTAGTCATATTCCCGAAAATGGTTGGAGTTATCGTTCCCAATCTGTTTTTGACCTAAGAACGAAACAGGAATCTCAGCAGGGTTCAAGTGATAATCATCGATGAAGGGGAAATAACTCCTATATGAAAACCCTGTCTTACACGTCCATGCTCCTGCACTAAAAACGGCATAGGAGGCATCAGCTCCACTTGCGAGCTCGAAAGGAATCTGACACCCACTGCTTGGGAAAACCCCTACAGTATCTTTTTCAGACCAGAAAAAATCATACCCCAAATAATCACCAACGGGTTGAACATATGTTTTGGTGGTGGCATCTTCGTCTACTATCTTGAGAGAATTTGCCCGAAACACCACGGTTGAATGAGCCTTCCCGTTATCACTTTCAACAACAGAACATGCGGTAGCCCCGATTATAAGAGCTATCGAAATAATAAATATGTTAATCTTCATAACGCGTTAGATACAATTAAGCATCCCCTCCTCCGAATCCACCACTACCGCCTCCAGGATTACTCTCACATATTACACTTTCAGCGATAATTTCAATCACTTCAACTTCAGGAATTAGATAAACTTTTTTGTCCATCGTGTCTTTCCCATAACTCCTTTGCTCCTAAGGACCTTTATACATAAAAAGTGTGGAGCATCACGTTTATCTGCAGGAGGCTCTGGTAAGCCGTGTTCAAATAAACAATACTCCACACCCGTATTGGGACTGTGCGGAAAGCACGGTACGCCAAACCAGGTGATGAATGTAATTGCCTATCCTTGAACACTTTGAAATTAACCAGATTTCCTGCAAGGATAAAAGCGTACACTTTCATCTAATATGTTTGCAGGGATATGTAACAAGACACATCGCCCTAACGTCCACAAAGATAGAAAATGTTTTTTACATTTTGGTGTGGAGTATTGAAAAAAGAAGGCCAGCAATATGTTTGCTGACCTTGAAATAATAAAAGTCGGACGTGGCTGACCGCTTTCTATCGGCTCACAATATGACGCTCGATAACCTTCCCATCCTCGTAGACCAGAAAGATGGGAACAATCGAGCTGCCGGACTCTCTACCAAACCATCGACATCGCTGCTTACAGCAAGCCTTTTTTGCTGCCCGTAGAGCGCTTTCGGCATCGGGATGAGAAATCCTTCGGCCCTCCTCTTTCGGCTTTCGTGTCGGCCTTCCTGGCAAGTAACACGGCTTGTCATACTGTCGTGACCAGACATAGTCCGGTATCTCCGTAGGCATCGGAGCAATAAAAATGGGATCATGTGATAACATGACCCCAAAGTTAATTATTTACGTGTGCCAAACTGTTGCTCAGCGTTCTGTCAATTACTTAAAAGCCATGATCGGCGCGATACTTTTCAACGAAATCTTGAGCTTCTTCCAAGCTACATCCTTCCGCATCCTGATACTTCTTGGCAGCAATGCCCGCCATTCCAGCTTTTATCCATTCTTCTACCTCTTTAATCAACGAACTGTCATATTCTCCTGGAGCCTGCCCCTCAAGTGGTAACTGATTCTCCGCAGTCATTTCAATGGGGCGATATTCTGCGCCAAGCAATAGTTTCTTCTGTTGTGCGAACTCGGCATCCGTAAGAATTCCCTTTTCTTTGAGGACTGCAAGTTTTGCCAATTCGTCTGCAATTGACTTCGGCGCCGCCAACTTGCTCTTATTCTGTGAAATAATACCAATGAGGATGGCATTTATCTTTTCCGCAATCCGAGGATTCGTCTTGCCGCAGTCTATTTTCACCATTGGTGTAGATACATCTGCCAGAGTAATAATCACATAATAATGATGATTGGTAATCGTTTGAGTATTGTCTATTACCTCTGTCGTCTTTTTCGCTGTAGCCCCTCCAACGACCGCCCCTAATGGGCCAGCAATTAGTCCGCCTACAATAGCGCGACCAGCCATGCTTCCTGTGCTTGTTTTAGTAATTTCTTCTTTTGTGCCAGTTACTGTATTGTATGAATCGTCTTTTACCTCACAACTAACCATCTGGCTATAGGGAATAACTTTTGAATGAACATAAACACTCTTCGCCCTCGGAAAAACCATGAAAGCATTTTTCAGCTTATTGTCCAAAATCCTGATAATTTGTTCTGGCTTTCCATACTTGGCTGTTAGTTCATCCATGACCTGCTTATTCTCATTCTCCTCAGATGCTTTTTCTGCCGCAATTAGGGCTTGACGATCTTCCTCTATAGTAATCATTTTCTCCAGTTTCTCAGCATTACTTTGCTTATAGTTAATATGAGAAAGTATCCAAATAATCCAGAACACGGCGGCAACCCATGAAAAGACTATACAAAGCATAGGGCCGTTATTGCTATAATCAACATGAAAAAGGGGACTTTTTGTGATATATGCATAGCCCTTAATAGGGATTGGTTTTGCGATACTATCTGCAATAGGGAGAATCGCCACGAGAATAGTAAAGACGCCACAAATAATCCCCTTGTAAATTTCCGAGTTCATTTGAGTAAGAGTCTCATCATATTTAGCTCGCGCGAGTGACGGCCTCTTGGAATCGGCGAAAGCTATAATCATCAGAACGATGTAAATAACGGGAAAGATGAACATATGAAATATTTATAATGTATTACTTTTATATTATCTTGTATATGATGGCGACTACTTATCGAACTTCTTCTCCTTCTTGGGAGTCTTGTAGTGCCGGCAAAGGCGACTCATTTCCTTCATCACGGCATACAGCGTTTTGGTGGCGCAAGCCTTGGTTCTGCTGAATTTGTCTTTTGCCATAACGAAACTACTTATCTGAGTTGAAAGATAACCGGGAAAGTGTATGTAACATCAATGGGCTTACCTTTGGACGTTCCGGGTTTCCATTTGGGAGACTTTGAAACAACACGTACTGCCTCTTTATCGAGGTCTGAATCAACGCCATTAAGTACACGCACGTCAGTTACACTTCCGTCTGCCTTAATGATAAACTGGAGGGTAACGCGTCCTTGAATGCCGTTTTTCTTTGCACTATCAGGATAAACCAGTTGTGAGTTCACCCATTTTGAAAACTCATTAGCATCACCACCGTTAAAAGAGGGCTTTACCTCAATGAGCTGGAAAGGAATGGTCTCAGACTCTAAAACTGATGGGCTGTCGGAATAAATGTCTGTTTTCTTGATATTTACAATGATCGCATCGACGAGTCCTGTATAGTCTTCAAGGTCAATATCGATCTTGGAAAGAGTACCCCTTATCGTAAGAGAATCACCCGCCTGCAGATTCAATGACTGGAAGCGCTTCTCAGCACCTAGATCGTTTTTGACCAACTGAATTGGAATGATGTAGTCATCCTCTTCTACCAAGAAAATAAGTTTGTTCAGTTTGTGGGTCTTAACGTATTTTGCCCTAATGGAGTATAAACCATGTCCCTGGGCATCCACTAAGTCCTTAATGGGAGTGATTTCCCCCTGTATGGTTGAATTGCCGATACTTGTTTCGCTATCTGAGGATGTTCTAAAACTATAGGTAATAGTGCCGAGCTGGATAGCAGGTGCATTAGCAGATTGGTTAAAGTGGGCCTTGAGAGCGGCGTTTCTGGCCGCGGTCCACAGGGTTTTGTCTGTTACGGTGGTGCCTTCCGCGCCGGCGATGGCTTCCGTCACCTCTCCGTATTGGTTTACTTTAATTTGCACTACCACGATACCTTCCGTCTTGGATGTATAAGAAGGTATGGGGAGGGAACCCAAAACATTACGCCCGTCGACATGAGCCTTTGATGGCACTACTGTTTGTTGGGCACTAACCGTGAGTGAAAACAATGCCACTATGGTAATAATGATAAATTTCTTCATGGTGATATATTTAACGGTTTTCCCTTGCTCTGTTATGGGTCTTGCGGAGCATATAACAAGATGTCAGTTTCGCCCCCTTGCTGCTTCGAGTTTGATATTATCGGCCATTAGACAATTCGTTATAATCTCTATTCCCTACAAATTTAACGAAAAATGTTCAATAGCACATCCATCCCGTGTTAATACAAGAAAAAAAGATTCTCTCGGCGGACAGAACACCCTAGATGCAGAACTGCATCAGCGAAACCGAGAGAATCTGGGAAATAAGTGGGATTAAGGGACAATGTTTACACTAGCGGCAATGACTTCATAGGATGTCCTAGGTTCACCGCTTTCACTGGTGTATCTACGACACCGTAATCGGCCTTGTACACAGACGGATGCTCCTTTCTCGAGTAGTTCCAAAGGCATATCGCCATCCTGCCATGCAACCACATTGTGCCAGGTAGTCTCAATGACAGATCCTCCTGTCTTGTCTTTGAAGGCATACTCGGTAACAACAGAGAAGTTGGCCACCATGCGACCAGAATAGGTTTGCTTGCGAATCGTTCCCTTAACGATGTGGCTCACTCTGATTGCGGGAGAAGAGATATCCTCATAAGGGAAGACCTGATGCGCAGCTTCAAGAACTGTGTCGATGAAGGTCTGGTGTGAGATGGTGACTTCATTATCCTTTGAGAAGACAGGAATAATGCAGTCGGAAGTCAGGTGCTCCAAGGTTACTTCCTTGGTGTTAGCCTCTATGAAAGGAAGCGTTTCGGGCATCTTCTCTTCGGCAGGCATAAACATAGGGACAACTGCCATCTCAGGTATGGCTTGTCTTACGATAGGTTGCGGACGAATGATTGTTTCCATAATGCTTTACTGGTTTTGTGGTTGATACTGATTTCTTCTCCATGTAGGTTGTGGGCTTGTCCTTGGATAGTAGGAACGAGGCTGAGAAGGCTGTTGTGGTTGTTCGGGTTCTGGCTGTGAGATTACCTTCTCTCCAACAGTATCTGGCAGATCCTCTCCTGCATAAATGTAGAAACCCAACCCATGACGAGCACAAGCCTTTGTCAATCCACGCTGGATGGATTTGTTGACATCTGTACTGCGAATTGCATCCAGTGGAATGGATTGGTTACGAGCATCCATGATTGGCAGATACTCGATGTGCTCAAGTCCTTGGATGGATACTCCCACTTTGACCCAACAAGTTCGGCCATCGGTGAAGTAATTCCATCCATCTGGGCTTTCATAGATGGTGTAAGAAGCTTCTGGGTAGTGAGCCTTGACGATTTGCCAGGCCCACGCCCAAGAGAGGTAGGTAAGATTGCCCTTCCTCTCCGTGTGCTCATTGCAATTGACTGCGTTGAGCGTTGAGAAAACAGTTTTCTCTTGCATGGTTTTAAAGAATTAATAGTGAAACATTTATATACAGAAAAAGACCACTCCAACTACTGGAATGGTCTTAATCTTAGTCTCTTTATGATACGGTTTTATTTGAGGATGTCAGAGCTTCTCATTACCTTTTAAGCAAAAGCTCCCAAATGTCGAATTGTTTTTTCAAAAAGTAGGAGGCTACCCCGATAAGGTAGTCGCATCTAAAAATTCCCCCATTTGTTTATATGGGAGGGGGCTTTCCCGTAAGTGATTTTGCGTGTGCAGGATATAATGAATTTGTTATTTCTACGAAAGTGCTTATCTTTGAATATCAATCTTCCTGTTTTATGAAGCATCTTCTGTCAGTTTTAGCTTTTCTTGGCATTCTGCTCTGCTCTTCTTGTGAGAAAACACCTGAAGAGATCCCTGTAGAATCGGTTACATTGAGCCAGGCAACAGCCGAAATGTTCATAGGTGAAACAGCCCAACTGAAAGCAACCGTCCTTCCTTCAAATGCCTCGGATAAAACCGTTACTTGGGCCTCTTCTAAACAGTCAGTGGCGACAGTTTCTGATAATGGTCTGGTCACAGCCTTGGCAGAAGGGACCTCTACAATTACGGCATCAGCGGGAGCTAAATCGGCAACTTGTACTATTCAAGTCAGTAAGAAGATCGTGGAAGTCACTTCTATTGAGTTGGATAAGACTGAGCTAGAACTAATCATCGGGGAGAGTGTTACACTAATCGCAACGGTCAAACCGGATGATGCAACCAATAAGACTATATCTTGGAGCAGTACAAATGAACAGATAGCTAAAGTTGATCCGTTGGGAAAAGTTACAGCAGAAGGCGGAGGAGAAGCGACTATTATTGCAAAAGCTGGTGAGAAACAAGCTACATGTAAAATAACTGTTTCTGTGCCAGTTGAATCGATATCTCTTGATTCTTCCAACATTACGCTGGAAGAAGGTCAATCTGTGACGCTTGTTGCTACAGTCAAACCAGATGATGCAACAGATAAGAAGGTGACCTGGAGTTGCAGTGATTCAGTCATTGCCATAGTTGATCAGACAGGAAAAGTGACAGCGGTTAAGGAAGGCTCAGCAACCATTATAGCACAAGCCGGAGATAAGCAGGCAACTTGTGAAGTAACCATCCGAAAAAAAGTGATTGCTGTAGAATCAATAACCCTCGATCACTCTACTCTGACATTGAATGAAGGCCAATCTGCGACGCTCATTGCAACGGTGAAACCGGATAATGCAACAAATAAGACCGTAACATGGAGTAGTAGCGCCGATGAGGTCGCCAAAGTTGACCAGGACGGTAAGGTCTCTGCAATAAAGGTGGGCAGTGCTACTATTACAGCGAAGGCAGGAGAGAAACAAGCGACCTGTCAGGTGACTGTTCAAGAGTGGCCTAAAGTATCATCTATAACTTTTAACTCAGAATCTTTCAACGGATACATAGGAACTGATTATTCGGTTTCCATTACGATTTCTCCTAATAATGCCCAATATGATTTGGATTGGACGGTATCTGATACCCGGGTTGCAAGTATTCAGGGAAGTGGAACATCTGCAAAGATCCATACAAATGATTACGGTGTTGCGGAGATCATTGTAAAGGATAAGATTAGTGGGAAGACGGCATCTATTACCGTTTCAACTGTGGTGAACGATTTCACTTGGAAAGAGAATACGGGTGAAACCTATTCCGGGTATCCGCTGATAACAATAGAGGAGGGAGGAGAACATCAACTGAAGTTCTCTTGTACTCCTAGTTCGGCAACAAAGATATTCTCGGATCTAAGTCAGTTCGTTTTCTATGAACCCTATGTGGTAAGCTCACCGACTTGTATTACGATTTCGGAAGATGGCCTCGTTCATGGAGTCAAGGAGGGTATCGTTGGTATCAAGCCGACGGGTCGAGTAATTAGGAGTTCATCCGGAGCAGAGAGGGTTTATATCAAGGTTAAACCCGCAACAGTCCCGGTAACAGGCATTTCATTGAATAAAACTTCCTTAACCCTTAAGGAAGGAGAATCTGAAACTCTGACAGCAACTATTAGTCCGTCGAATGCCTCGAATAAAACCGTTTCCTGGTCAAGTAATAAAACCGGAATTGCGATTGTGGATCAAAGTGGCAAAGTAACTGCCGTTAGTGCTGGATCAGCCATTATTACAGCGTCAGCAGGGAATGTTTCGGCAACTTGTACCGTAACTGTTCAGCAGAATGTGATAGCTGTTACATCTGTGGCTTTGAATAAGACCTCCCTAAGTCTCAATGTGGGTGAATCGGAGACTCTTGTTGCCACTGTGAAGCCCGATAACGCAACAGATAAAACTGTTACCTGGGTATCGTCAAATACAACGGTTGCAACAGTGACTAACGGTATCGTAACAGCAAAGAATGAAGGCATAGCAACTATCACTGCCACGGCTGGTGGTAAGTCTACCATCTGTACAGTTACGGTAACTCAGCCCAGTAGCAGTGGTCCGGAGGCCGTGGATTTGGGATTGCCTTCCGGCATAAAATGGGCGTCATTCAATCTTGGCGCATCAAAACCAGAAGAATATGGGGATTACTACGCCTGGGGCGAGACAGAGCCGAAGGAGGATTATTCTTGGTCCACCTACAAATGGGGCACTAGTGAAACATCGTTAACGAAGTATAATACAAATATTTCCAGAGGCACTGTTGATAATAAGACTGTATTGGAACCGGAAGATGACGTTGCCCACGTAAAGCTCGGCGGGAAATGGCGTATGCCTACGGATGCCGAGTGGACTGAATTAAGGACAAAGTGTACCTGGACTTGGGTAACGAACTACAATGGCAGCGGAATCAACGGTAGATTGGTTAAAGCGACCAACGGGAACAGTATATTCCTTCCCGCTGCCTATTACCGGAGCGGCACGAATCTCTTCGGTGCCGGTTCCAACGGCTTCTACTGGTCCTCGTCTCTATATACGGACCTCCCGTACTTCGCGGGGGGCGTCTACTTCGATTCCGACTTTGTGAGCAGACTCGACGGCCTCCGTTACAACGGGCTATCTGTCCGTCCAGTCTATGGAGATTTGATCCCGGTGAGCAGTGTGAGTTTGAGTCAGACGTCCGTTTCCCTTATAGTGGGTGGAAGCGTGGACTTAACCGCTACGGTGAGTCCTTCGAATGCGTCTAATAAGACGGTTACCTGGTCTTCATCGAATACTTCTGTCGCGACTGTTTCTAACGGCACAGTTACGGCTAAGGCGACTGGAACGGCCACCATTACTGTAACGACAGCCGATGGCGGCAAGACAGCCACCTGCTCGGTGACGGTAAATCAATCAAGTAGTAACGTACCAGAAGCCGTGGACCTGGGATTGCCTTCCGGCATAAAATGGGCGTCATTCAATCTTGGCGCATCAAAACCAGAAGAATATGGGGATTATTATGCCTGGGGTGAGACGGAGCCCAAAGAGGTATTTAGTTGGGAAACGTATAAATGGTACAACGTTTCCCTAACCAAATATAACTCTATGAGTTCATTATACGGCACCGTTGATAACAGGACAGGACTGGAGTTAAGTGACGATGTGGCTCATGTGAAATTTGGTGGGGAATGGCGTATTCCAACAAAAGACGAGTGGACTGAACTCTTTACCAAATGCACTTGGACATGGATAACGCAGAACGGTGTGAATGGAGAAAAGGTGACAGGTCCGAACGGAAACAGTATTTTCCTTCCCGCGGCCGGCTACCGGTTCGATAGCACTCTCCTCAATCCTGGTTTCTTTGGCCTTTACTTGTCCTCTTCCCTCTATTTGGACAACCCATTCTACGCGTGGAGCGTGTACTTCGATGCCGGCAGTGTCTACTGGCATAGCGACGACGGCCGTCAAAGCGGGCAATCTGTTCGTCCCGTCTCAGATTAACGTCTTTTTAAATACAGACAGGACCTTCATCTTTACTGGTGAAGGTCTTTTTTTTCCAGCATCTATCATCATTCTTTATTATCCTTTTTACATCCAAACCTAAAAATACCAGAAATGCATGCAACTCAGTAAAATATCATAGTAAATAGGAGCAAACAGGATAAATAGATTGTCCGTTTGCAGCATTTCGGTTATTTATTCTTGCGGGGAACTGTGTATTTGGCCTTTACAATAGCATAACAAGCTATTTGTTTACCATCTTTTCCACGCGGTTTCTTCTCTTCGACGTGATACCATTCGGTGATTTCATTTGCCTTCGCATTGTAATTAACGCCTAAGTCCCTATATATATCCTGAAGTGTCTGTTTGATGAATTCCACCACTTTTAGGAAGTCATCCCACAGGTTCAACATTTCAACCTCGGAGGGAGCACAAAAAAAGCACCTGCGATATTTGCAGGTGCTTTTTTGCTTTCAGAAGTTAATTATCTTCCGCGCTGGCCAGGCTGTTGCTGGGGCTGTTCGGGGGCGGTGAGCACCTGGGCGTTCATCCACTCGAAGATGTTGGCATGGCCCTGCGGGGCTACGGAACCGCCGCCATTGTTGGAGGGCTTCACATCGGCTTCGCTCTGCTCCTGCGACATGGTAACGGCGTCGTTGAAGAGGTAGCACCAGGAGAAATGTCCGTAAAGCTTCTGGCCGGGGGTATCCATACCCTCCACGCTCTCGAACATGGACATCCACACATTCTTGGCACCGGCCTTAACCATGCGCTGGAAAGTG
>Ga0310696_10007235_pt1 | contig 13069 bp, 8 predicted proteins | sample AusTroGonzalo_MG_4_FD_203885 | JGI IMG/M metagenome (GOLD analysis project Ga0310696, IMG submission 203885) | Bovine rumen microbial communities from tropical cattle in Woodstock, Queensland, Australia - Gonzalo_02 (v2) (version 2) | ecosystem: Host-associated > Mammals > Digestive system >... | reverse complement strand
TGGCGGGACAGCGGGGCCAGTTCCTGCGTAACCGGAAGGGTCACGGAGAGGTCTCCGGCGGCCACGACCACGCTGGCACTGCGGCCCTTGCGGTAGATGTTTTTCTCCAGCGTAAGCGTGAAACTGTCGCTGCGCGAACCCGCGGTCTTATCGGCCGAAATCCAGGTGGCTTCCTCGGGGATGGTGACGGTCCAGTCCATGTTGGTGGTGATGGCAACCGCAAAGGCGCCGCCCTCGTACGGGGCGTCAATCTTTTCCCGGTCGATGAGCAGGCAGGGATCCTGCCCGGTCTGGCTCACGGAAACCGTTGTGGTGTAACGTCCGCCTTCGGGGCTGGTCACGGTGAGCTCGGCGCTGCGGACCTCCACGTTCTCGTTGGCGGCCACGGTCACCTTCACGGTAGCACTCCCCTCTCCGGAAAGCGGTTCGGCCGAAACCCACGCGGCGGCCTCCTCGGGCACGGACAGCGTCCACGGCACGTTGCTGGTGATGGACAGGTCAAAGACCTTGCCCAGGTCGTCGGCGGCAAGGGCCAGCGGGGAAACCCGGAGTTCGGGCTCCAGGCCCAGCTGCCCCACCTTCACCTGCCGCATGAGGTCTCCGGCAAAGATGGTCAGGATAGATTCGCGGTTGTGGATGGAAGGATTGGCCGAGGCAGTCACCTTGAGCACGGAATTCCCCTCGCCGGCTTCGGCCGAAAGAGTAATCCAGTCGGCGTCTTTGGCCACCGTCCATTTGTCATTGCAGGATATGGCAACGGACTTGTCACCGCCCCCTACCTCATAGTTTATAGCCAGCGGCAGAACGGTCAGTTCCACCACCTTGCTGCTCCTCATGCAGGAAAACACCAGCACAAGGGCGGCCAAGGCGGCCAGCGGCTTACAAGCTGCAGAAAGTTTAAGCATAACTATTGTGTTAAATGTATTAAATTCCAGTCCTTTTCGTCCTTCAGGGACGTAAGTTCGTATTTATCCCGCAGCTGACGCAGCTGGCGGTAATAGGCCCTAAGACCCATGGCACCGCGGGTCTTGTATACCCGGCCGGGCAGGAAGCGGCCCACCAGTTCGTCCAGCACGTGCTGCTCGCGGGAGGCGTCCCGGATCTGGGGCGGTACGTCTTCCAGGCTCTTGATCACGAATTCCAGCGTCTGCCGCTGGATCCGGGCCGATACGGGCTTTCCCTTGACCGCACCGCCCAGGTTGGACAGGGACAGCGTGATGTAGCGGTAGTACTGCCGGCGCAGCAGGTTTCGGCGGGCAGGCGTGAGTCCGTCCAGTTCCAACAGGAGGCTGCAGTTGCGAAGACCGGCGGCCGATGAGGCCAGGAGGTCTCCGCTCAGGCTTTCGGTCTGCGAAGAAGGGTCCGGGGAAATGGCCGCACTCACGGGCGAAGCGTAGTAGCAGTACTGGTTATAGCGCGCCTGCCCGGGGGCATAGCCCAGGGCAATCGCGTAATAGTCATAAGGTCCCAGGCGGGGCGGCAGCAGGCTCACGCCGGCCTTCACGTCGGCCGCCGTGGCCAGGTGGTTGTAGCGGGCATAATCCATGACCGAAGCCGTGGTGCCGTACTTCCGCGTGAAGGAGGGGCTGTGCAGGGAATCGGCCGGATAACTCCAGGAACCGCCCATATTGTGGGAAAGCCCCAGCACGTGTCCCATTTCGTGGCAAACGGAATAGCGGATCATGGGACCGAACATCTCCATGGAGTACTTTTCCTTCCGGGCTTCGGGGTCGGCGGCGCCCGTCTGCGCATAGCGCCAGTTTTCCATGAGGTCCTTCACATTCTTCCACCACAGGATATCTCCGTGCAGGATTTCTCCGGTGCGGGGGTCGCAGAGAACGTCGCCTTTGGCATTGGACTCGGCCACATCCATATAGCGCACCATATTAATCAGGGGCGAATGGCGGTCGATGGAGCTGTCCCGGGGTTCGGGATATACTTTGATCACATCTTTGTAGCCGATGGCCTCGAAGGCCTTGTTCCAATCTTCCAGGCCCTCCTTGATATAAGGAAACCATTCGTCGGGGAAAGCCTTGTCTACATAGAAGACAATGTGCGGGTTCCGCTGCAGGTTCCAGCGCTGGGAAGAAGGATGCCGCCAGCCCTCTTTGTCGGCGATGTCAATGCTGTTGTATCCGGCCCGTTCCGGGTTCACTCGCCAGGATTCCATAGGCTCTTTGGGCAGGAACAGCACATAGCAGGCCGCCGTTACATCCAGGCCGCTCTCATACACGTAGTTGTAGGTAACTTCCATGTAATCAGGCGTTTCTACCGTCCCTAAGCAGGTGTTGATTTCCTTGATCTCTTCCCGCAGGATGTTGGGTGGGATCACCGAGATCTGATGTGGATACCGGTAGAAATAACGGGAGATATCCAGCGTGAGGGTATCGGCACTTTCCTCCACGATGGGGAAATAGGCTGCGTGTACGTGGAAATACTTCCAACGGCTGCGGCTGCCTATATAAGGCTGGTAATTCCGGGGCATCAGGAAAACGCCGGTGGTGTCCCGCTCAAAGGCCATAAGCACGGGATTCGCATTGCGCTGCCCCGGGGCAAAGACTTTTCCCATGGGGCGGTTCACATCGACCACGCGGGAGCCGAACAGCACCGGCTGACCCAGGCGGTCCTTGGGCAGGTGCCACAGCACTTCCCTGCCGGCCTGGGCCGGCAAACTTGCCAACAGGATGCACACGGCAACGAGAAAACCCCTCATGCTAATTTCTGGGCCACAGTTTATACTCCACTTTCCACAGGCCGTCTTCCTGCACGGCATGAATCGAATCCGTATCGACGTCCTTCATAAACTGCGGGTCGTCGCAGGAGAACCAGGCGGTAAGCAGCAGGGTGTTTTCCATATCGGCCAGGTTGAAACGTCCTTCCAACTTCTCCAGGGTTACCACCACCCACGAAGTGATGAGGGGGCTGGTGGACTTGCGGATATCGCAGCCGGTAAGCTGGGCATCGGCCGACCAGACGGCCTCGGTCCAGGAGGCATAGTCTGCCACGGCCGCTGTAAAGCTGCGGGGCTTGTCCAGCATTACGCTGCCCTGGGTGGCAGAACCGGCATCCAGCACGAAGCGGAAGAGGGAATCGACCGCCGAGAAACCGCGCGTATTGGTGTTGCGGCCATAGTCCACGATGGCATTTCCGCTGGTTTTGCGCAGGTTGGGGAAAAAGTCGGGAAGGCGCAGGATGTGCAGGCCTACCGCGACGGAAGGAAACCCGAGGGCATTCGAAATATTCTTCAGGCTCCTGAGGTAGTTGGAGCCCGTCGAAGAGACCGTCCAGTTGGCGGCCGTATTCCCGTACCACGTACCATCGGCCTTCTTGATGGCCTGCCGTACCTGGTAACCCTCGCCATCCTGGGCTGTGATTTTCCACAGCGGCGAGAAGTCCACCACCGGATCGTACAGGCGAATGCTCACCGAGGAACCCTCGGAGCTTACGCCGTACACACCCTTCTGGGCGGTCATACCCAGCGTGAGCTGCTTGTCATAGCCGCTCTGGTCCTTCTTGAGCACCTGCAGCGTAGCCGTGGCCGATGTAGCACCGGCAGCCAGGGTCAGGTTGGCATCGGCCTGTCCGTCCAGGAGGAAGTCCTCTCCGGCCACGAAGCCTTCCGACGAAAGCGGAACCGTGATGTCGGAGAGCGGGGCTTTGTCGGCGGTGAGCGTGAGCGTCACCGGGGCGGCGCAGTAGGGGTTCACCGTCTGTTCGGCCTCAGGCACGCTCAGGCGCAGCACGGGGATGACCACGTGCTTGGTCACCTCCACGCGGGCCTCGCAGTTTCCGGACGGATTCACGGTATAGCGGGAACCGGGGGCCAGGGTAATGGAAATGTATCCGGGCTCCCAGATTTCGTCGTCAATAAGGGTAATGTGTACGCCGGCCTCGGTGGCGCCCACCGGCACGGCGATGCTGTGGGAAGGCACCGTGTACTGCAGGCCTTCCTGCAAGGTGCCGGAGAAGACCAGCCGGGCGCTGAAGGCCGTGGCGGCGGGACGCGAAAGCGTGAGCTTCACATCGACCCCGTCGGGGACCTCCGTCACGCTGTAGGTGGCGGCGCTGAATTCCAGCTCCGGCGCAAAGAAACGGGAATCCTGCACTTCCTTGCAGGAAAGTGTCAGGATGGCTCCCAAAAACAATATGGCGATTCTTTTCATAGCGGTCTCAACTAGAAGGTAAACAGGCCTACACTCAGTTCCACACAGTTCATCTTACCGCCGCCCAGGGCATTGGTGATGCCGCTGTCCAGGCGCACATAGCCGTTGGCCAGCCCGGCCTTGCCCAGGTTAAGCGGGAACTCCCACTGGAGGCTGCCCTGACCGGAGAGCACGTTCATTCCGTAATAGGCGCGGTCGGCCACCAGTACTTCCTGCACATACAGGTTGTCGTCCTGCTGGTCATAGAGGCCCAGTCCCGTTTCCAGGGCTTTGCGGAAGCCGCCCTTGACCCAGAGGTCCACCTTGTGGCCCTTCACTTCGAAGAGCCGCAGCGAGGCTTCCAGCGACAGGCTCAGCGTCTGCGAGGCAAAGGCCGAATGCGGCAGGTAGTAGTCCTTGCGGAAAGCGTCCAGGGATGCGGCCGCCCCTGCGCTCCAGCGGTAGTCCTTGCCGCTACAGGCGCCATAGAGCTTGTAGGCGGCCTCCACGGAATACTGCTGCAGCATGTAGCGGTCCTTGTAGGTGTACAGGGTTTCCCAGGTTTCGGTGGTGACGCCCGTCACGGGATCCTTCACCGCCACCAGCTCCTGCAGGTATTCATCGGCCCCGGCGTCCTTGAAGCTGGCCCGTGCCTGAATGCTGTGCAGCAGGCGTCCGGCCTTGCGCGTAGCACTGGCCACTCCCTTGTACAGGATGTAATTATAGGAACCGGGACTCTGCATCTTGTCGCCGTAGGCAATGAGATTCTGGTATTCGGCACCGGCCGATGCCATCACCGACCAGTCACCGGCGGTATAGCCGTAGGAGAGGTCTCCCAGGAAGCGGCTGCCGGCGAACTGCCGTTTGAAGCCGCTGTAGCCTGCAATGGTGCCGTCCACGTGCTCCAGGCCCGTCATCTTGTAGTAATACAGGTTGGGATAGGACTGGATGGTGGTTAGACCGCTGAGCTTTTCCTTGGAGTAGCCGTAGCCCAGGTCCAGGCCCAGATGGTGGGCGCCGAAACTGAACAGGATGGACGGAACCAGCTGGTAGTTCAGATAACCCGTACGGGGACGGGGATCCCGCAGGCCGGAGATATCGGCCACGCGATAGTTGGTCTTGATACCCAGCGAAACCACGTCTCCCAGGGGTGCGGTATACAGGTCGAAGGCCAGGCCGCAGTCATGGGTGGTGTAATCCTTGGCGATGGAGCTGCCATAAATATAGGGAATGGAGAACCAGGGATCCATGACGTCGGACCACTTGCGGTTCTTTTCACGGTCCAGGTTATAGTAGAAGGAGCCCCGCATGAACAGCTTGTCGCTGAAGGTGTCGTAGCGCAGGGTGCTGAACTGGAAGCCCAGGTTGGCATCTCCCTGCTGGGCCAGGTGGTAGTCTCCGAAGCGGTCGTAGACCGTAATCTGGGTCTTGCTGCCGGCCGACGGCTGGGCCAGGCCCATACCGGCCGTGTTGTTGGAGAGCGAGAAGGGCTGGGCCAGGACTTCCAGCTCTTGCTGATGGGTATCGGCGGGACGCTGGGCATTCAGGGCCAGGCAGGTGAGCAGGGCCAGGGTGGCCGATAGAAGCTTTTTCATCATAACAGGCCCTCCTTGTCGTATTTGCGCGGCGTGGGATCGGTGCATACCACGAAATCGGCCGTGCTGTTATTGGTATCGGTCAGGTAATAGCGTCCGCCCTCCTCCCGGGAGACCTTGCGCTCCACCGACTCGTGATTGTAGCCGTTTACCGACGTAATCACGGCATAGCCGGCGTCGATGGTGGACTGGAGACGCTTGGTGTTCACGTCCGGAGCCGTCTGGGCGGGTTTCTTAAGGCATTCCACGCCGTCGGTCACCCACTTCTTGTGCATGCGCAGGAAGCGCTCGCCGGAGGTCTTGCCCCGCTGGTAAACCTGCGGCCAGGACAGGACGTCTTCGTCGGTCTCGAACAGCACCACGGCGTTGGGTCCGCCGCTGAGCAGATTCAGGTACTGGATGGTGGTGGAATTGGTGATGATGGGTAGCATGGGGACGTCCGGGTTACCCGAACCTTCCTCCACTTTCACCTCGAACTCGGCCTGCGAGAGGTCCACGGAAGTCGAGGCACTTTCGGTATGGTTGCGGGCGCTGCGGGCGGCGATCACGATGCTGGCGCCGGGCTGCACGGGATAATCGGCCCCCGTTCCGGGGAACTTGCACAGCTGGCGCAGGTAGATGGAATCGGGATTCTCGCTGGCCGGATAGGCCGCCGGCGACACGGACTCGGCCAGGCCCAGATATCGGCCATCCAGGTAGGCCACGTCGTCGGAGTTGTTGAAAATCTCGATGTAAGTATCTGTGGTGTAATTCTGGCCCATGTTGTCCTTGGTGCCGGAATAGTAGATCTTGGAAATGAGCAGTTCCTTCAGGACGGCGGCGCTGAGGTCGATGCGAAGGCTGCCGGCCTCGAAGATGCGCTGGTTCATGAGCGAAACACCCACGCTCACGCGGGCGTTGTCTTCCAGGGACACGGGGTCCCGCAGCAGCGCTTTATATTGGGCGCCCGTCATTTCCATATGGGTGATGATGTCGTAGATGCCGGGAACCACCGTCTCCACGGTAACCATGCCGCGGAGGTCGGTCTGGTAGGTGTATTCCATGCTGTTTCCCTTGAGCAGCACGTCCTGATTGGCGTAGAAGGCGTTCTCCACGAAATCTCCGGGCATGACGAACTCCAGCAGGAAGGCTTCGGTCCCCTTGGGCGCCGTCCGCTGGCACGCAGCCAGCACGGACAGGCTTATGATGATGAGCGTTATCTTTTTCATATCTTCACATACATTTCTACGCCGAAACTGAACGTGCCCGTATTACGCTCGGTCAGCGTACCGGAACTGGAGCTGGCCTGGTAAGGCATGTGGTAGAAGGCGTTGTTCACGAAGAAGGAGAAACCGAAGTTCTTGGAAACGTCCTTGGTAAGACGGATGTTCATGAGCCAGATGGGCGGCTGCACCACGGGGTTGCTGTCGGCCGGATTCCGGCGCTGGGCAGCCAGCGAGACGCCCTTGATCATATAATCGGGGTCGTCCAGCATGGCCTGCGTAATGGGATGGTAAGTAAGGGCCGCGTCGTTGTCGATCCAGGCAATGGGGTCGCTCTGCTGGTTGGTGGTGTGGCGGTACTGGTAGAAGATAATCTGGTTGGAGGCCGATATGACCATCTTCATACGCGGGATGTTGCACACCAGGCGCAGGTTCATGCTGAAGCGGCGGCTGATGTCGCGGGACACGCCGCTGGGGTACAGCAACTTGAACGGGGGCGTATTCACACCGCCCTGGGCGTAGGGCGAGTTGGCCGGGATGCCGCTGGGGCTGGAATAGTTGGGACCGGTGCTCCAGGTCTGGGTTTCCATATAGGCGCCGCTCACGATGACGCTGGTGCGGATGGGCTTGATCTGACCCAGGTTCACGTCGAACTCGATACCGCGGTCCAGGCTGGCCTGCGTGTTGCCGATGCGGCCGCTGGTGGTCCAGACGGTATCTACACGCGCCGGATTCTGCCAGTCAATGTAGGGATTGCCCTGGGCATCCAGGAGGATACCCTGGACGGCCGAATAATAATTGGAATGATACAAGCTGTACTCGGTGTAGTTGCCGAAGCCGTTCTTCATATAATCCTGGTAGGCTACCACCGAGGCGGTCATCCCGTTGGAGAAGTTCAGGTCAAAGCCGATCTCGGTCTTGCTGTTGGTGGCGTTCTTCAGGGAACTGTTGCGCTCTACCTCGGTCACACGGGTATCGTACACCACCAGCTGCTTGCTGGCATCGGCGGGCAGATAGGTGGCCACTTCACGGTCTGTATAATGGGCCTCGGGGTACAGGTGCGCCAGGCCGGGCGTCTTGTTGCTCTGGCCCCAGCCGCCGCGGATGGTGATCCATTCGGCCAGCTTGAGGGAAGCGTTGAAACGGGGCGAGACGCTCTGCACCTGCTCGGGCAGGCCCGGCTGCAGCATATCGAAGCGGACACCCGCCTGCAGCTTGAATTCCATGTGGTCGGCGATGGACCAGGTGAGGTTGTCTTCCAGATAGGCCGATACCTGGTTCAGGGCCGGGATGTCGTAGTAGGGACGCGGGCGTCCGTTGGAGGTGGGACGAAGCGGCATGAAGTCGTCGTCGTTGTAGAAGCCGCGGGCCTTGTTGCTCTCCAGGCGGTATTCGGCGCCCATGTTGAAGCGCTGGTTCACCTTTCCGGTCTTCACGTTGAACACGTTGCCCACCTTGGCGTAGAGGGTGAAGGGATTGGAGACGTTGCCGCCGCCGGCGCGGTAGGAGTCCGTGATGTAGGGCACCTGGTAATAGCCGTTGGTAAGCGAAGTGATGATGGGCAGGCCGCCGCCGGCCGACACGATGCTGGACGTGCGGGACTCCGTATTGGCATAGCTGATACCCACCGCGTAATTGAACGAACGGGAGAAGAGCTTGTTGAAGGAGATGCGGCCGTTGTGCGTAAAGCGGAAGGAATTCTGCTTCTGGGATGTCTCGGTGCCCTCGATCAGGAGGTCCGGGTCTATGGTTCGCAGGTCGATGATACCACTATAGTTAAGTTTGGTGGTGGTGGACCAGATGCGGGTGAGGTTCTTGGAGTAGGTGATGCCACCGCTGATACGGTCGTAGGAACGGTTCTTCACGCGGGGGTCGCCGGAAGCGCGGGCATAATCGGCATTCACATTGAGGCTGCCGGCCTTGTCCCCCAGCTTCCAACCCTTGCCCACCGAGGCGTTCAGGGTGGTGGGATTCACCTTTGCGCGCACCTCCCACGGCGTATAGCCGGCCTTGGTGTTCACGATGACGGCGCCGGAGGTGAGGTCTCCGTATTCGGCCGAAGGAATACCGCGGATGACCTCCACCGATTCGATGTTGTCGGCGCTGATCTGGCGCATGTCCACGCCCGTACCGCCGGTGTTGGTGCCGCCCACTTTGTCGGAGAGCGAAGTGTTGTCCGACAGCGGCACGCCGTCCATGAGGATGGAAGTACCGAAGGCGTTGTTGGCCGTGGACTGGTTCAACGTACGGATTGTGAGTTTTTCTTCCGAGGTCATGTCGGAGGAAGTCATCAGCTGGCCGGGAAGCAGCTGCATGATGTCCTTGAGGCTGGTGGCCTGCAAGTGATCGATAGCCATTCGGCCGATGCTGGAGCTGGTGGACGCCCCCGCCGCACTGGGCTTGGCCGTAACAACCACCTCTTCCAGCGCCAGGGAAGATTCGTCGATGCGGATGGTGAAGGTACTGTCGTTCCGGAAAACGAAGGTCTGTTCAAAATCCTCGAAGCCCAGCATCTGCACCTGCATGGTGGCTTTTCCCACGGGAACCCGGGCCAGCGTAAGGCGGCCCTCGGAATCCGAGATGTCATAGATGCCGTAATCGGTCAGCAGGCACGATGCGCCCGCTACCGCTTGTCCGTCGGTCCCGGAAAGTACTGTAACCTTGAGGGTTACCGTCTTCCCCCGTGACTGGGCTGTGGCCTGCTGCAATCCTGCAAGGGAGAGTAGGACGGCCATGGACAGGAGAAACCTTTTTATCATAGTCTAGTGTTATCTGGGCAAATGTACGGAAAAGAATGGTAGTATGCAAAAAAAGAAAGGCGCCGTTCCTCTTGGAACAGCGCCTTGGTACTGGGTAGGAGAATCGAACTCCTATTGCGAGATTGAGAATCTCGAGTACTAACCGTTATACGAACCCAGCAAGTGGGAGTGCAAAGGTACGGAAAAAATCCGAATCTGCAAATTTTTATTTCATGAATACGAAGAAAACTGCCATGACCAGGCAAACAAAGGCCGCCAGGTGGTTCCATTGCAGGGGTTGCCCCTTGAACAGGAAGGTGACGATGATGGTGAAGATGGTGAGGGAAATCACCTCCTGGATCACTTTGAGCTGGAGCAGGTTAAAGGGACCGCCGTTCCCGTTGAAGCCGATGCGGTTGGCCGGCACCGTGAGGCAGTACTCGAAAAAGGCGATGCCCCAGGAAAAAAGGATGATGAGAATGAGCGGCCAGCCGGTGGAAATTTTCATCTCCTGCAGCTTGAGATGGCCATACCAGGCGAACGTCATGAACACGTTCGAGAACACCAGCATGAGAATGGTCCAGAAACCTTGCATATTCCATTTGTAATTGGGCCGCAAAATTAATAACTTTGTGGGATAAAGTGAAATAAATCTTTAACAAATATGACGCTCATCAAATCCATTTCCGGTATTCGCGGAACCATCGGCGGCGCACCCGGCGACGCCCTCACCCCCATTGACGTTGTCAAATTCACGGCAGCTTATGCCGCGACCCTCCCCCAGCGCAAGGCCCAGCCCAATGGCGAGCGCTACAAGATTGTAGTCGGTAAGGACGCCCGCATGAGCGGCGACATGGTAGAGCAGCTGGTTGTGGGCACCCTCATCGGCTGCGGCATCGACGTAGTTAAGTGCGGCTTCGCCAGCACCCCCACCACGGAGATGGCCGTCCTCTTCGCCAATGCCGACGGCGGCATCATCCTCACCGCCAGTCACAACCCCCGGCAGTGGAATGCCCTCAAGCTCCTGAACGACAAGGGTGAGTTCCTCACCGCCATCGAAGGACAGGCCGTGCTGGATCTGGCCGAGAAAGAGGACTTCAACTTCGCCGAGGTAGACAACCTGGGCAGCGTGGAGGAAGAAGACTTCACCGACAAGCACCTGGACGCCGTCCTGGCCCTGCCGGCCGTGGATGCCGAGGCCATCAAGGCCGCCCACTTTACCGTGGTGGTAGACGCCATCAACAGCGTCGGCGGCATCATCATGCCCCGCCTGCTCAAGCGCCTGGGTGTCAAGTGCATCGAGCTCAACTGCAATCCCACCGGAGACTTCGCCCACAATCCCGAGCCGCTCCCGGCCAACCTCGTAGACCTGTGCGAGACCGTGGTCAAGAAGAAGGCCGACCTGGGCGTGTCCGTAGACCCCGACGTAGACCGTCTGGCTTTTATCCAGGAGGACGGAAAGCCCTTCGTGGAAGAATATACCCTGGTGAGCGTGGCCGATTATCTGTGCGAGCTGGCCGAAAAGGAAGGCAAGCCCATCGCCACCGTCTCCAACCTCTCCAGCACCCGCGCCCTGCGCGACGTCACCGAGAAGCACGGCGGCACCTATTACGCATCGGCCGTAGGTGAGGTGAACGTGACCACCCTCATGCACAAGGTAGGCGCCCTCATCGGCGGAGAAGGCAACGGAGGCGTCATCTATCCCGCCATCCACGCCGGCCGCGACGCCATGGTCGGCGTTGCCCTGTTCCTGAGCAATCTGGCCCACAAGAAGATGAAGGTGAGCGAGCTCAAGAAGACTTATCCGCAGTACTTCATCGCCAAGAACAAGATCCAGCTCAGCGATTCCGCCCTCATCGAGAAGATCCTGAACGAGCTCAAGAAGATCTACGCCAAGGAGAACATCAACGACATCGACGGTGTCAAGATCAACTTCGAGGCCAACAAGACCTGGGTGCACCTGCGCAAGTCCAACACCGAGCCCATCATCCGCATCTATTCCGAAGCCTCCACCATGGAAGCCGCCGAGGCCCTGGGTAACGAGGTCATCGAAGTTGCTAAGAAGATTATTGGCTAATGACGAAGGGGTATCACTGTCCCCAACCGTCGCTTCGCGACCCCTCCCACTTCGTGGGCCCCTCCCTCTTATCCGGCCGAGGGTGGCCAGAGGTTGGGGACAGTGATACCCCTTCGTACAGATTATATGTTTAGTTTTAGAACTACACCGTTAGAGGATCAGTTAGATAAGGCCTTGCTGTATGGTAAGGTCGGTTGTTTCTGTACCCAGAACTGTTGGGATACGGCGAAGGGAAGATGGATGTGGGATATTTTCCGGGAGCGGGGGAACCTGGTCACGGTTTTTAATCCACGGGAGGCGGAGCTGACGCCGGGAACCAATCACATTGTCTGTGAAGCAGACCAGTTGCGGGAGTTGAGTGCCGTGGTGGTCGAGATTCAGGATGTGGGGGTGCGGTACTTCAATTATACCAAGGACGTGATGCAGCTCATGGAGATGCTGGCGCTCCTGGGAGACGAAGCCCCTTCCTTATATATAGTAGACCATCTGAACCCTTCGGGGCGCGTGGTGGAAGGCACCATCCCGGCGGTAGCAGGTGAGATGTACGTTCCCAAAGTTGCGCATCGGCATGGATTGACGCTGGGCGAGCTGGTGAACCTGTATGCGTCGGAGACGGGGGCCAAATTCCCCATCCACGTGATATCGGCCATGGCGACGGATGCCAACCGGCAGCTGATGCCCTGGACCATCGCTCCGGCGTCCGACATCCCCGGGCTGTTCAGTTCCTACCTGTACAGCGGCGGCGGACTGTGGAACAACACCACGCTCACGCCCGGAATCGGCACAGCGCGGCCGTATGAGTACATCGGCGCGCCGTTCGTGAAGCCCCTGCGTCCGGAGGAACTGCCCCAGGCGCACGGCGCCCTGCTTCGGCCCTGCTCCTTTACCCCGGCGGCAGGCCGCTATGCCGGCGAGCGCTGCTTCGGCTTCCAGATCATGCTGGTGCCCGGAGAGCCCTATCACAGCCTGCTGCATACCCTGCACCTGATGCGCTGGTTCCGTGAGCACTACTCGGCCTTCGAGTTCGAGCCTGCCTTCTGGACCAAGCTGGCCGACCCCGTGCTGGAAGCCTATCTCAAGGAGGAAATCGGATTCGACGTGGTCCAGGAGCACATGAAGCTGGAAGAACAGAAATGGATCCGCAAGGCCAAGCGCTATATTCTGTACGACGATGCGCCGTACAGAATGAAATAGTTTGTAATTCCGAAAAATTGTACTATCTTTGCGGTCCAAAATTGTTAACAATTATATTTTTTACGTAAAATGAAGAAAGGAATTCATCCCGAAACCTACCGTCTTGTAGCTTTCAAGGATA
>Ga0310696_10007233_pt1 | contig 13069 bp, 13 predicted proteins | sample AusTroGonzalo_MG_4_FD_203885 | JGI IMG/M metagenome (GOLD analysis project Ga0310696, IMG submission 203885) | Bovine rumen microbial communities from tropical cattle in Woodstock, Queensland, Australia - Gonzalo_02 (v2) (version 2) | ecosystem: Host-associated > Mammals > Digestive system >... | reverse complement strand
TATGCCAGAATTCAGATCCTCTTCATTGACGATTTCGCAATTAGCCGGTATTCAGAGGACGGGATCAAGATCCTCTACCACCTGATTAAAACCAGAACGGATCTGAAAACGTCGACCATGTTTACCAGCCAGTACGCGCCGTCTGAGTGGGGCAAGTACCTGAGCGACGAAGAGAACTGCTACGGAAAACTGGACGGCATTCGGCGGCGGCTGACAACTGGCTACACCGTCCATATTGAGAAGCTGTAACGCAAAACTGCAGCTGGGGGCGCTGCCCCCAGACCCCTGGGGTTTTTCGCCTTGGGGTTTCCGTGAAAGGGTGATGCTGGGGATGGCGGAGCGTAGTACAGAAAAAGAGTGATGCGCATGGCATCACCCCTTCCGTTAACCCCTGTGCCAGCGCTCGGGTCGCTCCCCAGCGTTGCCCTATCCTCTGACACAGCCAAAAGCAGTCGTATGATACCATCCTGGCTTGCGATTTTCAAGCGGCCTGCTGGCCGCCAATTGTGGCCCGGACTGGCCGGGAATTATGGCCCTGCTGGCCGGGGAAAACGGCTATATGCAACGAACATGGGAAGCATCGCTCGCTCCCCTGTTTTGCTTCGTAAGTCATTGTTTCAACCTGTTCCGATCATGACGCTTGTGGCCTTGACGACCGCCAGGGCTTGTTTGCCGGGCGAGAGTTCCAGTTCGTCCACCGCGTTGTTGGAGATGGTGGCGGAAAGGCTCATGCCGCCCAGGACCTCCATATGGACAATCGCATTCACCGCGCCGCATTCCACCCGACGCACGGTGCCGGGGAATTGATTGCGGGCACTGAGAGGCAGGTGCTCCCCCAGGCCGACCATCACTTCGGTGGCCTTGATGACTGCCCAGACCGCCTTGCCAGGTCTGAGGTCCAACTCGCGTATTGCTCCCATGGAGATGGTAGCGGAAAGCTGGGAGCCGTTGACGTTCACGCGGACGATGCCGTTGACCGCGCCCTCGTCCACGCGCTCCACCACGCCGGGAAACTGATTTCTCGCACTGAGTTTCATCTCGTTTTCCTCCTTTTTGCATCCTTGCCGCTTATGGGTACAGCGGCAGCACCGATTTGCTGTCCACTGCCAGATATGTCGGCAGCGGGCTCGGAACCTGTTGCCGGGGGACCCGATACCAGAGAGGCGCGGTAGACGCGTTCTGTCCCCGGACGCGAAACAGCAGCACCCGTTCAAACGGCTCCTCCACCGCGCCGCACCAGTCCACCCGAAACGCATTCTCCTCCCCCGCCCCGGCCGGGCGCAGATCGTGTGCCCGGAGACCCACGGCGCAAAGGTTCTCCCGCAGCGGCGTTTCGCAGCGCAGTCGGAGCTTCCAGTCCGGGACCTCCAGCGTATATGCGTCCAGCCGTCGGGCCGGGGCGATGTTCTTGCAGCCGGTGACCCTGGCTGCGCTGACGCTGCCGGGGTCGGCAAAGACCGCTTTCGTCTCCCGCACCGGAGCGTAAGCCCCCCGCTCCACCACGGTCAGGTTCCGGCAGAGGCGATAGGCCTCGTCCCGGCTGTGGGTCACCAGCAGTACCGGGGTGCGCATGGTTCCCAGCAACTCCCGCACTTCCAGCTGCAGGCGCTCCCGGAGGTGGGTATCCAGCGCGGAAAAGGGCTCGTCCAGCATCAGGAGCTTCGGGCGGTTCACCAGAATGCGTGCCAGCGCGGCCCTCTGGGCCTGGCCGCCGGACAGTTTGTCCGGTTTGCGGTCGGCCACGTCCTCCAGGCGCAGCAGCCGCAAGGCCTCCTCCACCCGCTCGTCCCGCGCCCGGCGGTCTTTGCCCTCGCGCAGGCCGCAGCGGATGTTCCGTCGCACCGTCATGTTGGGAAAGAGGGCGTAGCTTTGGAACAGATAGCCCACCTGTCGGCGCTGGGGCGGCAAGTTGATCCCCTTTTCGCTGTCGAAAAGCACAGTTCCGTCCAGCACAATGCGCCCCCGGTCCGGGCGCTCGATTCCTGCAATGCACTTGAGCGCCATGCTCTTGCCGCTGCCGGAGGCCCCAAGGATGCCGGTCACCCCCTCCCCGGCGGTGAAGGACGCCCGAAGCCGGAACACACCAAGACGTTTTTCAATCTCCAGTTCCAGACTCATGCGCGCCGCCTCCGTCCCTCCAGCAGATTCACCGCCAAAAGCACAACTGCGGAAATGGCCAGGTTCACCAGCACCCAGCGCAGCGCCCCTGCGTCGTCGTTCGTCCGCCAGAGCTGATAAACTGTGGTGGACACGGTGGCCGTGCGGCCGGGGGTATAGCCTGCCAGCATACTGGTAGCCCCATATTCCCCCAGCGCCCGGGCAAAGGCCAGCACCGTTCCCGCCAGAATCCCCTGGCGGCAGCAGGGCATCCGCACGCGCCAGAAGATCCAGCTGTTGCTGAGACCCAGAGTGCGCCCGGCGTCGGCCAGGGTCTGGTCGAAGCTCTCAAAGGCCCCCCTGGCTGTGCGGTACATCAGCGGGAAGATCACCACCGTGGTGGCGAAGATCGCCGACCACCAGGTCATGGTCAGCCGCAGACCGAAGGCGCCCAGCGCCCAAGCCCCGATCACCCGTCTGGGCCCCAGGACGCGCAGCAGGATATAGCCCACCACCGTGGGCGGCAGCACCAGCGGCAGCGTCAGAAGCACATCCAACATCCCCTTGAGCGTCCGGGGAAGGCGGGCGATATAGTACGCCGCCGCGATCCCCGCAAAGAAGATGACGACCGTGGAGATCCCCGCGATGCGCAGGGAATTCCAGAGGGGATACCAGTCCATCAGCCCAGAGGCGTAAAGCCCACTGCCGCGAACACGGCGGACGCCTCCGGTCCTCGCAGATAGTCCAGAAAAGCCTGGGCCGCCTCCGGGTGTCGGGAGACCGTCATCACGGCGGCGGGATAGATCACCTGGCCGCACATCTCCGCGCTGGCAGTGTCCGCCACGGCAAGTCCGGCGGAAAAAGCGTCGGTGGCGTAGATGATCCCGCAGTCTACGGCGGCCTCGGATACCTGGGTCGTGACCTCCTTGACATTGCTGCCGTAGGTCAGGCAGCCCGCGTCGGCCAGGGCGGCCTCATCCAGCTCATAGTAGGCGAGAATCTTCTGGGTGTACTGTCCCACCGGCACGTCCCCGTTGCCCATGGCCAGCAGGACCGTCCCGTCCCGAAGGCCCTCCGCCAGCGCGTCATACCCGGTGATGCCCTTGGGGTTTCCCTCCGGCACCGCCAGGGCCACCTTGTTCTCCAGCAGATTCACCCGGCTGCCCTGGCGCACATAGTCCAGGCCCTCCGGGTTTTGCTCCGCGTCAGCGGAGGCGTCCAGCGCGTTCATCTGTTTGGGCGCGGCGGAGATGAACAGATCCACCTCAGCCCCCTCGGCGATCTGGGTCTTGAGGGTGCCGGAAGAGTCATAGTTCGGGCGAATGCGCACGTTGGGGGCGACAGACCGGTACTGTTCGATGATCTGATCCAGCGTCTCGGTCATGCTGGCCGCGGCAAAGACGATCAGCTCGATCTCTTCCGCCGGGGTCTCCGGCACGGAAGATTCTTTTGTTTCTATGGGTACTTCGGTGGAGATGGGCTGCGTCTGCCCGCAGCCGCTGAGGCCCAACAACATGGCCAGGGCAAGGGCAAGGATGAAAAAGAAATTGCGTTTCATACTGAAATCCTCCTGTTTTTTTGTGACTCGCCTCTGGTCTTTTTCCGTTCGCCCTCTCACCCCCTTCCGCACTCCCCGTCCTCACCGCGCAGCAGGCCCAGCGCGTGGGGCAGCGCGTCAAGAAACACGTCCATCCCCTCCATACAGGCCTTTGGGCTGCCGGGGAGGTTGACAATCAGGGTTCGGCCACGGATGACGGCGACGCCCCGGGACAGCATGGCGTGTCGGGTGAAGCGCAGCGACGCGGCGCGGATGGCCTCCGCGATCCCGGGGGCCAGGCGCTCGGCCACGGCCAGCGTGGCCTCCGGGGTGCGGTCCCGGGGCGCAAAGCCCGTGCCGCCGGTGGTGAGGATCAGGTCCGGCTGCCGCTGGTCGCAAAGGTGGCGGAGTTGGACTTTCAACTGCTCCGGCTCGTCGGGCAACAAAAGCTGCTCGATCACGGTGTAGCCCGCGTCCTGCAAACGCGCAGCGACGGCGGGGCCGCTGCGGTCCTCTCGCTCCCCCCTGCTGCCCTTGTCGCTGAGGGTGATGACCGCCGCCTGCCAGGGGAACGGCTCCTTGCGCGGCTCGACGGCGATGACGTCTCCAACCCGGACCGTCCCGCCCTCCAGCACCCGTGCGAACACGCCCTCCCTTGGCATGATGCAGTCGCCAGTCTGCCGGCGGATGGCGCAGCTGGTATGACAGGCCTTTCCGATCTGGCTCAGTTCCAGCAGCGCCCCGCCGCAGCGAAGCAACGTGCCCACCGGCAGGGAGCGCAGGTCAAGGCCGGAGACCACAAGATTTTCGCCAAAGGCCCCCCAGGGCACCTGGACGCCTTTGGCCCGAAACGCCTCGATCTTCTCCGCGCTGAGGAGGCTCACCTGCCGATGCCAGCGGCCCGCGTGGGCGTCGCCCTCCAGACCCCAGTCGGCCCGGAGCGTCGCTTGCTCCACCCCGGTTTTCAGCGTGCCCTTCTGCGGGCTGGTGCACACAGCCAATACCGTACCCATATCCGTCAACCTCCGATCTCGTTCATGCGCCGCAGTTCGCGGTCGCCGATGTCTTCAAAAAAAGCGTGGCGGGATGGCTTGCGCCGCAGCGCATCCGCGACGGCCGCCGTGATGGTCCCGTCCGACGCGCCGCCGCGCAGCAGCTCCCGCAGATCCAGGCCGTCAGTGTGATTCAGGCAGAGCTTGAGCTGCCCGTCGGCGGTCAGGCGGACCCGGTTGCAGCAGTCGCAGAAAGCGTGGCTCACCGCGCCGATGAGTCCGACGGAGCCCACAAAGCCCCTGGGCCGGTAGTAGCGCGCCGGGCCCCAGCCGTGGCGCTCCGGGTCCGGCTCCATGGGGCCGAAGGCCGCCTCCAGCCGGGCCGCCAGTTCCGCCTGGGGTATCCCCTCCAGCCCAGCGCCGCAGCCGATGGGCATTAGCTCGATGAAGCGGACGCAGATCGCCCGCTCCCGCGCCAGTTCCGCCAGGGGGATCAGATCCTCCTCGTTCCGCCCCCGCAGGGGCACACAGTTCAGCTTCAGGGGCAGTCCGAGTTCCAGCGCCTCCTCCATGGTCCCCAGCGCCAGGGCAAGCACACCGCCCCGGGTCAATTCGGCATAGCGTCCGGGGTCCAGGCTGTCCAGGCTCAGGTTAAGGGCGCTCAGACCCGCAGCTTTCGCCTCGGCCACCCGACCGGACAGCAGGAGACCATTGCTGGTCATGGAGACGGATTCCACCCCCGGCACCGTGCGCAAAGTCCGCACCAGGTCCAGACAGCCCCTTCGGACCATCGGCTCACCCCCGGTCAGCCGCAGATGGCGAAAGCCCAGCGGGCTCAGACAGCGCATCAGCCGGTCGATCTCCTCAAAACGCAGCACCGCGTCGTGCGAAAACGCCCGGACGCCCCCGGCGGGCATGCAGTACTGACAGCGCAGGTTGCAGCGGTCCGTGACGGAGATGCGGATGTAGTCGATTTCTCTGCCCTGTCCGTCTCTCATGGGTTTGATTCCTCCGGCTCGCGGACAAACTCGCCGCTTTTGCCTCCGCGCTTGTACGTCAGGCGAATGCCGCTCAGCTCCATATTCTTGTCCACGGCCTTGCACATGTCATAGATCGTCAGCAGGGCCATACTCACGCCTGTGAGCGCCTCCATCTCCACCCCGGTCTGACCCCGCAGCGCCACGGTGCAGATGGCCTCTATCTCGCCCGTCTCCTCCAAAAGCGAAAAATCCACGTTGACTTTCCCCAGCCGCAAGGGGTGGCACAGCGGGATCAGCTCCGACGTGCGCTTGGCCGCCAGGATGCCCGCCACCCGCGCCACGGCCAGCACGTCGCCCTTGGGCAGCGCCCCCACCCGCAGCAGGGAGAGCGTCTCCGGCTGCATACGAATGCGGCCCCGGGCTGTGGCAATGCGCTTCGTCTCCGCCTTTTCCGTCACATCCACCATGACGGCGTTGCCGTGCGCGTCCAGGTGCGTCAGGTTCTGTTCCATCGTCTGTTCCCTCCACCAGTTCCAAATCAAATCGGCCAGTCGCTCCGTCTCGTCCCGCCGCAGCTTCGGCAGGCCTGGGATGGCCGCGTCCCCGTCCGTGACAATGGCCAGCAGTGTCGCGCTGTCGCAGACCGGCTGCGCACCTGCCGGTACAATTTCGATCCTTGGGCAGTCCGCCCATTTGAAGCCCTCCAGCAAAACCAGGTCCGCATCGGGGCAGAGGGCGATCAGCTCCCGCTCCGTGACCTCCGCCCGGCGAACCAACTGGAATTTCTCCCCGTCAAAGACCGCGCTGGCCACAGCCCCGGCCTCAAAAAAGCGGAAGCTGTCCGTGCCGGGGCGGTCCGCGCCAAAGCGGTGCCCGTCGTGCTTCACCGTCGCCACGCGCAGACCGCACCCGGTCAGCAGCGGGATCAGCGCTTCGATCAGGGTGGTCTTCCCGGCATTTTTGACCCCGGAGACCGCCAGGATTCTCTGTGTTACAGCAGCCATGCACGGACCTCCGTTCCGGCCGGGCAGGACGCGCCCGCCGGGATCTCCGCCAGGCAGTTCGTCCCCAGTCCGGAAGCCAGTTGCCCGGAGGAGTGGCCCGCCGGGAGGCTCAGGCGTCCGTCGGTCAGGCGTCCCCGCACATAGCGCGGCACGGAGGCGCGTTTCGGGAAGTCCGCATCCAGCGTCGCCCGGACCGCCGTGGGCAGCCCCTCGCCGCAGCCCTCCAGCGCCGCCAGCAGGGGCCGGGCAAACAGTTCAAAGGTCGCCGCCGCCGCGAAGGGGTTCCCGGAGAGGGAGAGCAGCGGCTTGCCGTCCACCAGGGAAAACATCAGCGGACTGCCGGGTTTCAGCCGCACCCTCCAGAACAGCCGCTCCGCCCCCAGCAGCGGAAGCGTCTCGTGCAGGATGTCCTTCGCCCCGACGCTGACGCCCCCGGTGGTGAGGACCAGGTCGCAGCCGGGCAGCGCCGAGCGCACTGTCTCCGCCAGCGCCGGGGCGTCGTCGGAGAAGGTCTCCCGCAGCACGGTCAGCTCCACGCCCAGCATCCGCAGCCGGGAGGCCAACAGCCAGGCGTTGGAGGAATAAATCTTCCCCGGCCCCAGTTCCGGCGTGTCGGCGGGGACCAGCTCGTCCCCGGTGCAGATCAGCGCCGCCCGCAGCCGGGGGCGAACCGCCAGCTCCACGTCCCGGCGCAGCAGACCAGCCGAGGCCAGCAGTCCCAGCGCAAGGCCCCGCAGCCGCGTCCCCTGGGGCAGCAGCAGCGCACCGCGCCGATAGTCCTCCCCCGTGAAGCAATAGTTCTCCCAGGGCCGCAGCGCCCTGTGGAGAAGGACGGTCTCTGTTCCGCCGTCCGTGTCTTCCTGGGCGATTACGCAGTCGCACTCCGGTGGGATGGGCGCACCGGTCATCAACCGCACAGCCTCCTTCGGCCCCACCGGACCGTCGTAGCAGCTCCCGGCGCAGATCGTGGCCACCACGCGCTTCGCCGCGCCGGGGGCGCTGTAGGCTGCGCGAAGGGCATAGCCGTCCAGGGGAGAGCGGGGCCAGGGCGGCTGGTGAATGGGCGCGAACACGTCCTCCGCCAGCACAAAGCCCTCGGCTTCCGTTGCCCGGCGGCGCACAGGCGGCAGCGGCTGCACCGCGCTGCGCAGCATCTCCAGCGCCCGTTCCACGCTGATATTCTGTTCCATACTCAGTTCCCCTTTCCGAAGCCGCAGTTCGGCCAGGTACAGACCGGGCAGCCGAGGCACAGTCCGCCGTGGCCCAGCCTTTTGATCTCTTTTGCCGAGACAGGTTCTCCCGCCGCGACACGCGGCAGCAGGAGGTCAAAAATCGTGGTTTTCGCGTACATGACGCAGCCGGGCAGACCCATGACGGGCACGCCGTCGGCGAAATAGCCCAGCAGGAACATGGCCCCCGGCAAGACCGGCGCGCCGTAGCTGACGATCTCCGCCCCTGTGTCCCGGATCGCGCCGGGCGTCCGGTCGTCCGGGTCCACGCTCATGCCCCCGGTGCAGAGCACCAGGTCCACCCCGGCGGTATGGAAGTCCCGGACGGCGGCGGCGATGGCCGCCCGGTCATCCCCGGGGGTGCGGCGCATCGTCACCTGGATGCCGTAGCGTCGGAGCTTTTCCACGACGACCGGGGTAAAGCTGTCGGTGACCAGGCCTTTTTGTATCTCGCTGCCGGTGGTGACCAGTCCGGCGGTTTTCAGCAGGAAGGGCTTTACAGAGAGCAGCGGCTCCGGACCGCAGGCCGCCTCCGCCTCCCGCAAGCGCGCCTCCGGGATCACCAGCGGAATGACGCGGGTTCCCGCCAGTTTGTCCCCGGCACGGACCGGCGTGTTGCCGTGTCGGGTGGCGATCATCAGTTCGTCTATGGCATTCACGGCGTCCAGGCGGGCACGGTCCACCCGCAGCAGCCCGTCGATCCCGCTGAACAGCTCGATTTTGCCCTCCCTGGGCGCTGACGCCCGGACGTTCGCGCCCTGGCAAAGGTCGCGCAGGCGCTCCGCCGCCTCGTCCTCGTGGAGCATACCCGGCGTCCGCTCCCAGACATAGATCCATTCCTTGCCCATGGACAGCAGCACGGGGATGTCTTCCGCTGTCACGATGTGCCCCTTGCGAAAGCGGGCGTCCTTTGTCACGCTGGGAAGGATCTGCGTCATGTCATGGCAGAGCACATGCCCCACCGCGTCTTCGGTTCGGATCTGCTTCATGGCGGATACCTCATTTTTCATAGATTGGAAACGGCGGCCTGTCCTCCCGAAAAGGACAGGCCGCCGTCGGCGCAGCATGGCAAAGGGCACACGCTGCGCGGGGGGCTGTTTCCTTCTCAAGCACGGAAAGCCGGAGCGTTTCCCCTCCGACTCTGAGACGGCCAAGGCCGCCGTCGTCCGAAGCACCATAGCCATGGCCACAGGTCCTTCGGCTCGGAAACCGATATTCTGTTTGGGAATCTGTCGTATCCTGGCCTCTATTCTACGAGATCGCAGGGCAATGACAATCAGGGGAAACCCCATGTTTCCGTCAGGGTATCCCCTGAAACCTGCCGGGCGTCCCCGGCGTCTCCCCGGCAGAGCCGAAACCTGTTTTTTCGGAACAGGATCAGCCCGTCCGTCCGCATTTTGCTCAGCTCATTGGAAAGGGCGCTGCGGTCCACGCCCAGATAGTCGGCCAACTGCTGACGGGAAAAGGGGATGGAAAAGCTGTCCCCGCCGCTTTCTCCGGCCACTTCGGCCAGATAGGACAGCAGACGCTCCCGGATTGAGCGGGGGGCCGTGTGGAGCATCCGGGCGGTGAGATTCTGCTCATGCATTGCCAGCGCCCGCATGTAGTTTTCCAGCAGCCGTCGGTGGGATCGACAGCTGCCCTGACAGGCCTCAAACAGGCGTGTCGGCTGGAAAAACAACACTTCGCTCTCCCCGTCCGAGATGTAGTCCCAGCGCAGCTCCCGCTCCGGCAGCATGGCCTCGTCCGCTCCGAACAGCTCGCCGGGCGCAATATGGACAAGAATCTGGCAACTTCCGCGGTTCAGATGGACTTGCAGATTGACCCCGCCGGAGCGCAGCAGCCCCGGCTCCGTCACCCGGTCGCCCGTGCGATAGATCACCTCGTTTTTGTGGAAGCTGCGCAGATGCGCGTTCATCCGCAGCAGCAGGACGCGGGCCTCAGCCTCCGGGACGCCAGAAAAAAGCGTGGTAGCAGAATACAGGAATTCCATCACAAAAAACCTCTTCTGTGTTGTTGCAACAACGGAAATACAGCAAAAAGCACGATATAATGATTTTATCCGCATGAGAAAGTGGGTAAAAACGTCCGAAAAGAAAGGAGACCTGTGCGATGTTTCGCCGAATCGGCCTGATCGGTCTTAGTCTCTGTCTGCTGCTCGCTGCGGGCTGCACCGCGCAGCGGGGTGATATGCTTCCCACACCGCAGGAATCCCGCCGCGTAATCGCGTTGTCCCGTTCCCTGGCCGAGCTGTGGCTGCTGGCCGGCGGGGAACTGGTCGGCGTCACCGAGGATGCGCTGGATCTGGAGGGCCTGGGGTCGGAGGCGGTCAGCATCGGGACGATCTCCCGCCCCAATCTGGAGGCAATTCTGGCGCTCGCCCCCCAGCTGGTGCTGATGTCCGGGGAGCTGCGGCTGCATACAGAGCTCGTGCCGCAGCTGGAAGCCGCCGGCATCTCCTGCCTTCCCATCCGCGTGGATTCTTTCGAGGACTACCGGACGATCATGGCCTCATTTTGCGCAAACACCGGGCGGGATGACCTGTACCAGTCCCATGTGATGGAGCCGGAAGAGACGATCCGCGCCCTTCTCCGGGAGGCGGCGGCGACGATTGCGGAGAACCGTCTGGAGGCGCGGAGCTATCTGGCGCTCCAGGTTTCCGCCACCAAAAACAAAGCCTTGCAGGACAACTTTGTCTGCGACATCCTTTCCGATTTCGGCCTGTCCAATGTGGCAGACGGAAACACGGCGCTGGACGAGCTGAGTCTGGAGGCCGTGGTAGCGGCCGAACCGGATTACATCTTCCTGATCCCCAAGGGGCAGGAGGAGGAAGCCGCCCGCAGCTTTCAGGAGGCTTTCGCCTCCCGCCCGGTCTGGAGCGAGCTCTCGGCCGTCCGGGAGGGACGGCTGCACTGGCTGCCGAAAGAGCTGTTCGAGTACAAACCCAATGCCCGGTGGGGAGACGCCTATGCGTATGTGGAAGCACTTCTCCGGCCCTGAGCGCCTTATGCTGACGGGGCTTCCCGTTTTGCTGGGAAGCCTGGCGCTCTCGGTGTTTCTGCCCGGCGGCGCCGTCAGCAGCGGCGCACTCTGGGCGGCGCTGTGGGGACGGGAAACGGAGCAGGCTGCACAGCTGATTCTGTTCCAGGTGCGTCTCCCCCGCGCCCTGGGCGCGGTCTGCTGCGGCGCGGGGCTTTCCATCTCCGGTCTTCTGCTCCAGTCCGCGCTGAACAATCCTCTGGCCTCTCCGGGCATCATCGGCGTGAACGCCGGGGCCGGGCTGTTCGCCCTGCTGGCGGGTCTGCTCTTCCCTTTGCAGACGCTGGCACGCAGCGGCGCGGCGTTTCTGGGCGCGCTGGCCGCCGTGGGGCTCATACAGGCCATTGTCCGGCGGGCGGGGGCCTCCCGTTCTACGGTCATCCTGTCCGGGGTGGCGGTGTCCAGTCTCCTGACCGCCCTTTCCCAAGCGATCATCACCTTCTATCCCGAAGCCATCGCGGATCGCGTCGCCTTTACCCTGGGCGGTTTGCACGGCCTGGACTGGAATCAGCTTTTGTTTGCCCTGCCCTTTCTGGGCGCGGGACTGCTGCTGGCGGTGCTGTTCTCCGGCGGCGTTGACCTGTTTCCTTTGGGGGACGAGGCAGCGGAAGGGCTGGGGCTGCATGTGTCTCTCTGGCGGCTGCTGACCGTCCTTTGTGCCGCGATTCTAGCAGGTGCCGCCGTCAGTCTCTGCGGGCTGCTGAGCTTCGTCGGGCTGATGGTGCCAAACCTGATTCGCCTTGGTCACGCGCACTCCTGCCGTCAGCAGATCGGCCTTTGCTGTCTCTGGGGCGGAAGCTTTCTCCTGCTGTGCGATTGCCTCGCAAGGACGCTGTTTTTTCCCTACGAGCTTCCGGTGGGGCTGCTCTTGTCCTGTCTGGGTGCGCCCTTTTTCGTCTGGATGCTGATACGCCGCAGAAAGGAGGCCGGACATGCTTGAAGTGCGGGAACTGCGGACAGGCTACGGCGGGAAGACAGACCTGGAACTGGAACGTCTGGCCTTCCCGCTTGGCACGGTCACAGGCGTGCTGGGGCGCAACGGCAGCGGCAAGTCCACGCTGCTCCGGGCGATGACGGGGATGTTGCCCTATGCAGGGGAGATCACGGTGGACGGCGTTTCCCTCCGGTCTCTGACCCGGCGTCAGCGGGCGCAGCGCATCGCCTATCTGCCGCAGGCGCTTCCGGCGCCGGAAATGCCGGTGGAGACGCTGGTTGCCCACGGGCGCTATGCCCGGCTGGGGCTCTCCAAAACGCTGGGAGCGGAGGATCGGGAACGCATTCGCACGGCCCTGGAGCAGACGGAACTCTGGCCGCTGCGGAGCCGGGTCCTGCGGACCCTGTCCGGCGGGGAACGGCAGCGGGCCTATCTGGCCATGGTGCTGGCCCAGGACGGGGACTATCTGCTGCTGGACGAGCCCGGCGCCGCCCTGGACATCTCCCACCGGGAGGCGCTGGGTGCGCTGCTGCGTCGGGTGGCGGCCTCCGGAAAGGGCGTTGTCGTCAGCTCCCACGATCTGCCCTTGAGCTTTGCCGTCAGTGACCGTCTCCTTTTGCTGCGCCGGGGTCGTCTGGTGGCGGAGGGTACACCTGAAGCGCTGGTACGGGAGCGCACGGCGTTGCGCCGTTCCATGGACGCCATTCTGGTACCGGCGGGCAATCCGCGCAGCCGCTATCCCTACATCCTCGGCGCGGAGGAATGAAACAAACCACCATGAGAGAGAAAGGATGAAATCGCAATGTTTCAGGAAGAATTTGCGGCGGCGGGAAAGGCCGCTGAAGGGAAGCTGCGTTTGCTGCGGAGCAAGCCCTGGGGCTATTTTCTGCTGTCCATGCTGGCGGGGGCCTTCATCGGCTTCGGCGTCCTGCTGACCAACAGCCTGGCCGCCCAGCTGCAGGGCGCACCGACCACAAAGCTGATTCAGGGTCTCGCCTTCGGCGTGGCGCTGAGCCTGGTGGTGATCGCGGGCGCGGAGCTGTTCACCGGCAACAATCTGGTGATGACGGCGGGGCTGCTCCAGAAGAAGGTTCGCTTCGGTCAGACCCTCTGGCTCTGGCTGGTCTGCTGGCTGGGCAACCTCTGCGGCTCGGCGATGCTGGCACTGGTCTTCGTCCTTACGGGGCTTCCAAAGGGCAGTGTGGGCGAAGTGATGGCGGCGGCAGCTCTGGCCAAGGTTTCCGCCGGTCCGGTGGA
>Ga0310696_10007231_pt1 | contig 13074 bp, 11 predicted proteins | sample AusTroGonzalo_MG_4_FD_203885 | JGI IMG/M metagenome (GOLD analysis project Ga0310696, IMG submission 203885) | Bovine rumen microbial communities from tropical cattle in Woodstock, Queensland, Australia - Gonzalo_02 (v2) (version 2) | ecosystem: Host-associated > Mammals > Digestive system >... | reverse complement strand
CAGGATGAAACCATTTGGCGTCTGTTTTTCCAAAATTATGAAATTCCAGAGGAATCAGCAAGGGGGATTGCCCCAGACTGGACAAAGCAAGGCAGACAATCGACACGAGTAGTATTCGCAGAGAAGGAATTATTGTCATGGTAATTGTGTGGGAAAACTAGATGGCAGTTGCTATTACTAATATATTGGCAAGCCTGTCTTCGGCAAATGAAAACTATGAAATCTTTTTGAATTCGCTCTTTTCCACAAGAGGAGTAGGGAGTGTTGGTTGTGTTTCAACAAAGTTTTGCTTTTGTTGATCGGTGGTTCTTCTTGTCGCGCGTCGAAGCGTCGATTGTCACCCCACCGCGTCGCATGTCTCTCGTCGCTCGTCGAAGCGTCGATTGTCGCATGTCGACAGTTTGTCAAAACCGCGTTGGGATCAATTACCTACCCTCATGGGGAATACAGCATCTGGTAAAAAAAGAGATTTGTCCACTTGGTTTGCTTCTTGAGGATTTCTATGATAATGATTCCTTCCTAGAAAACTCTGGAGAACGGCTTGGTTAGACTAGAGGGAAGTTAAAACCTTCAAGAATGCGAATAAAATAAACCCTTCTTGGAATAATTTCATGTTGCTATGCTCCATGCAACAAATTCTACGACTATTTATAACTTTTTCGCAGGCAATACTCTCTAGCCCATCTAGAATTTCTACCCCCGCTAGTTACCGCAAAATAGGTTTCATAGCCAGCAAGGCGTAGGCGGTAGGAACAGCATAATCCGCCGCATTTGCAGCCATTTCCCCCGGCATTCGCCAGCCGCCGTGGCCAGCCTGGAGTTCCAAAAGGCGAGATGCGGCGAGACTACGCCAGGCGGTAGGAACATGCAATTGCCGCATTTCAGCGGCCCAGAGCGTCCTGGCCAGCCAATAGATTTCCTCGGGACTGGCTGTTTTGGTCAAGCGTTCCTGCAAATTCGCGGCATCCTGTCGCGACCAACCTTCACCAGTCGCCCCGGGTTTGACGAGATTGCGATACAGGGAGCACGGCGAAACCGCATCGCGGGCGTCCAGAAGGTCGGCCAGGGCTTCCGCCTCTTCTTGGCTCCAGTCTGCCTCCGCGCCGGCCAGCCAGACGATTTCCAGCAGGAACTGTCCGGCCTCGGGGCTCAGGGCCAAAGCTTGATGCCGCCAGTCAGCCGCGTGACATTCCCGCAGCCAGGCACGGACAGGTTGCCGCAATTCTTCCTGTTTTGACCACCAAAGGGCGCGCCCGACGGTGGCGCGGCCGGCCCAATCCTCGGTTGCGGAGAATTTATTGGCCAGCCAAGACAAAGGCTGTTGCCAAGACGGCTCGTCCTGGTCAAAGTCGGCATCTGCCACGGCCAAGACAGCTAGGGCGGTTGCGACAGGATCAGGGCTGTCGCCCGGCCTCTGGATATTCAGGAGCAGTTGAGTCCCGCGCCTGGCGGCCAGCTGACATTCTAGGGTCAGGGAATCGCCGAGGCCGTCCGCCCAGGTCAAGGCAACCAGGCCGCAGACGGCCAGAGGCAGCAGGCAATTACCGCAGCGCATAAGCGGTGGTCATCTCCAGGGTTTCGCCTGGCTGGACTACGCGGACATCTTCCAGGGCATTCGTCGTCTCCACGCAGACCATCGTCAGATAGCCGTCGTCGGGGAAGTCGGCCATCGACTTCGACTTGGCAATCCAAGGATTCCAGACCACGGAGGTCCTGCTGTTGCCCTTGGTGATGACAATATCGCGTTTCAGGCTCGCGTCATGGATGACCGCGCCGTCGGGAACGTCATGAAAGACCTCGTCGACTTCCTTGTCGATGACGATGGGGCCGCGTTGCGTGAAGTCGTCGCCGACCTTGTTCAGGCAGGACTTGCCGTCGAAGCCGTCGATGGAAACGGCGGCGATGTCGCCGACGCGGAAATACGTGTGCAGAGCCTGGCCGATGGTGAACGGCTGGTCGTCAGTATTGACTGTCTTCAGCTTCAGGGTGAGTGCGCTGCCGATGTTGACAGTCAGGAGCAGCTGGAACTTGTGGTTCCAGAGGGCGCGGGATTCCTCGCTGTCGCGGATGGAGAGTACGGCGTCGGTCGAGCCGTCAGGCAGTTCCTTGACGCTATCAAGCTGCCAAAGCATAGTGCGGATGAAACCGTGCATAGGCAGGTCGGGATTCTCCGTGTTCTTGCTGAACCAGGGCCAGCAGACAGGAACTCCGCCTCGGATTTTCTTGCCCACTCCGTAGCCAGACAGAGGACTCATCCAGAGCAGTTCCTCCTGACCGGCAGGGCGGAATTTGGTGACATGGGCGCCAGCCAGGCAGATTTCCGCCTCGGCCAGCTGGTTCTTGACGGACAGGAACTGCGCGCCGTCATGCTCGACTACGGCGACACGCCCGGGAATGGTGAATTGTTCGTACATCTGAGTTTTCCTTTCGTAACTATTATTCAGGTGATTCACACGAAAAAGTGGTTCAGTGGTTTGGGAGGGCGCGACTCAGTGCGCGCCGTCGTCATCCGTGGAAAGGTTTTCGGGAGTGCGCGCCTCAGTGCGCGCCGTCGCTGCCTGTCAAAATGTCATGCCGTCGTCTGGTAGGGCTGCTACCAGTCCCTCGCCGCTCGTACCGTTGGGAAGGCATAGGAGGGCGCACTTCCTGCCTTGAAAAATGTCACTTGTTCTTGTAGTACAACTGACAGTGGCAGTAGCCCTCGAAATCAGGGTCCTTGAGCTGGTCGCGAAACTCCTGGCACATGCACTTGTTTGCGGGGATGCGCTGGATGCGGCAGGGGCAGTACCCGCCGTTCTTGGCCATGGCATCCTTCAGTTGCTTGACCAGTTCAGCATCCGGATTCAAGGTGATGTTCATCATCGGCTCCTGTTTTTCTAGGGAAGAAATTTCAGTGGAGTCAGCGTGGCTAGGGTGCTAGAAGAGCTAGAAGTCCAGAGTCGCTTCTCTTGGAATAATATAATCCCTGAAGTCAGATGCAACAGAAAAATCCGCGATTTATCTTAAAAAACAAGAAATATGTGTTATAGTATGTAATTTGCTAGAATACTAACGCTTCATCTGGATTGACATGGGAACACCCCTCCAAAAAAAGATGTCAAATATGCTTACCGAACAAGAATACCTCAAACTGTGCCCCCTGCCCGCCGCCGAGGGAAGCACCGCAGAACAGCCGGAACTGCCGCCGCGCCCCGAAATTCCCCGGCTTCTTGTCTTCGGCGGCTCCTTCGACCCCATCCACAACGGCCATATCGCCATCGCCGAAAAGCTGCTGGAACTCAAGCTCTGCGATGAAGTGATGTTCGTCCCCGCCGCAATGCCCCCGCATCGGACCCCCAAGGACCTGGCCGCGCCGGAACACCGGATGAAGATGCTCAACCTCGTCATGCCGATGAATCCGGCCTTCAGCTGCTCCGACATCGAACTTAACCGCGAAGGTCCTTCGTACACCTTCGATACCCTGACCATCCTGGCCAAACTCATGCCAGACACGCAAATTTCCTTCCTCGTCGGCATGGACAGCCTCTGTCATCTCCACGAATGGTACCGCGCCCTGGAACTGGTGCAGAGATTCCCGCTGCTCGTCTATCCGAGGCCAGGATACAACATGCCCGCCTATCCCGACCTGCAAGACCGCTTCGGACTCGTCATCGCCCGCAAACTCCTGGATTCCGTCATCAGCGAAGAAGATCTACCGACCTGGGATATCGCCTCCACCAGAATCAGAGACCAAATCAGGCGCGGGGGTACCCCTGAAGCCTTCCTGCCACCACCCGTCTGGCAGTACATCAAGCAACAAGGACTCTACAGCCATGACTGACATCCCTGAAATCACCCCTGCCCAGGACGAGCCAATCCCCGCCGAAGTGCGCGACCGCGCCTACGACCTGGCCCAAATCTGCGTCCAGGTCTGCCAGGAGAAAAAGGCCGAGGACATAATTCTCTTCGACGTCCAAGGCAAGACCATCCTCGCCGACTATTTCATCGTTTGCAGCGGCAATTCCCGCCCCCACATCCGCGCCCTGACCGAGCACCTCCGCACTGCCATGCTGGAGCAGGGACTCCGCCCGCGCGGGCTGGACGGTGTTCCCGGCAGCAGCCAATGGGTTGTCCTCGACTACGGCGTGCTCATCATCCACATTCTGGACAATGCCGCGCGGGAGTTCTACCGCCTGGAGGAACTGTGGGATGACCGCAAAATCATCTTCCGAAGCAACCCAGAGCAGGGCCAGGCACCAAAAGCGGCAGACGATGCCGAATCCGCCTCCCAACCTCAAGGCTGATTAATCCGCAAGCAACCGTCCCCTGCGTCATTTTTCCACCCGTACCCCGCTTCTTGCGTCAAAAGCCAAAAACTTTGCCTCCTCTCATAGGGAATACAGCATTTGGGAAAATAAAGCCGGACAATTCTGCGTTATTAATGATGTCGCTGAATTATCCCGTCAAATCGTAGTCCGTAATCACCGCCATGCCAGATTTCGCGCGAAACAATGCCATTGTCCTGACCTGGACCTCCAACGCCTGCCATGTACTGGGCGTCAGGCGGGCTGGGGAACAAGTCGCCGTGCAGGCCTCCTGGTCCGGCCAGACCAGCAAGGAACGCTCCCTTGCCGAGCTGCTCGCGGAAGGCGTCCGCTCCGTAGGCGGCGATGACAATGTCTTCCTCGTGGCCGGCGGCGACGGCCTGGGCTGGGGCACTGCGGATGTGGAAATGCCCGCCCTCAAGCCGGAAGAACTCAAGCACGCCCTAGCCTTCGAACTGCGCCGCTTGACGCCAATCCCCGCGGAACGCCTCCAGTGGGGATACCGCCTCCTGCCCAAAACCGACAAGAAAGCCGAGAAAATCCCCCTGCGCCTGCTCTATGTCAAGCGGGAAAAACTGACGAAATGGCTCGATGCTCTCGGCGGGCTCCATCACCTTGACGCCATTATTCCCCCGTCTGCAACCCTGTCCCCGCTCTTCGCAGGCGAATCAATTATCCTGCCCGAAGGCGACGGACATTTCTTCCGCTACACGGACGACCACGGCACCTGGCTCGTCAAGCCGGAAACGCCCGCATCCGCACCGACCTTCCAAGATGCCCTGCCCCGCAACGCCTTCGACTTCGGCACCCTGGGCTCCTTGCCACCGGAAGAGCAGGCCGCCTGGCTGCCGGCCCTGGTGCTGGGGGCGTATGCCTTGTCGCATGCGGCCAGCGAAGACGCCGCGACCCTGTTGCCCGTCCCCGAAAACCTGCGTCCGCATCGCAACCAGATGCTGAAATTGCTGGCTGCTTGCCTGGTGGGCTATGTAGTCCTCGTACTGGCCATCGGCCTGGGTCGCCAGTTCCAGAAGCGGCGTTCCTATCTGCGGCAAGTTGAATCAGAGTACAGGACTGTCCAGGCGCGGATTGCCGAACTCAAAAAACTCAATTCCCAGGTCGATGTCGATTTCGGAAACACCCTGCGCCAGGAAATCCTGGACAACAGGCCACAGGGGCCGGATTTCCCTGACGTACTGGCTGAGCTGTCGCGCCTGATAACCCCGCCCGCCTGGATTTCCCAGCGCCTGGAATGGAACTCCGGACTTGTCACCATGCAACTGGTAAGCCCCACCAAAGACCTGGATCTGGCGGGCAAGCTCGAGGAGTCGGCAATCCTGGGCGACGTGCGGGAGCAGAGTTCCTCTTTCAGCCAGAACCAGTACACCACAAGATTCACCCTCAATGCCCGCCTTGACACGCCGGAAGAGGCCGAGGCCTTGCACCAACGCCGCGAGGCCAGGGCCGCCAAGCAGGCGGAAGCCTCCCAGGCCGCCCCAAACGGCAGCGAGGACGATGCGGACGAGTCTGAGGAAACCACCGCGACAGATACGGAAGACGTCGAGGAAAACGGCCAGGCCGCCGGCGCTGCCGAGGAAGCCCCCAAGCAGAACTGACACCTTTTCACCCTCAAACAAATATGCCTTCAGCCACCAACAATTCACGCAGGCAGACGGTGTTGCTCATCGTCATGCTAGTCATTGGTCTTCTGCTGGCCAAACGCTATCTAGGCGACTGGGAATTGCCGACCAACAAGCATATTGAAGAAAAAATCCAGCAGCTCAATTCTGCGCGCAACGACCTTAAAATTGCCCAGATGGGCAGCGAGCACCGACTTGACGAACTTTTGGAATTGCAGGACATGAGCGCCGATTTCTGGCGTCCCTCTAGCCAGCGCGGCCAGGTGGACCAGGAAATAGTTCGGGAATTCGGCAAGCTTCTGCGCCGCGCCCAGTTGCCGGCAAACCACAAGATTGATGTCCAGCGCAACAAGTTGCCAGGCGTCAACTACCTCCAGGAAGTCCAGATCAAGCTCGACCTGAAAGGCGTCACCATGAAGGAAATAACCCGCCTGCTTTCGGAAATCCGCAAGAACAACCGCAAGCTGACCTGGGTGCACTGCCAGATTTCCCCCGACAACCCGCGCACGCCCCAGAATGTCAACATGAACGCAACCCTCCGCGCCATCGTCCTGACCAGCGAGGCGAATGATTTTCTGCAAACCGGACATGCCACGGCGCCATCACTGGCCAATAGCGTCAAGAAAACGGAAGGAGGCACCAGACTATGAGCGGAGCCACCTGGCTATTGCTGAACCTCATCCTGGCCGTCGCCGCCGGCGTGACCACCGTGGGCATGCGCAATCTCTCCCGTACCAAGCTGCCGGACTACAAACTCGAGGAAAAGGACGAAAAGCAGGGCACTGCCACCAAGCAAGACCCCCAGCAATCCAAGAGCCAGCGGCCCGCGCCCAAACCGCCCACGGCCGCCTCAGACGACATCTGGCAAAAAACGCTGTTCCGGCCTGACCGAGCTGAGGAAATCGCCACCGCCGACGAACAGCAGCCCCAGAACCAGGTCGATGTCCAGCAGGCCAACGCCGATTTTGAGCTCGTCGGCATTGCCCGCATCGGCCTGCCAGACAAGGCCGTGCCTGTCGCCATCATCAACCAGAAGAACGCCAACAGCCGAGGCGGGCGCGGCATGGCTCCCGGACCGCGTGGCGGACGCCCCGGACGACCGCAACCAAATGCGCCTGCCACCAACAATGCCCCGCCCGTCAAGTTGAAGCACACTTTCAAGGTCGGCGATGTCATCAACCAGTCAGGCTACACCCTGACGGAAATCAACATCGAGGCCAAGTCCGTCATCCTGACCAGGAACGCCGAGAGGCTCACCCTGGCAATCACGATGGGCGACGACAAGTCACGCCAGCGCAAGGATGCCTCCGTCAACGCCCGCCTGGAATTGCAGAAGCAGCGTGAACGGCGTGATGCGGAAGCCAGGGCGGCCCAGAACAGGGCCAAGGAGTCCAAGGAAACCGAGGAAGCCAACGCCGGCCTGCAGCGTCCCCAGGACGCCAAGGCCACGCCCAAAGGTGACCCCGGAAACAACCCGCCGCCCCCACCGAATTTTCCTGGCAGGCCGGGAGGTTCCGGGCCTCCCACCTTCAACCGCGGTGCCAACAGGCCAGGAGGAACCGCCCGCGGCGGCTTCTCGGCTACCGCCAATCCTGGCAACCGTCCCGATGGACAGCGCTGACAAGACCACCACCTCATAATAATCACCAATCGAACCCAGATTGCCCACCATGAAAAGGTTCCTAATGAATAGACAAGCGTTGCTGATTTTGTGCCTTGCAACCTCCCTGTTTTTCGGCTGCCGCACCTCGAAGGGGACGGCTGACTTGTCTGGTGACAAGGACGATCCCGCCGCAGAGGAACAGGCTAAGAAGCCACTGCCCTTCAACAAAATAGCCACACGCAAGGCAGACCTGCTCGACGATTCTCCCATCAAGGCCAGTGCCATCGACAGCCAGGCAAACGCCCCTCAACTGGAACGCAAATTCGAGATGCCGACGCGCCAGACTTCACGGCCAGAAACCGACGGAACCACCACGGAATATCCTGACAATCTCATCAAGGGCATCACAGACCCGGATACCGAACTTTCCGTTGACCTGACCTTCGACGCGACAGACATTTCCGAGGTCGTCGAGGCTTTCGCCAACGAGAGCCTGCTCAATTTCGGCTATCTGCTCGACCCCGGCGTCAAGGGTGCCGTGTCGATGAGCGTCAGGTCCAAGATGACAGCCCGCGAAGCCTGGGGCACCTTCGAGCACATCCTCTGGCTCTGCGGGGCCTACGCCTCCAAGAATCCCGGCTTCATCCACATCCTGCCCTTTGACAAGATGCCCAAGGAGCGGCGCATTTTTGCCGAGCATGAAATCCAGCCGAATGTCATCGTCGAATTCTTCCCCTTGCGCTATAAGAAGAGCGCCGATGTCATCAACATCATCAAGCCCTTCCTGACCGACGGCGCGACCGCCACCGATGTCACCGACTCCAACACCGTCATCATCGTCGAGGCTCCCGCCAACATCCACAAGATCCGTGAAATAATCGCCCGCCTAGACGACAAGGGCGAGCGCGAGTGGCCCGCCAAATGCTTCCCCTGCCACGAGGTCGAGGCCGACATCCTGGGCGAGGAACTACAGAACCTGCTGCCCGTTCTGGGGCTGCCCGTCGCATCTGGCACCGGAACCTCGGGCGGTGCCATCAAGTTAACCGCCCTGCCCCGCATTGGAGCCATAGTCGTCTCGGCGGCACTGCCGGAAGTCGTGGACGAAGTCGGCAACTGGATCAAGGCTTTGGATCGTTCCGACATGCTGGACAAAGAAGAAATCTATTTCTACAATGTCCACCACAGCACTGTGGAGAAATTGAGTTCCGCCCTTGATGCGTTCTTCAACACGACGACCACGGAAAGTTCCACCTCGACCTCCTCGACGAAAAGCACCTCCTCCAAGGCAAGCGCCTCCACTGGCTCCACAAACTCCTCCAGCCGCAACCGCAATTCCACGACCTCCACCAGCAGCACGAGCAACTCCAGCAACTCCAGCAGCAGCAGCCGCAACCGCAACAACCGCAACCGTGACGAAAACGAAAACTCCCTTACCAAGACCGTCTTCGACACGGAAGTCATCGTTTTCTCCGATGAAGAAAGCAACCGCCTGACCATCAAGACCACGCCCCGCACCTGGAACCTCATCAAGGTCTTCCTGGAACGGCAGGACGTGCCTCCACGCCAGGTCTCCATCCAGGCCATCATCACTGACATCACTCTGACGAAGGGCACGGAATTCGGCGTTTCCTATGCTGCGTCGAGGATGTTCTCACACGGCACTACCACCGGCTCGGGCGTCAGCGCCGGCGCCGGCGCCCTCGGCGGACTGCTCGGCTCCACCCCCACAGTCACAACCACGACCACGACCACTTCCACTACGAACACCACCAACAACACCGGAACCGGAACCGACACTGGCACCGACGGTGGCGGAACCACCACCACCAACGTTGTTACCGATGTGACAACGGCGGCAGTTTCGTCCGCCATCGTCACCGCCTTGAACGGCTGGGCGTCGGGCATGGGGTTGATCATCCAGCGCGCATCCGACCCGCTGGCTCTCATCAAGGCTGTGGCTGGTGAAGGTAACACGAAGATTCTCTCCGAGCCACAACTCGTCGTGCGCAGTGGCGCCGAGGCCACGCTACAATCTGGCAAATCCGTAGCCATCGCTACCGAATCGACCAACTACACGAATAGCAGCGGCAACTTCAGTAGCAACTACGAATACCAGGACGTCGGTGTCATCATGACTGTGACCCCATACATCACTGCGGGGCATGATGTCAGGATGGTCATCCAGCAAGAAGTCTCCGACACCATCGCCAGCGAAAACCGCACCGACACACCCGACATCAGCAAGAAGAAAGTCACCACCGAGCTCATCGCCCCCGACAACTCGACCGTGCTGATGGGCGGCATGATCCGCAACAGCGAAATCTCCTCCAAATCCGGCATTCCCTGGCTGAAAGACATACCCTACCTCGGTGCCCTCTTCAGCTACAACAACAAGGCCACCGAACGCTCCGAACTGCTAATCCTCCTCACCGTCAATGTCCTTGACAACGACAATCCCCAGGAGGAACTTATCCGCCGCTACAAGGCCTCCCTCGAGGAAATCGAAAAGCGGCGCGACACGTCCATGTATTGATTTTTGTTTTCCCACGGCAAGCACAATGTCAGATAACACACCTCAACCAGGCACGGAACTGCACAGCGGCTTCCTGAACATCCCCCAGGGACAGGTCCTGCGGGACAAAATCTGCGAACTGGTCAACTCCAAGGCCAAACTGCCCGCCGGAGAGCCGTATTCCCAGCCCGATGCCGAAAAGGACCAGAAACTCGTCGCCGACGGACTGCTGGAAGACACCGCCCTGCTGGCCATCTACGCCGACGCGACAGGACTGCCTGTTCTCGACGAGCAGGAGGTCAAAGATGTCACCTACTATCCCGAAGTGACCTTCGACTTCCTCAACGAGCAGAATTGCCTGCCCGTCCTCTGGAACGCAGAGAAGGTCATCCTCGCCGTGGCTGCGCCCTATTCCCTCGGCCATCTGGCCCAGCTGTGGCGCAATTTATATGATGCGGATGTTGAATTTCTGCTGGGGCGCCGTGCCTTCCTCGAGCGCTTCATCAGCTCGGTCTACGACCGTCCAGAAAATACTGGCGAGGACCTTGGCTATTCCAGCGACAGCGAACAGGCACTGCGTGACCTGGCCAAGGAGGCGCCTATCGTCCGTCTTGTCAACGACCTGTTCACCCGCGCCCAGGAGACCGGCGCCTCCGATATCCATGTCGAACCGGGCGAGACGGAGATGGCCGTGCGCTTCCGCATCGACGGTCTGCTCCAGACCGTGATGAAGCCCCCCAAAAGCCAGTACGCAGCCATTGCCTCCCGCATCAAATTGCTGGCCGGCATGAACATTGCCGAGCGACGACTGCCCCAGGACGGGCGTATTGAACTCGCCAACGGCAACAATCCCCTCGACATCCGCGTCAGCACCGTACCCTGCATGCACGGCGAAAGCATTGTCCTCCGTCTCCTGCAAAAAGATTCAGCCGTCTTCGACCTCGACAAAATCGGCCTGCTCCCCGATACCATGGAAATGCTGAGCGGGCTTTTCAACATGCCGCACGGCATGATTCTCATCGTCGGTCCGACCGGCAGCGGCAAGACCACGACCCTCTACTGCATCATGAACGTGCTGAACGCCGAGTTCCGCAAAATCATCACCATCGAGGATCCTGTGGAATACCAGCTGGAAGGGCTTACGCAAATCCATGTCCGTTCCAACATCGGCCTTACTTTCGCCAGCGGCCTGCGCGCCATCGTCCGCCAGGACCCAGATGTCATCCTCGTCGGTGAAATCCGCGACAAGGAGACGGCGGAAATCGCCATCCACGCCTCTCTGACCGGCCACCTTGTCCTGAGCACCCTGCACACCAACGATGCCGCCGGCGCAGTTTCCCGCCTCATCGAGATGGGCGTCGAGGGCTTCCTGATTTCCTCCGCCCTCCTTGGCGTCGCTTCCCAGCGGCTTGTCCGCAGGATCTGCCCCGACTGCCACGGCACAGGACGCCAGCCAGACAATCCCGACAAGCGCTGCCGCAACTGTAGCGGCAGCGGCTACCGCGGACGTATCGCCATCTTCGAGCTGATGGTCATCAACGACGAACTGCGCCACGCCATCAACCTCCACAAGGACACCAGCGAAATCGCCGCCATCGCCCGCCGCCACGGCATGCGCACCCTCAAGGAAGACGGCGACCTCAAGGTTGCCAAGCAGCTGACCACAGATTCCGAAGTCGCCCGCGTCTGCAAACTCGACCTCGGCGATTTGGGGTGAGAGTTCGTCTACAATTCGCCTTTCGTTCAACGATATGGATTTCCTCCAACTTACAGGCAAGCATATCCTGCTGATGGGCGTGGCGAACCGGCACAGCGTCGCCTGGGCCGTCGCCGAGACCCTGCGGGAAAACGGCGCCTGCCCCATTTTCACGTTCAAGAGCCAGGAACTGCTGGAGAAGAACCGGCGTCTCATCGGCGAAGACTCGCCCGCGCTTGTCTGCGATGTGGAAAAGGACGAAGACATCGCCAACCTGCCCCAGGCCGTCGCCCAGTTCACGCCTGTTCTGGACGGCTTCGTCCATTCCATCGCTTACGCCAATTTCAGCGAGGGGCTCAAGCCTTTCCACGGCACACTGAAGCGGGATTTCCTGCAAGCCGTGGACATCTCCTGCTTTTCCCTGATCCAGACGGCCAACGCCCTGAAGGACATGTTCTCCCCAGAGGCATCCATCGTGACGATGAGCATCTCCACGACAAAAATGGCCTCGGAGAGTTACGGCTACATGGGACCAGTCAAGGCCGCCCTGGATTCCAGCGTCGCCTTTCTAGCCAAATCCCTGAGCCAGGACGTGTCGCCGCGCCTGCGCGTCAACGCCGTGGGCAGCGGCCCCCTGAAGACGTCATCCTCGGCGGGGATTCCCGGCTACATCGACGCCTACCTCTACGCGGAGAAAGCGATTCCTCGGCATCGAGCGCTGGCCACTCGCGAGGCCGCCGATGTCGTCTGTTTCCTGCTGTCACCGCGTTCCAGCGGCATCAATGCCCAGACCGTCATCACCGACGCGGGCATGTCCATCAACTATTTCGACCGTGACATCGTCCGCGCCACGGTCGGCACCGGAGATAAACCATGAGCGAAGACTCTCTGCTTCAGACGACCCGCGACCTGGACGCCAAATACGTCCTGCATACGTATAACCGTTCCCTGGCCTTCGTCAAGGGCGAAGGCTGCCGCCTCTACGACACCGCTGGCGAGTCCTACCTGGACTTCACGGCCGGCATCAGCGTCTGCAACCTGGGGCATTGCCATCCCGCCGTCACGGCGGCGATTCAGGCGCAGTGCGCACAACTCGTCCACTGCTCGAACATCTTCTACAATGTCAACCAGCCGCGTCTGGCGGAAGTCATCTCCACGCACGGCATTGGCGGCAAGGTCTTCTTCTGCAACAGCGGCGCCGAGGCCAACGAGGGACTCATCAAATTCGCCCGTCGCTGGGGTTCACTCCACGGCGGACGTTATGAAATCATCTGCGCCAACCACTGCTTCCACGGGCGAACCCTCGCGACCCTCGCCGCCAC
>Ga0310696_10007230_pt1 | contig 13075 bp, 9 predicted proteins | sample AusTroGonzalo_MG_4_FD_203885 | JGI IMG/M metagenome (GOLD analysis project Ga0310696, IMG submission 203885) | Bovine rumen microbial communities from tropical cattle in Woodstock, Queensland, Australia - Gonzalo_02 (v2) (version 2) | ecosystem: Host-associated > Mammals > Digestive system >... | reverse complement strand
TGCCGCGATGCCGATCACCAGCGTCATCAGCGTCTGGGTTTTATAGCCCTCCTCCGGCTGCATTTCGCCGAAGTTGGTCACCACCCAGAAGTAGGAATCGTTCGCGTGGGAAACCGTCATGGCGCCCGCGCCGATGGCCATCACCACCAGGGCGATCTCCACCGGTGTCGTAAATCCGAGAACCGGCAGCAGCGGAGCTACAATGCCCGCCGTCGTGGTAATCGCCACGGTGGAGGAACCCTGTGCGCTCTTGAGGATGGCCGCCAGCAGGAACGGGAAGAAGATTCCCATGGCCTGCAGCACGCCCGCGTTCGCCTTGATGAAGTTCACCATGTCGGAGGAAGAAATCACCTTGCCCAGCACGCCGCCGGCCGCCGTCACAAACAGGATCGGACCTACGGTCTTGAGCGTCTCGTTGGTCAGGTTGTAGAAATCCTTCATCTTGCCGGCTGTGCACAGCTGAACGATCGCCAGGATCGTACCGACGCCCAGGGCGATGATCGGCGTTCCCAGGAAGGCCAGGCCATCCGCGATCCAGCCGGTCCATTTCGCCATGGAGGAAATGGAGGAAAGCGCCATCAGCAGAATCGGCACCACCAGCGGCGCCAGCGCGTTGAACCCGCCGGGCAGCTTGCCGTATTCCGCTTTCAGTTGTTCGTAGGTCTTGACAATTTCATTCGCGCCGCCCGTTTCATCCGCGCTCTTGATCTTCTTGCCGATAAACTTCGCGTAGATCAGTCCGGCAATCAGCGGGAAGATGGAGCACAGCAGGCCGATACCGATCACCAGCAGCAGGTTGTCTCCCGCGCCCAGGGTCTGCGCCGCGGCAATGGGGCCCGGGGTCGGCGGAATGAACACATGGGAAATATACAGTCCGCAGGAGAGGCAGACCGTCATCGCCACGCTGCTCACTCCCGTGCGTTTTACCAGTGCTTTGCGGATCGGGTTCAGGATCACAAATCCGCTGTCGCAGAAAACGGGAATGGAAACTACCCAGCCCATCAGTTCAATCGCCAGCTGCGGATGTTTCTCCCCCACCAGCCGGATCACCATGTCCGCCAGCTTCAGGGCCGCGCCGGTCTTTTCCAGCACCGTTCCGATGAAAGCGCCGAGAATAATCACGATACCGATGGAGGTGAACGTGCCGGAGAAACCGGATCCGATGACAGACGGCAGCCCGCTCACTTTGGTACCGTCCTCCAGGGTTTTATCCACCAGCGGAATCCCGGCAATAATACCAAGCACCAGGGAAATGGCCATGATCGCGAGGAACGGATGAACCTTCAGCTTGGAGATCAGAAGGATCATGATCACAATCGCGACCACGAATGCGATGATAAGCGGTACCCCTGTCATAAGTAACCCCTCCTATTCAGTTTGTTCGGCGTCTTCGCCGCTGTTACTCGTATTTTACCATATTTCCCCAGCCCGTCAACCTTTCCGGGCCAAGAAAAAACCGGCCCGAAGGCCGGAAACCTGATGATTTTCTGTTATGTGCCTGAAACAGGGGGTTCTTTACTGCATCACGTACCGGTAGAGGTCTGAAAAATCGTTCAGGTGCCACTTCGCCCGGTCGTCATCCCTGGCATCCCCGATGGCGGCGCAGTCAAAGCCGCCAGCCGTCGCCGCTTCGACCCCCGCGTGGGCGTCTTCAACCACCACGCACGCTTCCGGCTTCAGTCCGATCATTTCCGCAGCCTTCAGGAAGACCTCCGGATCGGGTTTGGAACGGGTGATGCAGTTTCCGTCCGCCACCGCGTCAAAGAAGGTTCCCAGTCCGATCCGCTCCAGAATAAACGGGGTGTTCCTGCTGGAAGAACCCACCGCCAGCTTCATTCCGGCTTCGCGGAAATTCTCCAGCGTTGCCTTAACACTCTCCGAAAGATCCGCTGTAGACATCTGTTTGAGCAGTTCCCGGTACAGTGTATTCTTCTCCTCCGCGAAGGCGGCCTTTTCCGTCTCATCGTACGTTTTTTCGGACTTTTCCAGAATGATTTCCAGGCTTTTTGCCCGGCTTACCCCCCGCAGCAGATTATTCCTTTCGCGGTCAAAAGGGATCTGCAGGCGGTCCGCCAGTGATTTCCAGGCGAGATAATGGTACTCATCGGTCGAACAGATCACTCCGTCCAGATCGAAAATAATGCCTTGATATTTCATTTTTATCACCCTGATATGCTGTAATATTTTCGTTCTCAGTAGATACAGATCTCCGCGATCTGCGCGCCTTTGGAATTGGAGGAGGAGTTGGATGTGATCACAACCCGGACATAGGCCGCTTCCGTAGGCGCAAAATCGATCCGGACCCGGTTGCCGGTGGCAGCGTCAAACTGATAGACCGCCGCGGCCGCCGCTTCCGTGAAGTTCTCCCCGTCCGTGCTGACAAGCACCGCGATCTCCTGCTTTCTCGGTTCCCAGATCGCGGAAGGATTCAGGCAGAACGCGGCCGTGGAAACCGTGTATACCCCTTCCAGGTCAATCGTCAGCACCGCCGGAAAGCCTTTGCTTTCCCAATAGGTCTGCACGGAGCCGTCATTCAGGTTGCTGCTGACGTACACGTCGTTGTGCTCGCTTGCCTGAACGGGTTTCCCCTCGGCGATGTTTTCCGTATCCGGCAGCGGAATAAAGTCGTCGGCAGGATCCGGGAAGCACGGCGGCCGCTCCGCCCGGGTCTGCTCCGGAGCCCGGACGATGGTCACGATCGTATTGCCGTCCTCCACTGTTTCCGCCCTCATGGCTGCGGGAAACGCGAGGATCATGGCCGCGGCCAGGAACAGTACGCTGTATTTCACTTTCATTTCAGTCACTCCTTCCTCACCGGACCGTGATACCGTCGCAGTAATCGTCCACCGACAGCTTCATATCCTTCAGACTGGCCATGCGGTTTCCGAGGATCGTCACGTTCTGCAGCGTCACATTCGTGATGCGGTGCTCCTCATCATGGCCGGAAAAGCGGGAGCGCGGAATCTTTCCGTCCGCCGTGTTCAGGACGGTCAGCCCGTCGATCAGCACATTGTCGATGCTGCCGAATTCGTCCTTTACCGTGGACCAGGAGGAATTCTGCAAGGTCATTTCGATCAGTTCCTTGTTGTTTCCGTTGTCCCCCTGCATGAAGGCATTCTCCACAACGATATTCCGGTAGGTGATGTCATGCACGAACGCGTCGTCGCTGTTGTGAATGCTGATCACAGGCTTGTGGAAGTTGTAGAGCACCGTAATGTCTTCAAACAGTACCTCGCTGATCTCGGGGTCCAGGGTCATCCCCTTGTCTGTCTCATATCCGATTTCCATGGACTGCGCCAGGTCCGTCCAGATCTGGCAGTTTTTGAAGGTGATTCCCTTCGAGGAGCCGGAGTAGTTTTTGATCACCAGGCTGTCGTCCCAGGTACGGGCAAAGCAGTTGGTTACCGTATGGTTTGTGCAGGACTGGAAGGTGAAACCGTCGCCGTTCTGGCGGCCTGAGATCACCTTGACATTGTTCATCGTCACGTTTTTGCAGGAATAGGAGTTCACATTCCAGCAGTTGGAATTGGCGACGATAATGTCTTCCACCGTGATGTTTTTGGAATGGTCCAGGTTCACCGGCACCCGCGCGGAGGAACCGGGCTGATTCCACGCCGGATAATCGCTTCCGTCAATCATGCCGCGGCCGCAGATGCGGACATTGTCCGCATTGGCCACGGAGATAATGGAATGGACCACGGCGCCGCCTGAAATATACAGCGTCTGGTTGTTCTCCAGCAGGATGGCGTCCATCACCCATTCTCCGGGTCCGATGTAGAACACGTTCGGATCATCCGGATCCGGAGCGTTCTCTTCCGGGGGATTTGCGAAGATATGAAGCGCTTTGTTCACACTGCCGTTGAAAACCACCGTATACTGGCCGGGTTCCGCAATGGCGAAGGAGACGGTTCCCTCCTGTACCTCCGGAATAATCCCAGCCGCTTCCGGCAGCACCTTCGCGCTTTCCACCTGCTGCTCCAGCCCAGGCATCCGGATCTCGATCCGGACTTCCCCGCTGAAGTCAAAATAGGTCATCGGGGTGGAAGAAGGCTGCGTATTGGCATTCCAGATATGCTCGTGGTTGACCATCACATCGTAGACAAACAGATCGTAGCCGTTGACGTTCACCGAAGCGATCTTCGAGCTTTCCATGGTCTTCGGGCCTTCATAAATGGTCAGCAGTGTCTTGGACTGCTCACCGGAAGCCGCCGGAAGAAGCGCTGCAGCAGCACACATCACGGCCAGTATAATAAGTAGGAATTTCCCGATTCGTTTCATGGAGTGCCTGTTCTCCTTTCACAACTTTGGGTTTAGCGTTAAACTTTTCAACTGTATTATACACGATTATTTGGATATGGCAATACGAAAATAGAAAATCTGGTTCAGAATCAAAAATATTTTTCAATGGGTACTTGACAGCCTGCAGGCCTCCTGCTATAATCAGGGCACCACAAAGGTTTAGCGTTAAACTATCAAACACTTAAAGGAGGTTTCCCCAATGAAAAAGTTCCTTTCCATCATCCTCGCAGCCATCATGCTGTTCGCCGTCGCGGCTTCTGCCCTGGCCGAAGGCGAAGTTTTCCTCTGGGACAATTTTGATGACCGTGATCCCCAGAACAAGCCCGAACTCGGCCCCAACGGCATGAACATCTGGTGGGACAACTGGGCCAACCTGCGCGCGAAGAATGAAGACGGCGCCATCAAGATCGACTATCGTCCCAAGGAATTCGATCCCGAAGATTATGACTCTGAAGAAGAATACTTTGCCGCCGCTGCCGACTGGATGGGCAACTGGGGCGAAGCCATCAACATGTGGCCCATCGAAAACCTTGCCTACTGCAAGTACATGGTCATCCGCATCAAGGGTGCCGAAGGCGGCGAGGAAAAGAAGATGATCATGGACTGGCATCCCGAAGACGCCAAGTTCTATGCTGCCCGCTTCAGCGATCTGGTTCTGGCCGACGGTTCTCATCCCGTCATCACCACTGAGTGGCAGGATCTGGTCATCGACCTCGAAGCTTCCGGCTTCCCGGGAATGACCAACGCGCTCCATCTCCGTGCTTTCGCCAAGTGCGTCATCTGGCTGGATGAAATCAACTTCACCGAAGCGGTTGCTCCCGTCGATCATGACAATCCCCTGGCCGGCATCACGATGGAAGAATCCGGAAAGCCCCAGAATCTGCCGATCAAGGACTTCCTGGCCGAGCTCGAATAATCGCTCCCCCATTTGAGCGGAGGCAGTCGCTGCCTCCGCTTTTCTCTTGATCCGCAGTTGAAATCCATTGGTAACAAATGTAAAATATAATTGTTTTCCGGATTCAGATATGATATGGTCTGTTACAATGTGAATGACGGAGTGAAAAGCATGGTTACTTTGAAAGATATCGCAGCCGAGGCCGGTGTGAGCATCACCACCGTGTCCAACGTGGTCCATAATAAGAAAAGCCGCGTATCTCCCGAACTGGTCCGGAAGATCGAAAAGATCATCGAGCGCGAACATTACGCGCCCAGCATGTCTGCCCGGTCCCTCGCCAATGATCAGTCCAACATCATCGGAGTCATCACCCACATCACTCCCCAGAATACCGGCAGTACCGTCAGTGACCCATTTATGAGTTCCTTTGTCGACAGTATTGAAAAGCGGGTCCGCGAAGAAGGGTATTACCTGATGATCCGCGCGGTGGAGGACGCCGCTGAACTGGCCTCTCTCAGCAGGAGCTGGCGGCTGGCCGGACTGATTCTCACCGGTATGTTCCAGGATGAGTTTTTCAGCACTATCCGTGAGCTTGGCATTCCCTATGTCCTGATCGACAGTTATGTGGACGATCCGGAAGCCTGCCGTATCGGCCTGGAGGACGAACAGGGCGGATATATCGCTACCAAATACCTGCTGGAAAAGGGGCACCGATCCATCGCCTTCGCGTCGCCTTCCATCCGTCCCGGCGGCGTTATCGAAAAGCGCCTCCTGGGCTATCAGCGTGCGCTGGGCGAGTATGGCGTTCCCTTTGATGATTCCCTCGTCTTCACCCAGGAAATCACCGTGGATGAAGGAAAAAAGCTGGGCTGGAAGCTGGCGGCAAAAAGAGAGATTACCGGTATCTTCGCTTCGGCGGATATTCTGGCCGCGGGCATCATGGCCGGGCTCAGCGAGCGCGGTGTCAGCATTCCGGCTGACAAGTCCGTCATCGGCTTCGATGACAACTATCTGGCGCAGCTCACCATCCCCGGGCTGACCACCATTCATCAGGACGCGGACCGGAAAGGTATTCTGGCGACAGATCTGCTGCTTAAGCAGCTGCACAATGAACCGATCCGGAACAAGTCCACGATCCTCCCCGTTTACCTCGTGGAACGGGGCAGTGTCCAACCTCTCAGATAAAGCAATCCCGGCGCCTTCGCGCCGGGATCTTCTCTTTGGCGGAGCGCTTGTGCGTTCCGTTTTTTTATCGTTCCGTGATGCTGTGCCCTTCCCGGGTGACCTCCGCCATAAGCTTCTTCCCTTTCGCGGTGAACGGGAAAACAAGCCTGCTGATCTGGCGCGGGAGATGCGGGTGAAGCTCCGGTTCCCCATGGACCATCCTGAGCCCCGCGAAGCCGAGGGCAGCGATCATCCACGCGCCGCCGTTGGAGGCCGGATGCGTCCCGCCGATATAGATTTCGCCCGCCCATTGTTTTCCGCCGCCCGTCACGTCGATCATCGCCGTGCGGAGGAACAGTTCCCATGCTTCGTCCGTCCGCCCGGTCCGGCAGGCCGTCAGGGCGTACATACAGGCCGACAGGCTGGAGCCGTGTTCCGTCCGCGGTTCATAGTAGGCCCAGTTGGCGTCCACCTCGCCGTCGGAGAAATCCTCCGGGAACAGTGCCATCAGGGTTATCACGTCCGCCTGCTTGATAATCTGCGTCGTACCCGCCACGCCGTGGTCGCCGCCCCAGTATTCCCGCGGATCCCGCAGCCGGCCGCGCACGGTATCCAGCGAACAGTCCTCCAGGTCAAAGTATCCGTCAAACTGTTCGATAATGCCGTTCTTTTTTTTCGGCCCGCGGATCCGGTCCCGCAGGGCGGGAAGCAGGTGCCAGTCCGCCTCAAACTGCCTTTCCTTCAGCAGCGCTGCAAACCACTCCGGCCGGTCCTGAAAATCTTCCTGCAGCCGCAGTGCGCTGTCGATACAGCTACAGGCGATCCTGTTCGTAAACGCGTTGTTTGTCACCCGTTCATGGTATTCGTCCGGACCGATGACATCCGCGAAATCCACTTCTTCCCTGTCCGCGTGGGCGTTTGCCCGGCTCAGGTAAAAACGGGCGCATTCCAGGATTACCGCGGCGCCGCCCTGCTCCAGCAGCGAACGGTCGCCGGTTGTCTCGTAATAGCTGCGCATGGCGTATGCGATATCGCCGCTGATATGGATCTGCCTGTCCCGGAAATAAGTCCGCACCGGCCTGTGGGTGAACACGTCCACCACGTTGAAGTTGGTGCATCCTTCCTTTCCGCCTTCCTGGCTTTCCCAGGCATAGAAGGCGCCCCGGTACCCGTATTCGGCAGCTTTCTCCAAAGCCCCGGGCAGCGTTTCAATCCGATAGTTCAGCAGGGACCGGGCGATTTCCGGCTGCGTATACATGAACATGGGAAGCAGGAAGATTTCGGAATCCCAGAAAATAGCTCCCTTATAGGTCTGTCCCGAGAGTCCCCTGGCCGGGATGGACATGTTTCCGGCATGCCTCGGTGCGATACTGTTCAGGTGGTACTGGCTGGCCCGCAGCGCCAGCGCGCCCTGTTCATTGCCCTCCAGTAAAACCTCGGAGCAGTTCCGGATCTTCTCCCAGGCGTCCTCATGCTCCCGCAGGCAGGCCGCGTACCCTTTTGCTTTCGCCAGCAGGCTTTCCGCTTCCGCGGCTTCCTTCCATTCTGCCCCGTCCAGGGAGGTATATACCGCGGCATAGAGGACAACCGTCAGCTTCTCGCCGGCGCCGGCTTTCCTTCGCAGGATCCGGAACACACCCTTATCATTTGTCCCGAAGGTTTCTTCCGCCGCGAAATCCGCCGCGGCGCACTGTGCTGAAGCCACGGAGATGTGTTTCTCTCCGGTCTCCCCCCGGCACAGGAGCGTCTCCCCGCTCTCAATACGGAAGCCGAACAGATGCGGCCCGTTAATGTCCCAGATATCCGTCCGGATTCCGGTGCGGATCTCCAGCGTTCCCGCCTGCCTGACCTCGATCTCCAGGCGGTCCGAGAGCAGGTGGTGCGCCGCCATGGATACAAAGCGTTTCGTCCGCAGCCTCACAGGCCCGAAATCCGTATCCCTGCGGTATATGCCGGAGCGGTAATCGAGTTCCGTTTCGTGATTCCCTGAACCCGCACTGTCCGGGGACAGGCTTTCTCCGTCAAAGGACAGTGCCGCGTACAGCGGATACGGCGCGTTCACCGGTTCCCGCCAGCGGTCCTCAAACTGGTCATACACGCCGGCCAGGGTCACCGCCGCGAACTGTTCCTTTCCGGCTTCCTCCACCGTTCCCCGCAGGCCCATATACCCGTTGGCGCACAGGAAACGGTTTCCGTCCTCCGCCGCGTCGCCGGCCTGCCATCCGGTCTTTTTCAGCGTCCAGTTCTCCAATTCGGTCTCCCCCGTCACTCGGCCATGGATACTGTCAGTTCACCCGTATCAAGCCGGTATTCCCCATCGTAAATCCGGACATTCAGCGGTTCTCCCTCCGCGATCCGGAACGCCGATCCGTCCTTTTCCATCCGGATCAGAATCACTCTTCCCCGGTACAGCACGGAAAACTCCAGGCGTTTCCACCGTTCCGGCATCCGGGGTGCGAAGTGCAGCACGTCCCCATCGCTCCTCAGGCCCGCGAATCCGTATACGATGTTCGCCCAGGCCATGGCAATGCTGGTCACATGCAGTCCTTCCCGGGTATTGCGGTTATAGTTGTCCAGATCCAGCCGCGTCGCGTAGCCGAAGAAGCGGACGGCTTCGTCCATCCTGCCCAGTTCCGCGGCCAGAATGGAATGGATGGCCGGAGACAGGGAGGACTCATGGATCGTCCTGGGCTCGTAGAACTCGTAGTTGATCCGTTTTGTTTCCTCGCTGAAGGAGGAATTGTACAGATACAGCATCATCAGCACATCCGGCTGCTTGATCATATCCGTCCGGTAGATCCTGTCGTAGGACCAGTGTTCATACAGCGGAAACTCGCTGACCGGAACGTCGTCAATCTCCGTGTGCGGCAGGTTGAAAAAGCCGTCATGCTGCTCGATCAGCCCGGTCTTATCCCGGGGAATGTACATCTCTTCCGCCATGGTTCTCCAGGCTTCGGCCTCCCCCTCCGCCAGGTTTGTTTTCTTTTTCAGCGCATCCATCTTTTCCGGGCACGCCTGCCGCATCCTGTCCAGCGTTTCCGCGGCGTAGAGCAGCGTCCGCTTGCCCATATAATTGGTGTACGCGTTGTTGTTGACCATCATATGGAATTCATCCGGTCCCATGACGCCGTAGAAACCGTACTTACCGGTCTGTCCGCCCCGCGCCGCCCGGCTGTACAGGAACCGGGCGATCTGCAGCAGCATCTCCGCCCCGTATTCCCACAGGAAATCCTCGTCCCCCGTCAGATGCACATAATGCCAGATGCCATAGGCAACCGCTGTTCCGGGCTGAAGCTGCAGGCTGGCATGCTGCCACAGGGAGCAGGCCTCCTCGCCGTTCAGCGTAGCAATCGGATAGCAGGCGCCTTTGCAGTCCAGCATTCCGGCGCGCTCCATGGCTCTGGGCAGGGTGTTGTAGCGGAACAGCAGCAGGTCCTTCGCCGCCTCCGGATTGGTAAACAGGTAGAAAGGCAGGCAGCAGGCTTCCGTGTCCCAGAAGGCATGTCCGTTATACGCTTCCCCGGTCATCCCCTTCGCGCCGATGTTATGGCGCATGCTGCCGCCGTTGTAGGTCTGCGCCAGCTGAAAACTGCAGAAACGGATTCCCTGCTGTTCCGCCGCCACGTCCTCTTCCGTGTCCGCGCCGGATGCCTCGATCCGGATATCGGAGGTTTTCCAGTAGGCCTCCCAGTATGCTTTCTGCGCCAGCAGCGCTTCTTCCGTGGAAACCTGTCCGGTTTCCGCCAGCGCCTGCCTGCCCTGCGCCCACAGTTCGTTTCCTTTGCTGCCGGAATACAGGATCACTGCCCGCTTATCCGCGGTGACGGATTCCCCTTTTTCCAGGCGGATCCTGCTCTTTAGGCAGACGGAGCTTTCCTGCGCCTCCGTGGCGGCTTCTCCGGGCAGGCTGAGGCATGCCCCGGCGAATACTTCCTGGCCGGAAAAGGCCGTCTCCGCCTGGAGCATGATCATATCCTGCTCCTGCCCGCACCGCGGCTTCTGCCAGAAGCACTTCCGGTATCCCTCATGAACGGAGTCGAAGGACAGTCCGGAGGTAAAGCTGATTTCGCCGGCAAAGTCCAGCGATTCGATCGTAATCTGCTGATAGGCCCGTTCCCTGTGCACCATGTCCAGGAAGCGGAGGAATGTGATCCGAAGGCGCTGTCCGGATCCGGTCTCCCAGACGAAGCTCCGGTTCAGCGTTCCGGCACGCATGTCCAGTTCTCTTCTGAAATCGTGAAAACGGATCTGTCCCAAGTCCAGCTTTTCTCCGTCCGCCGTAATCTCCGTTTTCAGCCACTCCGCTGCCGGAATCATGAAATGGGTATGGTCCACAATGCCCCTGTAGGAACGCTGCAGCCGCTCGATGTCGAACACGCCGTTCACATACGCGCCCCGAAGGCTGTCGACGCTTCCGCCCTCGTCAAAATAGCCGCGGACGCCGGTAGTCTCGTTTGCCAGAGAAAAAACAGATTCGCTGACCCTGGAGTAGGCGGGGTCAAACCCTTCCTCAATGATCTTCCAGGGATCCACTTTGAAATAAATATCTGCAGTCTTAGCCATGCTGTACCACTCTCTTTCCCCTTAACCCTTGATCCCGGCGCTGACCGTGTTCTCCGTCAGCTGCTTCTGGAAGATAAAGAACAGAATGATCGGCGGAATCATCGCGAACACGACGGAACGCATCATAGCATCCGCGTTCACGGTCTGTTCCGTGCTGAACACGAACAGCCGGACCATCACTGTCTGCTTGTCAGCTCCCCGCAGCACCAGATACGGCAGCAGGAAATCCGACCAGGCTGCGTTAATGGCGAAGATGGAAACCACCGCACAGATGGGTTTTGACAGCGGCAGCACGATCCTGAAGAAAGTCTGCAGCTGGTTGCATCCGTCAATCCGGCCGGCTTCGATAATGGACGAAGGCAGCGATTCAAAGAACTGGGCAAACAGGATCACATACATGGCATTTGCCCCAAAGGAAAGCCAAAGCGGGAGGAATGAATTCCCCAGCTGAATCTTCTGGATATTCATGAACAGCGGGACAATACTGATGGTTGCGGGCATCAGCAGGGAAATCATTACCAGTTTTCTGACCACCCCGTACCCCTTCGGCTTCAGGATTCCGATCCCGTACCCCAGCAGCCCGTTGAAGATCAGTGCGCAGGCCACGCTGCCCACGACGGAGATCATGGAGTTCAGATAGTTCTTCGCGATTCCCAGCTGAGACCAGGTGGTGGCGAAAGGCTTCAGGCTGAAGGATTGTGGAATGATGGACGTGCTGGAAACAAACTCCTTCAGGTCTTTGAATCCGGCAAGGGTTACCCATACCAGCGGGAACACTGCCAGCACAACCATCAGAATGCACAGAAAGAGAATAAAACCGTATCCGATCTTAACGGGGACCGCGTGCATATCATATTCCCGGATGACGCCGGTATGCTGGATCTTTCTCATATGTACGCTCCCCCCTCAATCCCAATCGGATTGTTTCCGGTTGAAAAAGGAATAGATCGCCGTCATCACCAGCAAAATCAGCGTAACGATCACAGCCACCGCCGACGCCTTGCCGTAATTCATGGATCCGCCGAAGGCATACTGCCACATCAGCTGCATCAGGGACAGGGACGCGTTGTCCGGTCCCCCCTTGGTCAGAACCATGGGTTCATACATGATCTGGAAAACCGAAATGATCTGAAGGATCAGCAGCGTTCCGGCCAGTTTCCGGATTGCCGGCAGCATGATATGAATGATCCGTTTCCAGATCGAAGCCCCGTCAATAGCGGCCGCCTCATACAGTTCCGGACTGATGCTGGACATGCCTGCCATATAGATCAGCGCTGTCGCCCCGGCGCCTTTCCATGTGGCGATCACAATGATGATAGGAATCACCCAGTCCGAATGGGTCAGATAGGATTGGGGCTGCATGCCGACTTTCGCGAGCAGGATGTTCAGCACGCCGGATTTCTCTCCGGAGAAAAAAGCGGACCACAGGATGATCACCGCCAGGCCCGGCAGCATATTGGGCAGGTATACCGCCATCCGGAAGAAGCTCTTCCCCCGGGTCGTCTCGCCGATCAGCATAGCCAGCAGGATCGGAAGCACAAACCCGATCAGCAGGGACCAGAATGTATAAAAGAAAGTGTTCTGAAGAGCCTGAAGAAAGTTGTCCTTGCCCACGACACTGACAAAGTTGTCCAGGCCGATGAACCGGACAAGCTCCACGTTCCTGGTCTTGTAAAGGCTCATCCGGATACTTTCAAACAGCGGTTCCCACACAAAGAAGGTCATCAGGATCAGCCCCGGCAGCATAATCAGCCAGGATTGAACGTTGCTTTTCAGTTTTGCGTGGGTTTTGATCCCGGTCCGCCCGCTCATACTGTTCCCTCCAAAGTCCGGCCCTTCAAGGAAAACATGCCGGCGGAACGGTTCCCGGTCCGGCATGTTTTCTTCAGATCGCCTTAATAATCGTTGATCTCGTCGTCAAGGTATTCCTGGAAGGATTCTTCAGCCTTCCGCAGCGCTTTTTCGATATCCGCGCCTTCCTTGGTGATCACCCGTTGAACCACGGCAGTCAGTTCACGGTAAAGCTGCTGGGCAAATACCGGTTCCTCGGATTTCAGCGTGATCGTTCCTTCGGAGATGGAATCGAAGAAATCGGCATAGAGGCGCATGTCCACATTGCTGAATTCGTTCACGATGGCCTGTTTCGCCGCGTTA
>Ga0310696_10007229_pt1 | contig 13077 bp, 12 predicted proteins | sample AusTroGonzalo_MG_4_FD_203885 | JGI IMG/M metagenome (GOLD analysis project Ga0310696, IMG submission 203885) | Bovine rumen microbial communities from tropical cattle in Woodstock, Queensland, Australia - Gonzalo_02 (v2) (version 2) | ecosystem: Host-associated > Mammals > Digestive system >... | reverse complement strand
ACGGGACGATGGAGTGCATCGTGTGGATCTACATCGCCTCCTGGATCGCCGCGGGCGCGGCCTTCACCGTGATGTTCGCGGTGCGGAGCCGGAAACTTCAACACATGGGAACGAAGACCGATGAAAACAAGAACGATTGATATGACCCATGGGCCGATGGCGAAGCCGCTGCTGCTCTTCATCCTGCCCATGATCGGCAGCAGCATCTTCCAGCAGCTCTACAATACCGTCGATTTCATGTTCGTCGGCAACCTGATGGACTCCACCGCGGCGGCTGCCGTGGGCGCCAGCTCCACCCTCATCACCTGCACCATCGGCCTGTTTTCCGGCATCTCGGTGGGCACCAGCGTGGTGGCGGCCCAGGCCATCGGCGCAAAGGACACCGAGCGGGCGGAACGGGCCCTGCACTCCTCGGTGCTCTTCGGGCTCTTCGGCGGGGTGCTGGTGGCGCTGCTGGGCATCCTGTTCGCCCCCGGCATCCTGCGGCTGCTGCGCACGCCGGAGAGCGTCATCCCCCAGGCGGTGCTCTATCTGCGCATCTACATTATCAGCGTGCCGATGCTGGTGTTTTACAACATGGTGTCCGGCGGCATGCGGACCTACGGCGACACCCGTACGCCCTTCCTGCTGCTGGTGATCTGCGGCTTTATGAACGTGGCCATGGACGCGCTGTTCATCATCGTGATCCCCCTGGGCGTGGCGGGCGTGTCGATCGCCACCTGCATCACCCAGAGCCTCTCCGCCGTGCTGGTGGGCATCGCCGCGTCCCGGCCCGGGCGGCCCCTGCGCCTGTCGGCGAAAAAGCTGCACATGGACTGGGCCGTGCTGAAGGATGTGCTGTCCATCGGCCTGCCCACCGGCGCCCAGACCATCCTCATCACCTTCTCCAACGTGATGGTGCAGTACCACATCAACGCCTTCGGCGAGACGGCGGTGGCCGCCTTCGCCACCTACTACAAGGTGGAGTGTCTCATCTATCTCCCCATCGTGGCCTTCGGCCAGGCCGCCACCACCTTCGCCGGGCAGAACACCGGGGCGAAACAGTTCCGGCGCCTGCGCCGGGGCACCGTGGGCATCGCCGCCGTGGCGGCGGTGGTGGTGGCGATCATCGCCGGGCTCATTCTCCTGTTCCCGCGGACGGTGTTCACCTGGTTCATGAAGGACCAGGACGTGGTGACGGTGGCGCTGCAGGTGGCCATGATCTCCTTCCCGCTGTACTGGATCTACCCGATTCTGGAGGTCTTCGGCGGCTCGGTGCGCGGCATGGGCCACGCCCTGTGCTCCATGGCGATCATCGTGCTGTGCCTCTGCGCCCTGCGGGTGGGGCTGCTGGCCGTCTTCTCCCGCACCATCCACACCATCGAGTCCATCGCCGCCGTCTATCCCATCACCTGGGCGGTGACCGCAGTCAGCTTCGTGATCGCGTTCTTTGTCCTGCTGCGAAAAAAACTGCAGGCCGAGGACGCCGCGCCCTGAAAAAGAAACCTGTCATTCCGAGCCAGTGCGCACTTTTCGCGCAGGCGAAAAGTCGTGGCGTGGGGCTCCGTACGCTTTTTCGCGGAGAGAACGGATTGCCACACCAGTGACATCGGTCACTGGTTCGCAATGACCGGTTTGGCAAACGATGAGAGAGGAGTTTCCCATGCAAACAAACTCGCTGAATTATCTCATGGGCTATGATTTCAAGGCGAATTTAGACGACATCAACCGGGAAAACCGCATGGCGATCCGCTATCTCGCTATTGCCGGCATCCCGGTCAGCCTTGCCGTCATCGCGGCGCAGACCGCCGTCCGCGGCGTCCCGGCGCTCAGCGACAAGAGCTTCCTCATGCTGGGCTACTTCGCCCTTTTGCTGCTGGCTGACCGTCTCATCATCCCGCTGCGCTGCCGCCACACCATTCCGCTCATTTATCTTTTGCAGGCGCCGGTGCTCATCGTGGCGATTTTGCTTGGCACCGTGTGGGACCCCACCCACCAGGCTCTGACCTTTCTGATGCTGATGATGGTGATGCCGGCGCTGATCCTGGACCGTCCCATCCGGGTCATCGCGGTGACGCTGTTCTGGTATGCGCTGTTCCTTGTGCTGTGCTACACTATTAAAGACCCCGGCACCCGCCGGGGCGACACCATGCACGCGGTGGAGTTCCTCTGCTCCTCGGGGCTGGTCAATTACGTGGTGCACAAGGTGCGCTTCCGGGAGCTGCACGCCCTGCAGGAGACCCGCTACCGCCTGACCCATGACGACCTGACCGGCCTGCGGAGCTTAGACGACCTGCGGGCGCGCAGCGACGCCTATGTCCAAAAGCCGGTCATGATCGTTGTGGGCGACCTGGACAATCTTTCCATCTACAACGATTATTACGGCCGCGCCGCGGGGGATCGGATCATCTGCGCCTTTGCCGCCGCCATGCGCGATGCCTTCGGTGAGGAACACAGCTTCCGCATCGCCAATGACGAGCTGCTGGCCGTCGTCCCCGATATGACGGAGGCGCAGGCAGGAGAGCGCATGGCAGCCTGCCGCGCGGCCTTGCAGGCGTCCGCCCTGGAGCGCCGCCCCGCCACCCTCACATGCACCTTCGGCTATGTCAGCGGGCAGGCGGAAAACGCGGAGGAGGGGCAGAACATGATCCACCTGGCCTCCATCTACGCCCACAAGGCCGGGCGCAAGGGAGTGGGGGAGACCTTCGGCGCCCCCTACGACAGCGTGGAGCTGCGCAACAGCGTCGCCGAGAGCGGCGTCAACGGCCAGGCCCGCTATTTCGAGCGCAACCAGCTGACGGACCTGCCCCTGGTCAGCTATTTCATTCCCCGCAGCGAGGAGCTGCTGCGGGAGCTCATCAGCCCGGAGTACCGCTGCATGGTGGGCGTTATCTCCATGACCCGCCTGCGGGAGTACAACGAGGCCTTCGGCTATGTCCAGGGCGACAAGCTGATCCGCCGCGTGTCTGAGCTCATCGCCGAGGCCTTTCCCCAGCACCTCGTCACCTATGTGACCGGCGCCCGCTTCGACCTGCTGTGCTATGAGGCGGAGATCGCGGAGGGCATGGAAAAGCTCTGCCGGTCCATGGAGGGCGTGCACCCCGGCTGGACGCTGCCCATCAAGGCGGGCTTTGCCGACTGCAAGCGGGGCGACGACATCAGCGTCGTGCTGGACCAGGCGCGCCACGCCTACAAGCACGCCAAGCTGAACAAAAACGCCGTCTACTATTACTACGACGCCGCGATGGACGCGGAGGACCACCTCCGCCAGTACGTGGCCGACCATGTGGAAGAGGCCGTCGAGCGCGGCTGGCACGAGGTCTGGTTCCAGCCCATCGTCAGCGCCGGGGCCGGCGAGATCTGCGCCATGGAGGCCCTGTCCCGCTGGAACGATCCCCAGTACGGGATGCTGTCCCCGGCCAAGTTCGTCCCGCCGCTGGAGGACGCGCGGCTGGTGTGGAAGCTGAGCCTCAACGTGGTGCGATGCGCCATCGCCGCCCTCCGCGCCATGGAGGAGGCCGGTCTCACGCCGGTGCCCATCTCGATCAACCTTTCCCGCCATGATTTCTTCGACTGCGACATCGTCTCGGAGATCATTTCCATGTCGGAGGCGGCCGGCTGCGACCGCGCCCTGCTGCGCATCGAGCTCACGGAGAGCGCCTTCGCGGAAAACCAGAGCTTTCTCACCGAGCAGGTGGAGCGGCTGCGCGCCGCCGGCTTCGGTGTCTGGATGGACGATTTCGGCAGCGGCTATTCCTCGCTGAACATCCTGCAGAGCCTGAACGTTGATCTTGTGAAGCTGGATATGGCCTTTGTAAAGGACTTCTGCGGCTCCTGGAAAAATGCCGTGATCGTTTCGGAGATCGTCACCATGTGCCGCCGGCTCGGCATGAAGACGCTGGTGGAGGGGGTGGAGACCCAGGAGCAGCTGGCCTGTATGCGCAAGCTGAGCTGCGATATGCTCCAGGGCTTCTATTTCTCCCGCCCATGCCCGCTGCCGGAGGCCCTTGAAAAGCTCAAACAACCCGAAAAAGCCATATAAAAAAGGAGGAAACACCCATGAGCGGCAAACCCAACAAGTATGCGGGCACCCGGACGGAGAAGAACCTGGAGGCCGCCTTTGCCGGCGAATCCCAGGCGCGCAACAAGTACACTTACTTCGCCCAGGTGGCGGAGAAGGAGGGCATGGAGCAGATTGCGGAGCTGTTTCTGAAGTCCGCCGACAACGAGAAGGTCCACGCCAAGATGTGGTTCCGGGAGCTGGGCGGCATCAATGATACGGCGGAGAACCTCTCCGACGCATCCGACGGCGAGAACTTCGAGTGGACCGAGATGTATGAAGACTTCGCAAAGGTTGCCGAGGAAGAGGGCTTCCCGGAGCTGGCGGCGAAGTTCCGCGGCGTGGGCCTGGTGGAAAAGCGCCATGAGGAGCGCTACCGCGCGCTCCTGCAGAACATAAAAAACGACGAGGTCTTCCAGAAAAGCGAGATCAAGATGTGGGAGTGCCGCTACTGCGGGCATATCCATATCGGGACAAAGGCGCCCAAGGTCTGCCCCATCTGCGGCGCGGCCCAGGCCTCCTTTGAGATCAACAAGGTCAATTACTGACGGACCCCTGTCTCGGTGTTTGGGCTGCCGGTTTCGCCGCGCGGTGATACAAAATCGGCATAGCGCGCCATATTGACGCTCGGACACCCGAAAATTATAATGATTATATGATGGCGAAACGCCAGAAAGCGTTTCGCCGAGCCGCTTTGCGGCTCTGCAAAACAGCATGGCTGGTTTGCCATAGATTCATTGAAATGAGTATCGGGCGAATGATTTTTTCAAATCATTCGCTGCCAAACGTGTCGTTTGGCAGCGAAAACAATCGAAGATTCGATTGTTTTCGCCATCCGACAGTCATTTTAATATTCTCAAAGGATTCACAAACAATTTCATAACACTTCGGCTTTTGTGGCAAATGCGCGACCCGGCCCCGGCAAGGGGCCGGACACGTATTCTTGTTCCTCGCTGGACAAGGGAATCGGGTGAAAGTCCCGGACACGGGCCAGGCCCTTCGGCCTGGTTTGTAGCTGTGAAAACGGAGTGCCGGCCCTATGCTCCTTTCGGCGCGTACCGCGAAAGCGGGTCATTGAAGCCCTGTAACGGGGCGGAGAGAAGGCGGGTCCGGCACACTGGCGCTGCATATTCCAACGCCTGAACGTTGCAGTCAGAAGACCTACAAAACCATGAACGACACATCTGGGATGTGTCTGTTTACGTTTGCGCAAAAGCAGTGGTAGAAGGCCGCTGCTTTTTTGTTATGAACAAAAATTATAATTTAGGAGGTATCCGACAATGGGCAAACTCGACGGTAAGGTAGCGATCATCACGGGCTCCACATCGGGCATGGGAAGAGACACCGCCTATCTGTTCGCGAAGGAGGGCGCCAAGGTGGTCATCACCGGGCGCAACGAGGCGCGGGCGAAGGAGGTCGTGGACAAGATCAAGGCCGACGGCGGCGAAGCCATCTACGTCCTCGCCGACGCCACGGACAGCAGCTTCGCGCAGACGATTTTTGACAAGACCATGGAAGCTTACGGCACCGTCGACGTGCTGATGAACAACGCCGGGATGCTCTCCCTGGCCCAGTTCGCCACCATCACGGAGAAGGAGTTCATGGACGACATCTACGTCAACGTCACCAGCGCCCTGATGCTCAGCCAGAAGGTGGCGCCGGTCATGCAGGCCAAGGGCGACGGCCACATCATCAACGTGGCCTCCATCGTGGGCTGGGCGGCCCATTGGGGCTTTGTGGCCTACGTCACCAGCAAGCACGCCATGGTGGGCCTGACTAAGGCCATGGCCAACGAGCTGGCGCCCACCATCCACGTCAACGGCATCTGCCCGGGCGCCATCAAGACCGCCATGCTGGCCTCCGTGGGCGGCGAGGACGTGTTCAAGCCCATGATCGACCGCACCTGCCTCCGCCGCCTGGGCGAGGGCAGCGAGATCGCCTCCACCGCGCTGTTTCTGGCCACCACCGATTCTTCCTTCATTGACGGCCAGCTGCTCCGGGTGGACGGCGGCGTGGATGTCTGAGTGACCAAACAAGGGGGAACAGAATATGTATCTCAATGATCTGAACGACGCCCAGAAGGCCTTAGTGCTGGACCTGCTGATCCAGGCCATCCCGGAAGGCTGGCAGGACGACCCCGGCAGCCGGGCGCGCATCGAGCACATCTGCGCCGAGATGGGCATGGCCCCGCGCTACAGCGAAAAGCTGGTGGAGGAGGCGGCGCTGCCGATGCTCCTGGACATCAGCAACGCCGTAACGATGCGGAAGGTGCTGGTGGAACTGTCCCTGCTGGCGATGCCGTTTCTGGAGGACGAGACCATGGTGCGCACGTTCACGGACAAATATGCGCCCCTGACCGGCCTGCAGCGCAGCGAATTCGAGGAGATCCTCCGTCTGCTGGAGGAGATCGCCCGCGCCAGCCAAAGGCTGGACGAGATCGTCAACAAGCCTGTATAAGACAAATCATTTTTGGAGGTAACTGTTTTGAGTATCACAAGAGCATTCGACGTCAAGCTGAAGGTGCTGCCCCTGCTGAGCTTCTGCGAGCACCTGTACTACTACGAGGGCCCCTGCCGTTTCGGCAGCGGCGAGGCGCTGGAGCCGGGCTACGACGCCCTGAGCAACGCCCAGAAGCAGCGTATGTTCCTGGAAAACCTCAAGGCCAGCGCCGGGGAGAACATCGAGATCATGGACGCCGCCGTCATCCGTCGTACCGACGATTGGGACGACCATGAAAGCGAGTGGGAGGCCATCACCGACGCGGTGAACGCCTGTGACGTGGTGGTGGGCTCCGCCGCCATCGCCAGCGACGATCGCCTGGTGGAGTTCGCTACGCGCTTTACGAAGCCCCTGATTGTCTCGCCGGACTCCTTTGCCAGCAACATCGGCGTCCCCGCCGCTATCCGGGCGCTCACCGGGGAGCATGAGGTCTTCTCCGCCTGGCGCTGGGAGCAGATGGGGCCCCTGCTGGCGACGCTGCGGGCGAGAAAGGTCATGCGCACCACCCGCGTGCTGCTGGCGACCCGCTTTGGCAGCCCCATCTCCCAAAGCAGCCTGGACACCTTCAACAACTATGAACGCATCACCGCGAAGCTGGGGGTCCAGTTCCGCTTCGTGAACATCCACGAGCTTTTAGACCAGATGAGCCCGGCGCTGCCGGAGGGCAACCACACCACCCCCGGCCGCCAGACTCTGGACCTCACGGAGGCGGACATGGCGGAGGCGGAAAAGCTGGCCGACGAGCTCCTCGGCGGCGCGGCCTATGTGGACTTAGACCGCAAATATCTGCTGAAAAGCCTCTACGCCTACCTCACCGTGCGCAAGCATATGGACTACAAGGATTGCTGCGGCTTCACAGCGCCCTGCCCGGACGTCTGCTCCACCCGCCGGCTCAACGAGATGCAGTTCACCTTCTGCCTGACCCACTCCCTCAACTTAGAGCAGGGCATCCCCTCCGCCTGCGAGTTCGACGTCAACGGCGTTGTGAGCATGCAGGCGCTGATGGCGGTCTCCGGCAAGTGCCCCTTCCTGGGCAACACCGAGCCGCTGACCTGGCAGGGCGACCACCCCGTCGTCCTGGGCGGCAGCGACGAGCAGGCCAAGATTCTCTGCGAGCGCCTGGGCAACGACCGCAGCAACGTCTACTTCATGCAGCACTCCATCGCCCACCGCCGCATCAAGGACGCCAAGCAGGACAGCGCCTATGCCATGCAGCACTTCGCCCACGATCAGGGCTTTGGCGCCACCATGCGCTATGACTTCGACGCCGACCAGGGCAAGACCATGACCCTCTGCCGCTTCTCGCCCGACGGGGAGAAGCTGATGATCGCCCAGGCCGAGGTCATCTCCGGCGACGGCTACCGGGTGCCCAACTGCGCCGAGGTGGTCTACTTCCGCGTAAAGGACGTGGACGAGTTCTTCGACGCCCAGACCAACGTGGGGCTGCACATGGTGATGGTCTACGGCGACTATAAGCAGCAGCTCATCGACCTGGCCAAGCTCATGGGCGTCGAGCCCATCGTCATCTCCTATTGATGGACGAGCAGGAGCGGGCCCGGCAGCTGATTCTCGATTCCCGCGCCGCCGCCGCTGCCCATGTCGCCGCCATAAAAAAGGCTCCGGCGCTCACCCCGGAGCTGGTGGAGCGGGAGGTCCGGGGCTACATCCTGGCGAAATTCCACCTGACGGAGGCCGACTGCACCACCGACAGCTTCCGGGAGCTGACGGCCATCAGCCTGTCGAAGAGCATGCGCCTTTCCCCGGAGCTGGTGCGCGAGTTCGACCTGGCCCGCAGCTGTGACGGCACCAGCTCCCAGACCGCCAAGATGGTGCTGCTGTTCCTGGCCCTCCAGCGGGACCTGGGAATCAAATTTGACCCCATGGCCACCGCCGAGGCGGAGACACTGGCCGACATCGGCGGCCTGGTCTGGGAGCAGCTGCAAAAATGATAATTATTATTTGAGAGGAGAGAACCCCCATGATTCAGAAAGCAGCCGACGTGAAGCTGAAGGTGCTTCCCGTCCTTGCCACTGCAGAGCATCTCTACTACTACGAGGGCCCCTGCCGCTTCGGCTTCGGCGAGGCCCTGCAGCCGGGCTATGACCGGCTGGCCAACGCCCAGAAGGTGGAGCAGTTCCTCACCAAGGTGAAAGAGTGCTGCTCGGAGGGCATCGAGCTGATGGAGCCGGTGTATCTGGAGCGCACCGACGACTGGGACAACCACGAGGCCATGTGGGAGAAAGCCGCCGGCCCGGCCCGGGAGTGCGACTTCGCCGTGTGCATGCAGGGCATCGCCTGCGATGACCTCATCATGGAGTTTGCCGAGCGCTTCAAAAAGCCCATTGCCACCACCCCCATCTCCGGCTTTTCCGGCACCATCACCGTCGCCACCATGAAGGCCAGGAGCGCAGAGTACGAGGCCTACGGCTTTTATAAGTGGGAGGACCTGGCCCGGACCATGAAGACCCTGCGCGCGAGAAAAGTCATCCAGACCACCCGTATCCTCTGCATCACCCGCTTCGGATCCACCACCAGCTACAGCTCCGTGGATTCCTTCAACAGCTACGAGGCCATCACGTCGAAGCTGGGCGTCCGCTTCCGCTTCCTGAACCTCCATGAGTTCTTCGACCAGCTGTCCCCCGCGGTGGAGGGCGGCAACCCCACCACCCCGGGCCGCAAGACCCCGGACCTCACCGATGAAGACCTGAAGGCCGCCGAGGCCATCACCGACGAGCTCATCGCCGGGGCCGAGGAGTGCGCCATGGCGCGGGAGAAGATCTTGCCCTCCGCCATCGCTTATGTGATGATCCGCAAGAACATGGACCTGAAGGACTGCTGCGGCTTCACCATGCCCTGCCCGGACGCCTGCTCCACCCGCCGGCTCAACGAGATCGGCTTCACGGCCTGCCTGACCCACTCCCTCAATATGGAGCAGGGCATCCCCTCCGCCTGCGAGTACGACGTGGACGCCGTGCTGAGCCAGCAGGCGCTGATCGCCGTTTCCGGCAAGCGCCCCTACATGGGCAACACCTGTCCCATCCCCATGGAAAACGGCCACCTCTCCGCCCGCTTCGGCACCACGCCGGAGCAGTTGGCGAAGCTGGAGGCCCTGGCGGACAATGAGAATCTCTACATGATGCAGCACTCCGTGGCCCACCGCCGCATCGCCGACCCGGACAAGAACGCCAAGTACGCTGTCCGCAACTTCGCCTATGACCAGGGCTTCGGCGCCACCATCCGCTACGACTTCGACGCCGACGCGGGCCAGAAGATGACCTTCTGCCGCTTCTCCCCGGACGGCAGCAAGCTCTTCATCGGCTCCGGCGAGATCGTCATGGGCGGCGGCTACGAGGGCTACAACTGCTCGCAGCTGGTGTATTTCAAGGTCAAGGATCAGGCCAAGACCTGGAAGGCCCAGTGCCTGGCCGGCAACCACTGCACGCTGGTCTACGGCGACTATGTCCGGGAGCTGACCGATCTGGCGGAGTCCCTGGGCGTGGAGCCTGTTGTGGCCGATTGACATGGCGGACACCGAGCAGATCAAGCAACTGATCGTATCCTCCAAGCGCCTTGCCGCCGCGGACATGGCGGAGATCAAGGCGGCTTTGCCGCTGACAAAGGCATTCTTCGCGGACAAGCTGCGCTGCTATGTGCTGCACAAGTACATGCTGGACCCGGACATGGAGCTGCCTGAGAATTTTTCCGAGCTCACGGACCTGAGCCTTTCGCGCAGCATGAGGATATCCCCGGAGCTGGTGAAGGAATTCGACCTGGCGAAAAGCTGCGACGGGGCCTCCTCCGCCATGGCGAAGAAGGTGCTGCTGTTCATGGCGATCCAACGGGAGCTCGGCATCGAGCTCCCCGCCATAGAGAGCGCCCGTATCACCAGCCTTGCCGACCTGGCGGAGCTGGCCTGGAATGAGATGTTGACTGCCTCCGCCTGGGAGGGAAAGCTGAAAGCATGATGGAAACGCATCTCCAACTGGATATCGAATCCGTCCGCCGGGACTTTCCCATCCTGTCCCGGCAGGTCCACGGGCATCCGCTGGTCTATCTGGACAACGGTGCCACCACCTTTGTGCCGGAGCCGGTGCTGACTGCGGTCGGAGAGCAGTATCGCACTTACCAGGCCAACATCCACCGGGGCGTCCACTACTTGAGCGAGCAGTCCACCGTCCGGGTAGAGCGGGTGCGGCAGCAGGTCGCCGACTTCTTACACGCAGAAGCGCCGGAGGAGATCATTTTCACCTCCGGCGCCACGGAGAGCATCAACATCATCGCCCGCGCTTTTGCCGACGGCTTCTTGCAGCCGGGCGACCGGATGCTCGTCACCGAGATGGAGCACCACTCCAACCTTGTCCCCTGGCAGGAGGCCTGCCGCCGGGCCGGGGCGGAGCTGCTCGTCGTCCCCGTGACGGACGCCGGCGAGCTGGACCTGGAAGAGCTGCTCCGCTTACTGGACGCCGGGGCGCGGCTTTTGGCCGTGACCTGGGTCTCCAACGTCCTCGGCACGGTGAACCCGCTGGCGCAGATCATCCGCATGGCCCACGCCGTGGGCTGTCCGGTGCTCGTCGATGCGGCCCAGGCCATGCGCCACGGGGCGGTGGACGTCCGCTCGCTGAACTGCGACTTCCTCTGCTTTTCCGGGCATAAGATGATGGCCCCCACCGGCGTGGGGGTGCTCTACGGCAAGCGCCGCCGTTTAGAGCGCCTGCCGCCGGTCTCCTTCGGCGGCGGCATGATCGACGAGGTGGATACGCAGCGGGCCACATGGGCGGAGCTGCCCTTCAAATTCGAGGCGGGGACGCCCAACATCGCGGGCATCATCGGCCTGGGCGCCGCGCTGGAGTACCTGCAAAGTCTCGGCCTGCCCGCGATCTATGAGCGAGAGGCGGACCTCGCCGCCTATGCCGAGGCCCGGCTGCGTGAACGGGATGACCTGGACATCCTGGGCGCCCCCGGACGGCGCGCCGGGGCGGTGAGCTTCAACCTGCGGGGCCTGTCGTATTACGATGTCGCCAAGCTGCTTGACCAGTTGGGCGTCGCCGCGCGCAGCGGCCACCACTGCGCCCAGCCGCTGCTGACCCGCTTCGGGCTCACCGGTGCGGTGCGGGTGACGCCCGCCTTTTACAACACGAGAGAGGAGATCGACGCGCTCATGGACGGCCTGGACCGGATCGCGGCGCTGTCGCAGCGGAGTTTATGAGCGAAATCGACGTGGCCCAGGAGGCCCTCATACGGGAGTTTCAGGAGCTGGGCGACGGCTTTGAGCAGTACGCCTATCTCATCGAGCTGGCCGTGCTGCTCCCCGCTATGGCAGAGGAGGAGAAAACAGAAGAGCGGCTCGTCAAGGGCTGCCAGTCCCACGTGTGGCTGGCGCTCCGGAGCGAAAACGGGCGCTTTTTTGTCGACGCAGACAGCGACACCTTCATCGTCAAGGGGGTGCTGTACCTGTTGAAAAAGCTCTTCGACGGCCAGCCGCTTGCAGAGGTCGCAGCGGCAAAGGTCCGCTTCCTGGAGGAGACGGAGATCACCGCCACCTTCGGCCCCGACCGGCAAAAGGGCCTGGGCTACGTTATTGCCGCCATGCAGCGCTTCGCCGCCGAGCAGGCGGGAGGGCAGTAACGTGAGCTCTGTTCAGAGGCAACCGCCGCCTGCACCAGTGGCAGACGGCGGTTGCTTGCAAATGATGTGGAATCATGATAAACTGAGAAATAACAAATGATGCAACGGAGAAACGCCATGGACGACATGAAAAGCAGATCGCAGACGGAGCGCATCGTGCTCCATATCCCGGTGGAGCTGACGCTGGAGGAGTTCGGAAAGCTGTGCAAGATCAACCCGGATTCTTCCGCCTATGAGGCGCTGGAGGAGGCGCTGCCGCTGGTGCGGCAATACGGCGCGCCCAAGGCCGTTTTACGCTGGGCCAACGTGGACCGGGTGGAGGGCGACGCCACCACCATCGAGGGCGTGACCTTCCACAGCAAGGTCGTGGCGGACAAGCTGCGCGACATGCCGCGGGTATTCCTCTCCGTCATCACCGCCGGCAGCGGCCTGGAGCAAAGCGGCGAGTTTGACGACGACCCTTTCCTGGACATGTACAACGCAGCGCTCATCTATTACGCCTCCAAATACACGGTCCGCTATATGAAAGAGCGCTTCGGCTTCGACGGCAGCTCCACGCTGGACCCCGGCTCCCTGCCCGACTGGCCCATCAAGAACAATTTCCCGCTCTTCGAGATGATCGGGAACGTGGAGGAGATCGGCGCCACCCTCAACGAGAAGGGCTACATCGACCCCTGGAACTCCGGCTCCCACATCCACTTCTCCGGCAACGGCTATCAGAACTGCTCCCTGTGCAAAAACTACGACTGCGTGGGCCGCCGGGCGCCCTTCGACCGGGCGGAGTATATCCGCATCTTCGGCGCGGAGCCGTGAAAGCGCAGCACGCAGGGGAAACGCTCATACAGCCCATCCGCATTTGCGGCATCGGCTGCATCATAGCCGCCCACGCCAGCCTCAGCACCGTGGCCGCCTAT
>Ga0310696_10007228_pt1 | contig 13078 bp, 14 predicted proteins | sample AusTroGonzalo_MG_4_FD_203885 | JGI IMG/M metagenome (GOLD analysis project Ga0310696, IMG submission 203885) | Bovine rumen microbial communities from tropical cattle in Woodstock, Queensland, Australia - Gonzalo_02 (v2) (version 2) | ecosystem: Host-associated > Mammals > Digestive system >... | reverse complement strand
CAGATGGGCTACTTCCGAATCAAATGCCCCAATACGGGCAATAGCCTTTTCCACTCCAGTTTCAAAATCCTTACGAATTACATCATATTCAGCCTTATGGTCTTGAAACCAAGGACGATTGTTATGACTCTGCAATTCCCGAAGGAAACTTAAAATTCTTTTTGCCTGCATACGCTATTCTAATTTTGAGCCATCCAACAACTTGGGACAGATATCATTAAACTCACATTTCGCACACTTCGGCTGCCGACTCGTACATACGTAGCGTCCATGCAGAAGCAACCAATGATGAGCCTTAGGAATATCTTCCGCAGAAATATGCCTCATCAACTCTTGCTCCACCTTATAGGGAGTATTATCTTTCTTTTTCACCAATCCCAAACGGTGACTAACCCTATAGACATGTGTGTCCACAGCCATCACACTCTTACCATAGACAACAGCCTGTATCACATTGGCAGTCTTACGCCCTACTCCTGGTAAAGAAACCAGGTCATCCAAATGATCAGGAATATCACCATTAAAACGCTCCATCAATTGGCGGGCCATCTCAACCAAATGCTTTGCCTTTGCATTTGGATAAGAGACGCTGCGAATATACTCATAGATATCCTCCGGTTCTGCCAGTGCCATCTTTTGTGCAGTCGGATAATGCGCAAACAGTTCCGGTGTGACCTGATTGATGCGCTTGTCTGTACACTGTGCACTCAATACAACAGCCACTAAAAGTTGGAAGTCACTACCGAACTCCAGTTCCGTAGTGACTTCCGGCATATCATTTCGAAAATATTCGAGAATGTAATGATAACGTTCCTGACGTGTCATTCATTATTTTTTTGCCGTTGTCTTCTCTCCTTTTGCAGAAAGTTCTTCTGCTTTCCCATTAGACTTATAAGCCTTGTTCAATCCTGCAATCACAGCATTGGTAATATCATAGGCCTTGTCTGCATAAAGAAGGTTATCACCCTGCTTGCTGAAGATAATAGAGTATTTCTTATCTTTGTTATACTGAGCAAGGAAATGTTGAATAGAATCGCGCAATGCATTATTGAATTTCTCAGTCTCAGCCTGGAACTCATTGCCAAGACGTGCACGCAAAGCCTCTAAATCATTATTCTGCTTCTGTAAGCCAGCCTGAACAGCCTCAGCCTGCTCACGGGTGTAAGCATTCTGCTGCAACTTTGCTTGGAAGTTATTGACTGCAGCCTGCAGCTGTTGTCCCTTGGCATTGATGGTGTTCTGAATATTCTGACTTTTCTTTTCCAGAATCAATGACTGGTCCTTGCAGAATTTATATTGTGACATGATAGAATCAACCTCAACATAAGCAATTTTCAACTCTGCAGGAGCATTCTGTGAAGCTGCTTTCTCATCTAGTTCAGGATTCTGCTTGTTACATGATGTTGTGGCAAGTGCAATTGTTGCTACTGCCATCATACTCAAAAATGTTTTTTTCATTGTTAATTATTAAAATTTTGTTTTTCGTTATGCTATATTTACCATGCTTTTCCAGCATTCCGTGCCTCCCGATCCTGATCCATTACGCAATGAATACCACGTTCTTTCATAGCCTCACTGTCATGAATATGCATAGAGGAGAATTTGCCATTCTTTTGAAATATCAATTTCACGCACAAAAGTGCTACTGATATAGCAATTATTAACACGGTTAATAGTAGTATTTCTATCATTTTTCTTAATTTTGCGCTTGCAAAGATAAGTAATTATTTATGAATTACACAATAAAATAACATAAATAAATGAATAAAAACGAATTAAAACCTGCTTGTGTGTTCGAGCAGTTTGCAAAAATCAATGAGATTCCCCGTCCATCCAAGCACGAGGAAAAAATGATTGAATATCTGAAGGAGTTTGGAAAGAGCCATCAACTGGAAACAATTGTGGACGAAACGGGCAATGTTATCATCAAAAAACCGGCAACACCAGGACATGAGAATCGTCAGACCGTGATTCTCCAAAGCCATATGGATATGGTATGTGAGAAACTGGTAGATCTTGACTTCGACTTTAAGAAAGATGCTATCCAGACTTATGTCGATGGCGAATGGCTGAAGGCTAAAGGGACAACACTGGGGGCTGATGATGGTATTGGCTGTGCTATTGAATTAGCTATTCTTGATGCAAACGATATTGAGCACGGTCCAATTGAATGTGTCTTCACACGCGATGAAGAAACAGGATTAACTGGTGCCGAAGGAATGAAAGCAGGTTTCATGACCGGTGATATGCTCATCAACCTCGACTCTGAGGACGAAGGACAAATCTTTGTCAGTTGTGCTGGCGGTAGAAATACTACTGCAACATTCAAATTTCAGAAAGAAGACGCTCCTACTGGCCTTTTCTTCCTCAAGGTATCACTGAAAGGCCTCATCGGCGGACACTCTGGTGACGACATCAACAAAAAACGCGCCAATGCCCTCAAGACACTTGCACGTTTCCTCTACCAGACCCAAGAGCGCTATGGACTTCGTCTCGCCTACTTCAACGCAGGAAAACTTCACAATGCTATTCCACGCGATGGCGTTGCCGTTTTCGGAGTACCAGCAGATAAGAAAGAAAATGTACGCGCCGACTGGAACGTCTTCGCAACAGAAGTAGCCGAAGAATATCACGTTACAGAAAAGAGCATGCAGTTCGATATGGAAAGCACTGCTGCAGAACCAGTACTTCCTTTGGAGACAAGTACCAAACTTATTCAGGCACTACAGGCCGTTGACAATGGTGTATTTGCCATGTGTCAGGATGAAGAGATTGCTTGGCTCGTAGAGACCTCTAATAATGTGGCAAGCATCGAAACTACAGACAATGAAGTAACGATCGTTGCATCACAGCGCAGTAATGTCATGAGTGCCCTTGACAACCAGGCTGCTACCATCAAAGCTGTCTTCCAGTTGGCTGGTGCAGAAGTTGTACAAGGTGACGGATATCCCGCATGGAAGATGCGCGCTAACAGTCAGTTAACAGCTCTCACCGTAAAAACCTACAAAAAGCTCTTTGGAAAAGATCCAAAGGTTCTTGGTATCCATGCTGGTTTGGAATGCGGTCTCTTCTCTGAGAAATATCCTAATCTTGATATGGTGAGCTTCGGACCTACACTTCGTGGTGTTCACTCTCCCGATGAGCGTCTGCACATTCCTACTGTACAGATGGTATGGGATCACCTGTTGGAGATTCTCAAGAACATCCCTGCAAAATGAAAAGACATTTAAATACATTCTTGTTGCTCTGTTCCGCACTTGCCTTTGCAAGTTGCGGACAAGAGCACAAGGCTAAAAGCATTGCCCGCGATTTTATCAGCACCTATCAGGTCAAAGGAGACCGATATGACATGTCTTTCTCTAAACTTGATTCAACAAAGTATATCGGTAAGGAGGATATACAGGCAATGCGCCAACACATATCAGAGATACCACAATTTCAAAAGGGTATTACTTTCAAGGAAGGCGACATTCCACAAACCTTATTATACATTACCGCCCGTTACAAAGTATTGACACCACAAGGAGACACCCTTTCTTGCGACAACACATTTTATTTTGACCAAAAGTTAGAACGGATTATTGCTATAAAATAAAGAATCTTCACGTTTCGTATATGAGACAAAAAATGTACGAAAGCAGAACCAAGAAAATCTTTACGACAATAGTACGAATCAATTACGCCAACATTCTTTTCATATATTGACGGATTTCCTTTCTTGCCAATCCTAACCGATTTTCAACGCTCTTATAACGCAGGTTAAGTTCTTCGGAAATCTCACGAACCTTTTTCCCTTCATAGATACTCATACGATAAACGACACGCTGCTTATCTGACAGAAGGGCAATTCCTCTCTCCAAGAACTCTGTCACCTCTCTTGCAGAGAAGACTGACAACACATCATCACAACTCCGAGACATCACCGAAGAGATGTAATGTTCATACTCATCTACAGAACGACGATGACGCCAATAGTCATAAATCATATTTCTTGCAATGGTATACACCAATGCCGGTAAGGTGATTGTTGTAATCATCTTATCAGATGTCAATAGGCGCAGAAAGACATTCTGTACGATATCCTCTGCAACCTCCTTATTGAGAACTTGCTTTGAAACAAATCCTAATAGTTCATCGTAATGCTCGGTGTAGTAATCTTCTATGATTTTCATTGCACTTGCAAAGATAACATTAAAATAAATTGTTACCAAATTTTTGGCACGCAATTTGCAAAATCCATGAAGGATTACATCACATCCATCATTTATAGTATCATATAAAACATAAACAATATGCAAAAAGGTAACATCGGGGTTACAACAGAGAACATTTTCCCCGTCATCAAAAAGTTCCTCTATTCAGATCATGAGATCTTCCTTCGTGAAATGATTTCCAATGCCGTCGATGCCACACAAAAGCTGAAGACATATGCAGAAAAGGGAGATTACAAAGGTGAACTCGGTGATTTGACCGTCCACGTAAAACTGGACGAAAAGGCCGGTACGCTGACCATCAGCGACCGCGGTATTGGTATGACCGAAGAGGAAATCGACAAATATATCAACCAAATTGCATTCTCTGGCGTCACAGACTTCTTGGATAAATACAAGGACAATGCCAATGCTATCATCGGTCATTTCGGATTGGGTTTCTACTCTTCCTTCATGGTAGCAAAAAAAGTAGAAATCATCACTCGCAGCTATCAGGACAATGCAAAGGCTGTCAAATGGTCATGTGACGGAAGTCCTGCCTACGAAATCGAAGAAGTCGAAAAAGAAGACAGAGGTTCCGACATTATTCTTTATATCGATGACGACTGCAAGGAGTTCTTGCAGAAGGCTAAAATTCAAGAACTTCTCAATAAATACTGCAAGTTTATGGCAGTCCCCGTTGCCTTCGGAAAGAAGACAGAATGGAAAGATGGCAAGCAGGTGGATACCGAGGAAGACAATATCGTCAACAGCGTTGAGCCACTTTGGACAAAAGCGCCAAGTACATTAAAGGACGAAGACTATAAGAGTTTCTATCGCACCCTCTACCCCATGCAGATGGATGAGCCATTGTTCTGGATTCACCTCAACGTAGACTATCCTTTCAACCTGACAGGTATTCTGTACTTCCCACGTATTCAGTCAAATATCGACTTACAAAAGAACAAAATCCAACTCTACTGCAATCAGGTTTTTGTTACTGACCAAGTAGAAGGTATCGTACCAGAATTCCTAACCTTGCTGCATGGCGTCATCGACTCACCGGACATTCCTCTGAATGTCAGCCGTAGCTATTTGCAGAGCGATGCGAACGTGAAGAAGATTTCCACCTATATTACTAAGAAGGTGGCAGACCGCCTGAACAGCATCTTCAAGGAAAACCGCCAGGAGTATGAAGAGAAATGGGACGATTTGAAAATCTTCATCAACTACGGAATGCTTTCACAAGAAGATTTCTATGACCGCGCCAAGGACTTTGCCCTGATGAAAGATGTTGACGGTAAGTATTTCACCTTCGAGGAATACAAAACACTCATCAAGGACAATCAGACCGACAAAGACGGACAACTCATCTACCTCTATGCCAATGACAAAGAGGAACAATACACCTATATTGAAGCAGCCAAGAAAAAAGGATATAGTGTATTGCTGTTAGACGGACAACTTGACACGCCAATGGCAAGTATGTTGGAACAAAAACTGGAGAAGAGCCGCTTCACTCGTGTCGATGCAGACATCATTGATCGTCTTATAGTCAAAGAAGATGCACCAAAGAACGAACTCAATGCCGATGAGAGTGACAATCTGTCACAAGTATTCAAATCACAGATGCCAAATCTAGACAAGACCGAGTTCAATGTTGAAGTACAGGCTTTGGGCGAACAGGCGCAACCAGTACTCATCACACAGAGCGAGTATATGCGCCGTATGAAAGACATGAGCCGTTACCAGAGCGGCATGAGCTTCTACGGACAGATGCCAGACATGTTCAATCTCGTACTCAACAGTAACCATCCTCTGGTCAAGAAAGTTTTGGAAGACACAACTGCCAATACTGCAGAGGCACTGAAACCAATCCTGAGCGAACTGAAAGGACAGGAAGCCCGCCTTGCTGTTATCAATCAGGAACAAGGAAAGAAGAAGTATGACGAGTTAACGCAAGAGGAAAAAGACGAGAAGCAGAACACAGAGAAAGCCGTACAGGAACAGAAAGACAAGAAACAGCAGGTTCTTGCCGACTATGCGAAAGGCAATCAAATTGTTCACCAGCTCATCGACCTCGCTCTTCTACAGAATGGTATGCTGAAAGGTGCTGCCCTTGATGCATTCCTGAAACGTTCAGTAGATTTGATCAAATAAAAAATACAATTCCACTCAAAGGGGCATTTTTATACGGAATGCCCCTTTTTTATGTCCTTTTTTCTCTTTTTCTACATTTTCTTAAAAAAAACTCGGAAAATATTTGGAGGTTATAAAAAAACGATGTACCTTTGCACTCGCAAATCAGAAATGAGGAACAATTGAGGTTCCGTAGCTCAACTGAATAGAGCATCTGACTACGGATCAGAAGGTTGTGGGTTTGAATCCCGCCGGAATCACAAAAGCAAGGAAATAGCGAGCAAAGTTTTACTTTAGCTCGTTATTTTTTTGCTTTTTGTTGATTGGCCCGTTTAAGTTGCAGAATTAGGGAGAATTATCTTATGCATACAAACGATCACAAAATCGTTGACTACGATGCCGTACTTGATGCTAAGCTCGGCAAGGAGGGTACACCCGAGCGTAATCAGACAGAAGAAACTGCCCGTTCTTTCTATTTAGAAATACAAATTGATTAAAGCGATGGTATCAGAAACTTTATAAAAAATCTGCACATAGTCAATCTTATTAGTGACTATATGCAGAACTTTTTTAAAAAATAAAGGACTATTTCAGTGTCCTTAATTATCCTTGTTCTTCAGTATTTCTGCGAAGATGCCGTTGGCTATGCTTATGCCATCCTTATTTTTTAGTTTAGCAGCGCGGTAGTCTGTGTTCAGATAGCGCGAACCATGCTTTCTGTAGTAGTCCCATTCTGTAAATGTGGTCTTCTCTAGGTCGAACTGGACCCTACGGTCAGAAGCATTGTAGATATATCCATAGAAACTGTTTTCTCTCAGCTGGTAGTCTACGATGTATGTAGGATTCCACTTGTCGTCGTCATAGATGATGGTGATGTCACCATCTACGATAAACCACTTAAAGGTACAGAAGGCATAGTTCTCTTTGGGTGAAGAAGTCTTATAGTCCAACTCATAGCCCCTTCCACTAGTATAGTGAGCACCTTCTGACTCAAAGCCCATCACTGTAGAGTATTCTGAACCAGAAACACCCCAGCGATTATGATAATATTCCGTAATCTTACCTTGCCAATCACTATTGCGCAGCACTGCCGCAATGTAACCATCCTCATCTTTTGTACAGCCTGTTAATACCACCATGGTAACCATGGCAACGAACATTTTTCTTGTGTTATTGAACACTGTTCTCATAAAATTTTAATTGTTAATTGTGTATTATTAGTTGTGATTATTATTCTCTTCTGATTTTATAAGGATATGACAGTTTCCATGGCGAATCCTCTAGTTTAAATTTTTTGGCACCTTCCTGTGTCTTTGGCGTGCGCACTAGAGGAATGTCTGAAAGATCCATCAAGTAAAAATATTCATGGAATAGCGATTTTATACCTTCTCTTACCGAGCAGCGGACAGAAATATATTCTTTAGTCATAGGGTCGTTGCCACGGATAGCCTCCACCTCTTTGTTCCATGCTATCAACTTGACCATAGCAGCTTTATATTCTGCCAAGAGTGATGCAGGCGATTTCTGAATCCAGCGCTGTATAAGCTTACGGTTGTATTCGGCTACAATCTCTGCTTCACGTTTACGACCTTCAACAAACCAATCGGGAGTTTTCTTGGGGTTCTCTGCTGCTACTCGTGCACGCAGCCCGTCTTCTATGGGCTGTACGCGCTTACATTCATCAGAGCCAAACCACTCCTTAATCACCTGCTTTACCAGTGGCGAATAAATGTTATAGTAAAAACGAGGCGCACCACCTTGTTTCTCGAGCAACCAGCATGCTCTGTCATAATCTGGAGTTTCGTTATAATGTACAATGTCTCTATTTAAATCGTAAAACTTTGTGCATGCAGCCTTCATCTTATCCAATACCTTATTATATTGTGGCCACTTCTTGTCTACATAGAGGGTATCGAAAGGCTGTCCTTTGCGTGCCTTCTTGGCATTATCCATCATCAATTTATTAAATCTATCACTTTCTGTTTTCAGTTCAGGTTCTGGCTCATAATTATTAACAGCTTCAATGCGTGCCTGAAGTTCTACTGAGTAGTGAGCCATCTCCTCTCGCGTGTCCACCTCTGATGCGACTGGCAATACGGGCAGATTCTCTAATGCCTCTTCAAAGGTTTTGTAAGAGTACTTCTCTACAAGCGTTTTCTTCTCCTCCTTGCTGATGTTGTACTCTGCATGCAGTCCATTCGGTTCTCTAGCTGTATAGTCCCAGAACATATGTCCACCCAGATTTTGAGCATAGTTGCGGTCTTCGGGCTCCACATAGAGAATCTTGATAGTAGGTTTTGTGGCTGCTTTTGTGGTGGTCTTTTTACTTTTAGCCATTGTTTGCGTCTTAGCTTTAGTCTTGTTTTGTGCCTGCATCGAGGCTGTTCCTGTTAGCAGCATTACAGAAATGCAAATGTAGAGATAGTGTTTCATTGTTTTATTATGAATAATAATTTATTGTTGAGATGCAAATATACTGAAAAATCTATGACCAAAATAACCAATGATACCTGTCGAACATATAATATTACCTGTAGAACATATTATTTTCGTTATTTATGTCTACTTTTGCAACCGGAAAGAGAAGAATTGAACATTATGGATATTTTTGACTTCAAACCAAGAAAGGGAGCAGACACTCTGCGCATGGGTGATAGTGACGAATTGGTATTAATGGATTGCTTTGGCGGCATGCCAGCTGGCAGAGTGAGACCTATGGACCACGGCATCATAATTATCTGCACGGCCGGAGCAGCTCAGTTTGAGTACGATGGACAGACCATCCAACTGAATAAGAATGACCTATTTCTCTACATGGTACGTTCTGTTGTGGAGAAATTTATGTCAACTCCCGACTTCAATTGTCGCCAAGTATGGTTCTCGCGTGGCGTAATGTGGAACATGAATATGTTCACCAAGAGCAGTCTTGCCGACCTGCTGCCATTGAAACATAATCCTAGGGTATCACTCTCCGATACCGATGTTACTCTTTTCGAATCTTATTACCAACAGCTAAGCCACCACATGCGCAACAACTCATTAGTACTCTATCCCGACATTGTGCGCTCTATCGTCAGCACCTTTCTCTTAGAGGTACTCTCTGTGCTGCGCAGAGGAGAGGAACGAACTAAGGGAAATAATACATTTGGAGATTGCGGTCTGCATGGCAAGAAACTTGCCGACCGTTTTGTTCAGTTAGTAGAGCAGAGCGATGGGCGCATCCGTCGTGTCGATGAATTTGCCCAGATGCTCCATGTCACTCCTAAATATCTCTCTAGGTTGTTGATGGAAACCATGAACCAGCGCCCTAGTGTCTTGGTGCATTTCTTTACGCTCAAGGCCATCGAAAATCGTCTACGATTCACAGATATGACTATGCAACAAATTGCTAATGATCTTAAGTTCCCCAATGCCTCATTCTTTGGCAAATATTTCAAAGAACACTCTGGCATGACGCCCATGGAATATCGTATAAAGTATCAAAATAACAATGAAGAAGAATCCGCACACAAGTAACCATATCGACCTCATGTCCGATACCGATGTCGATATCATTCTCAAGAAAGTCAAAGACCGCTTCTCTAAAGACAAGAGCGCCCATATCAGCGAAACCGATGGTCTAAAGATTGATTTCCCCGACCGTTGGGTTCATCTGCGCAAATCTAATACAGAGCCCGTTGTACATATCTATAGCGAGGCTCCCTCTATTGAACTTGCCGACCATCTGGAAAACGAACTCATGCATTTCATCTACGAAATTCAGAAGGACCTCTTCCTCAATAAATATGGATTAAACAACAATATTATATCACACAATCTCAGAATATCAAAAACATCATAAAAAAAGAAAAAACTTAAGATTAGCCTATTTACTAAACAGAATCACAAAAGATTATCTTTTACCTCACAAAACGTGCTCTTTTACACTGTAAAACATATACTTTTACAAAGTAAGTGTGGCTTTTTTATCAAGGATATATACCTTTTGAAAGCTGCGATGAACACCGAGATTTTTTGAAAAGAACCAACATCCAGCAGGAATCATCCATAACTACCTAACAGACAAATAATTACAAGAACACAAACCAACAGCAACCGACAGCAACCAGCAGCAACCAACAGGAAGTATTCCGTTATAAAAGCCTCATCATCAAAAGGGCATCCTGATTGTTCAAACAATCGGCCAGACGCAGAATCCTGCTAGATACTGCTGGATGCTGCTAATTGCTGCAGGTTGTAAAAAGTCAAGCAACAGAAAATCAAGCATTTACAAAGAATTTCTGTTGGATGCTGGTGAAATTACAAAATATGTCGAAAAAAAGTCTGCAGAGTTGAAATAAGAAACTCTGCAGACCTTGAACATTACTTTTATGCCATTATTCGTTGGACGGTGCCACGGTGTAGATCCATGTATATGGACTAGTACTGCTTACTACTGTGCGAGTAACCGTGTAACCCTCGGCTGCAACCGTATTAGGATTGGCAGCACTGCTGTTTACAGCAATTCCACAAAGATCAGGCCTTGCAGTTGTTGAGACAGTAAGCGTACCTGTACCGCAAAGTTTCAAACTACTGGTTTTTATACAAAAAGAGTTAACACAACTAATCGTGTTTGTACCGTTGATTTCGAGCGTTAGGGTCTTATTGCTCCTGCCTGAGATAAAATAAGTGTGGTCGTTCGTTGCGGTAACGTCGTTCAGGGTCATCTTTCCGGAATTATTCAGATAGAAGATACAATCTCCTGTAGTGCCACTGACAGTGATATCGAAATTATTCTCTTCAACGTCATACATTGAATAGCTATTAGGCGTTGCACTTGTACCTGTAACCATAAAAGAATTCATATTGCGGGCATAGGGCAGCGTCATTGTACCATGGTAATAACGGCCATTCTGGAAGCCAGTAGAAGGAGCGCTCTTCTCAAGCTCGTAAACATTTCCGTCACTATCATAAGCTGTTAGTATCAGCGCATCGGTACTGGAAGATTCTGTAAAGCGCAAAGCGAGATAAATGTCTCCGTTAGCATCGATAGTGGGATTGGTGATGCCGATTCCACTGGCATCAATAACATTGGGGTCTGATGATCTCAGCGGACGATAATACGAAACGAGCTTATTATTCTTCGATCTGACACGCAACTTGGTGATAGTGGGATGAATCGTCTCATTTTCAGCATTCTTGAAAATAAGGCGCTGGTGGAATATCGACTGTGCATTTTCAAACGCGACAGATGTCGTAGTTGTCAGCTGATTGCCCACGACGCGGATATGTGTTGAAGTGGCCACAGCGCCATCAACAACATTCGCAGCAGCACCTGTCTGGCGGGTGTAATCCATAAACATATCTGCTGTCACATCATCATTCGGATTGTAAAGCAGTCTCAGTTCATCACCATTACTAACAGAACCGGAAAGCGACCCCGTTAGCTTGCAGCCCTTGCCGTTGGCACTGATTTCTGTAGGCTGCAAATGGCCGCTCAGCACCATGTCTTTCGTCACATTATATACATATATTTCCTCTGTAGAAACGAAAGTGCTGTTGGTCTTCGTACCGTCGAAACTGACGGCACGAGTCTGTCCTTCGTCAAACGATGCTGGGATGCTCACTGTATAGGTCTGTACTGCTGGCTGCTCGGTAGTGATATCGTCGTTGCTACAAGCAGTAAAGCCTGCGGTGAGTGCTGCTGCTATCGTCAGTGCACCCAATATGTTCATTCTCTTCTTCATCTTTTTACCATTCTTCAAATTCATACTCGGGTCTCTCAAATTCATGGAATTCTGTGCTGGATGTCAGTAAGTGACTCCGTTGTTGTAATTTGACGACTTGCATCGCCGGTTTCATGTACTTTCTCTTTTTCATAAGTTTAGTTTATATTTATAATTTTCATAGCCTCACTTGGGTTGCTAAAATCAAAACGGATGCGAAATTACAAAAAAATATCCGGAAATAAGCATAAATAAAGGAAGAAATGCAATTTCGACAACAATAATTTAAACATATCTGTCACTTGTATGTATCAAAATAAATAAGTACCTTTGCATATAAATCAATAGCATTGATAAAATGGATTATCTTCCCAAAGACCCAGCCATATTGGTTTCAAGCGTAAACATGCTCCTTCGCGATGAGGAATTTGACACGCTGGAAGCACTATGCTATGCCTTTAACAAGGAGCCAAAAGATATCAAAGACTACCTCTACAAGAGAGGTTTTGTATGGAGTGAGCAACAGAAACAATTCAGACCAATCGGCTACAACCAATGATTACGAAAGACAGCATAGAAACAGCCTATAGCTTTCTACATCAGAAGCGTAATGTCTATATCCATTCTACCCTTGACTGGCAGAAGGATGACATAGAACAGGCTATTGGAAACTATGTAGACAATATGAGTCTGGAATTATACGAGACTATCTCAAATGGCAGGACTGACTTTCTGAGAGACCACAAACGATTTGGGGAAGATATCACACAAGCAGTTGAAAGATTAGAAAAATTATTATAAAAGAAGAAGATATGTTAGATTATATTGCAGAATTCACGGCATGGCCGATACTTACAGGTATTTTTATTGGCTACATTGCCAACCGCATCATGAGCGGTGAAGGCAAAGGATGCTGTATGAACCTTATTGTCGGCATTATAGGTAGTTATGCAGGTGCTTTCATCAGTTACCTGCTGGATATAGAACTATTAGGAAAAGGCTATTTCACCAACTTCGTCTTTTGCGTGATTGGTGCTGTAACCG
>Ga0310696_10007227_pt1 | contig 13081 bp, 10 predicted proteins | sample AusTroGonzalo_MG_4_FD_203885 | JGI IMG/M metagenome (GOLD analysis project Ga0310696, IMG submission 203885) | Bovine rumen microbial communities from tropical cattle in Woodstock, Queensland, Australia - Gonzalo_02 (v2) (version 2) | ecosystem: Host-associated > Mammals > Digestive system >... | reverse complement strand
CGAGCGTTTTTTTGCCCTAGATGAGGTTCAGGAGATCTGGCTTACCTTTAGCGACCCGCAGATGAAGAATCCCCGCAAGCGCCTTACCAGTACCTATTTCATGGAGCGCTACCGCAAGTTCCTCGTCGATGGCGGCATCATTCACCTGAAGACTGACTCCAACTTTCTCTTTACCTACACCACATATATGGTGGAGCGTAACCAACTGCCCATTATCTTCCGCACGGAAGATCTCTATCATGACGAACGCATCGACGAGGATACTAAGCAAATCCTTTCCATTCAGACTTATTACGAGTCGATGTGGATAGCCCACGGCCTGAACATCAAGTACATGAAATGGCAGTTGCCTCGCACCGTCGCCCTCGAAGAACCAGACGTGGAGATTGAACTCGACGACTATCGCAGCTACCACCGTTCAAAGAGAAGTTCACTCAACAAAGCAAAATAAAAGCAATATGAAGAAACTAATGATCATGATTATGGCAGCATTCCCTATGTTTGCCATCGCACAAAACTCAGTGAATATTAAAGTCGATTCCATCGGCAAGTTGGCAACCCTATTAGGCGACCAGAAGTTCAAGATCTCAGAACTCACAGTCAGCGGTGACGTGAATGGCACTGACCTCAAATTGATTCAGGAGATCGTCACCCGCACTAAGACTGACAAGAAGAATCCAGACGAGTGTCTCGTCACCGCTATCGATCTCTCTGGTATCACAATCGTTGAGAGTAAAGATAAAGGTGGTCTGAAGACACAGGCCAATACACTTCCCAAAGGTATCTTTTCTGGAGCCAAGAATCTGACCAAAGTCGTTCTCCCCGAATCCATTACTGCCATCGAGGCGGAAGCGTTCCAGAATTGCGAGAACCTCACGACGATCAACCTCCCCACTGGTCTGATGTCGCTTGGCAACGAAGCCTTTGAAGGTTGTAAGAATCTTGCCGCCATCCAACTGCCCAGCGGTCTGAAGGAAATCGCCTCACAGGCATTCAACAAGTGCGAGAAAATCGCTGCTATAGAGCTGCCTGAGGGCGTTGGTGAGATTGGATCATCAGCCTTCGAAGACTGCAAGTCGTTGGTGTCAATCAATCTGGCAAACATCTCCAAACTTGGCAATTCAGCCTTTAAGGATTGTAATAGTCTGAAAGAAGTTACGCTTAACGACCTCTCTATGATAGGTCAGTCAGTATTCTCCGGTTGTACCTCGCTCGAAACTGTTAAGATGGAAGGGGCGCTGGCCGACCTTAACATCTCTGTTTTCAAGGGTTGTACTAGTTTAATCAGTATCAGTTTACCCAGCTCGCTCAAGGAGATCAGCAGTCATGCCTTTGATGATTGTCAGTCGTTGGCCGAGATTGCTATTCCTGAGTCTGTCGTCAAGATCAAGGACAGCGCTTTCCAGAAGTGCAGCAGCCTTAAGACCGTCCATCTGCCCAGTGGACTGACAAACTTGGGTGACGATGCCTTCGAAGACTGCTCCAGCCTCGAAAGCGTTACCGGTCTTACCCTGCTCAACGAAATCGAGACCAACGTTTTCCGTAATTGTGGCAATCTGCGAAAAGTGGAGTTGCCTGCTACAGTGAAGCGCATTGGCAGCAACGCTTTCAACGGCTGCAGTCTGCTCTCCGACATTGAGTGGCCCAATGTTCTGAAGACTATCGAGGATGGTGCCTTTGAAAAGTGCGCCTCACTTCAGTCAGTCAATCTCCCCAACGGTCTGAAGAGTATTGGTAGTGATGCTTTCAAGGGTTGTATCCAACTCTCCAGCATCGATCTTCCTGCCACGGTAAAAGAGATAGGCGGCAGTGCTTTCCAGAATTGTAGCGCCCTTACTGCTATCATCATCAACAGTGGCACGCCTCCTTCTATCAGCAGCAGCTCATTTAAGGGCACTAATGCCGCCATTCTCATCCCCAAGGGCTCAAGAGCTATCTACTCTGCCGACAAGAAGTGGAGTAAGGTTAAGGGATTGAAAGAAAACAAGTAACAATGACATTATATCCCCAACTGATTATAGACGCGCTGGCCACGGTTGTGTATGCCGGCACGAAGAAGAATCTCGTAGAGAGCGGCATGCTGGCCGATACGCCATCAGTTGCAGCTCCCGCTCATGAAGGTGAATCATGGAAGGTGAAAATCGTTTTGGAATTCCCACGCGACACAGACCCTTTCCTGAAGTCCACCGTCAAGGCTGCCGAGGCCGCCATCCATTACCATTGTGGCAAGAATGTCGAGGTCGAGATTGCCACCGAGTTCAAGACTGCCCCTCGTCCAGAAGTAGGTCAAATGCTGCCAGGCGTTAAGAACATCATCGCCGTCAGCAGCGGCAAGGGCGGTGTTGGCAAAAGCACTGTCTCGGCTAATCTCGCCATCGCCCTCGCACGGTTAGGTTATAAGGTAGGTTTGCTCGATACTGATATCTTCGGTCCTTCCATGCCTAAGATGTTTCATGTAGAGGAAGAACGTCCCTATGCCATCCACAAAGACGGTCGCGACCTCATTATCCCTGTCGAGAAATACGGTATCAAGTTGTTGAGCATCGGTTTCTTTGTTTCCCCCGACACTGCCACCCTCTGGCGAGGCGGTATGGCCACCAGCGCCCTCAAGCAACTCATTGCCGATGCCGATTGGGGAGAGCTCGACTATTTCATTCTCGACACCCCGCCTGGCACCAGCGATATCCACCTTACTTTATTACAGACACTCCCTATCACGGGTGCCGTCATCGTCTCTACGCCTCAAGCCGTTGCACTTGCCGATGCCCGCAAAGGTATCGATATGTACCGCAATGAGAAGGTGAATGTGCCCATTCTCGGTCTCATCGAGAACATGGCATGGTTCACCCCCGCCGAGTTGCCTGAGAACAAATACTATATCTTCGGCAAAGAAGGTTGCAAACAATTGGCCAATGAAATGAACGTACCCTTGCTGGCGCAGATTCCGCTCGTCCAGAGTATCTGCGAGAATGGCGATGCTGGCACCCCTGCTGCCCTCAGCAGTGATACAGCTACAGGTCTGGCTTTTATCAACCTCGCCCAAGCCGTTGTCACAGTTGTCAACCGCCGCAATAAAGAACAACCTGAAACAAAAATTGTTGGTATGAAATAATTGCGATAAGTTAAGTGATATAATAGAGAGAGGTGTCTGCATCACGCGGACACCTCTCTCATGTTTAATAACACTACAAAACCAATAATTATTAACCTAACAATTAACCTATAAAAACTAACTATCTGTGTGCAAAGATACAACGATTTTCGACTCATATCAATGGTATATAAATAAAGAAGTGGATATCAATAGCGCATCACATATTATAACTGCTTAATAATAATGCAGTTACAAAAAATAACGATTTAGAAAAGGTGGACGGAATATAAATCAACGGCCACCCGTCAATAGGCCGCAAAGGAAGGGTAAGTAGCGCTTAAGTAACATATAGAGGGCTACACAGAGGGCTGCGGTAAAGATGGCCGTAGCGAAATAAAGAAAGAGCATTGACCATACACTATTGCCCAGATGGAAAACGATAAAAACCACTTTAGAGACTTCGAACAAGACACATGTATGAAGAGCATAAACAAAGAAACTACTATCAGCCAATGTCTGGTTAACACGGACTCGGCCCTTCTCTATAAGTCGGGCCACAATAACAATGGAGGCCACTGTGCCCAACAAAACGTCAGCCTGAAGGATATAGAGATTGTAGGCTGCACCCTTCGTCAGGGCATCGACCCCAGCAACAATCAAGTAGAGCAGCGGTACAAAGGTATAACGCTTGAGGGCAGCGACGAAGTTAATTTGACGGATGCCGCAATAGGCACCACAAGAGAAGAAAAAGGCCGCCTGACTCAGCCAAACGCCCCAGCTACCCTCAGGCATGAATAGGGGATAATAGAAATAATAGACAATGCCAAGCAGTATCACTATCCACTTGCCTGTACGCTTTATCAACCAGAAAAAAACGGGCGAAAGCAAAACCATGACCATCAGTTCACGCACATACCACATAGGCAGGTTGATGGGATAAGGAAAGCCCGACGAGCCTGAAGTATCAAGCCCAGGCATCACAAAGATACCCTCGTTTGGGTAATTAGCGAAAAAGGTATGGAAGATACGGACGGGTGTCAGATGTATTTCTTCTGAAACAGTCTGATGGAAGGCGAAAGGGAGCAGGTATAAGACATGGAGCAAAATAGGGATGAGATTCCACAAGAAATAGGGAATAAGAAGCGTATGTACACGCTTACGAAGCTTTTGCCGATAAACACGACCATTAAAATCGCCACGAAAAAAAAAGAGATAACCAGAAATGATAAAGAAGACCGGAACGATGACTTTAGGCATGACTTCACTAATTAAATTAGTAAGCCACAAAAACCAGTCTGGACGATCTATACAATATTCAACGCCATGATACATAAAACCCCGTTCAGCCACATTATAATGAGCGATAATAACAAATAGTATCAGCGGAAAACGCAGATAATTGATCGTCTTGGACTGGAGTTCGTCGGCGGTCATGGGTGTTCAACTTTCTGTTTAAGCTGGAGGCGTATTTCACGCTTCTTACGGAGCATTTCGAGACGCTCGTGGGCATGAAGATAGGTACGGCGCTTCTCAAAACCATAGACAATGCAGGCAAAACCGAAGTAGGCAGCAGCCAGAACCCAGAGACAGCGGACCTCATTTACCACATCGCTCAACACACCTCCCATGGTATTCATTCTGACAAAGGCGCGCACACCAAAGGTGCTGGGGAATAGCCAAGAGATGCTCTGCCAAGTACCCGAAATGTTAGACAGTGGCCATGAAACACCACTGAGGAACAGCAGTGGCAGGGATAAAAACACAATGAGCAGCATGACATTCTCGCGATAATGCACCAGACAGGATAGGGTCATGCCAAAGAAAGTGCAGGCTAACAGATAAGGTACCATGAGGGCCAGCAGATCTTGCCAATGGACAAGGGCGATAAACGAAAAGAGGCGAGGCACTACCAGTGTAAGCCAGGCTGACATGACAGCATAGACCATGAGATAGCAAAGAGCCTTGCCACAGATGATGCGATAGACGCCTGAATAACAGCGGTTGATGGGAACCAGATCGCTATAGCGGTTACGCTCACGAGCTGTACCAGCTGCCAAACCGATACCCAGCACCAGCGTCTGCTGAATGATAAGCATAATTACACCAGGAATAATGAAATTACCATAGCCGCCAGACTGATTGAATATAGGCACATCTTCAAAGTCGAGGGGACGCGTGGTAATAGCATCCTCACGATCAGTATAATTGCCCGACACCTTTTTCTGTATCTCTGCGCCCATCGTCTGAGACACCTGCATTGACGTCATATAGATGGCCTTATAGGCGAGCATCAGCGACATGTCGCAATAGACATTAATGACAGCCTGCTCGCCTCGGTTGACCTTCGTTGAGAAGTCAGAGGGAATCAAATAGACACCCTTTACGATCTGTCGACTGACGAGCGACTGGGCATCATCGAGGTCTTCAGCATAAGAGATTACCTTCACATCGGGCGAAGCATCGCACATACGAACGAACTGACGGGAGAGCTGGCTATGCGACTGATCGACCACTACCACAGGAACCTCGTGCACCACCTCATTATTATATATCCACGAATAGAGCAAGGGATAAGCCAGCGGCACGATGATGCAGAAGATAAGCACGCCTTCATCGCGAAAGACTTGCTTGATCTCCTGTCGCCAAATGTAGGCGGCATCCTCAAACCAATTGGATATCTTATGGAATATAGACATAGTGAAGCATCGCATTTTTGATTTTCATAACCACAAACCACGGCAGCAGCACAAAGCCCACAAGCGCCACAAAGTGGAACCACGCATCGATCAAGGGGAAGCCATTAAATACCGTAATCTGATAGAGCATATAATAATGTCGCAAGGGGAAGAGCCACGTCAGTGCCTGAATTGGTGCATCCATACCCATCACAGGGTAAGTGAAACCCGCCAGCGAGAAGCTGAGCACAGCCCACAGCGAACAAATACTCATCGACATACGAAGCGATGGCATCAATCCAAAGGCGAAGATACCAAAGCCAATGGAGCCAAACACCTCAAGCAACGACAACAAGATGATATCCCAAATATCGCCTTGATGGGGAAAATGCATGATACCATAGATGTAGAACTCATAAAAGAAGATCAGAGACAAGAACACAACTGCCTGAGGCAAGAACTTTCCCAAAATAGCCACTACGATACGATTATCGGCCATTTTTAACCACTCCTTACCTCGTCCGAACTTCAATTCCATACCCAATGAATAGGCGGAGATCATAAACATGAACAGCATCATCACACCAGGCACAATCGTCGTGGAAAGATAAGAGTTATAGTTCGTCCAGGGATTTCCCACCTGATGGAGATTGATGCGAATGGGCTGTAGGAAAGCTGTGGTCTGCTCCTGCGTATAACCCTTGGCGCGCATCGTGGCTTGTCCTACACCTGCAGAACCCAGAGTGGAGATCGTTTTCAGATCTCTCATCAATAACGAGCCCGACAATACTGAGGCCATATTATAATAATAGGAGATCTTCGGCTGACGACTAGACAGCAGATTGTCCGTCGTTCCCTTCGGAATATAGAGGAAAGCGTAGATTTCGTTCTCCTGAATAGCACGTCGAGCCTCAGCAACAGAAGGATAATGGGCCACTACTTTCGAACTCTGGAAGGCATCCAAACGACGGATCAGTGAGCGCGAGGTGGTGGTATTGTCAAGATCGACCACACCTACAGGCATATCCTCAGGCAGTCCCTCGTCCATCAACGAGGTGAAGAACACCATCGTCAACAGGGGGAAGAACACCATGCTGAAGAAATATATGCGGTTAACGTAGAGGATTTTACACTCACGTTTCGCAATCTGCCATATCAGATAGAGAGTTTTCACTTCTTGATAATCAGTGACATACCAGGACGGAGACCTTCAAGTTTCTCTACAGGACGAGCCTTTACCTCAAAGGTCTTCAGATCATATTGCCCATTGGCCTTCGTTGCCTTCCACACGGCATACGAACCCTGATCCTTCAGGTAATAAACCTTCATCTTGATATCCTTGTTGAAAGCAGGAACGAAAACCGTAAACTCCGTACCGACCTGCATACCGTTGAGTTGATCCTCACGAACATTGAAGGTACCCCACATATCCTGCATCACAGAGATCGACATGATGGGAGAGCCTGTGCCTACAAGTTCACCAACCTTCGGGAAAATGTCGCTAACCTCACCCTCCATCTGAGCCACCTGAACGGTCTCGTGAATATAGCTGTTCACTTCATTGACGGCACCTTTGGCGCGCCCTACCTGAGCAGCAGCAGCGAGTTTATCCTCCATACGGGCACCATTCACAGCCATATCATACTGACTCTGGGCAGCCTTCATCTGGGCCTCCATGGCCTTGTAGTTGGCATAGGCCTCATCGCGTTTCTGGGCACTCATCACACCCTCATCGAAGAGACGCTGTACACGGTTATACGACTTCTCGGCAATCTCAAAACCAGCCTTGGCCTGTTGGAGTACGGAGAAAGCACCCTGAATCTGTTCCTTACGGGCACCGTTCTGGGCCTTCAACTCCAAAGCAGCTGCAGCACTCTGGGCACTCTGGGCCTGTTCCATCTTAGCACGTACCTCAGGGGCATCAAGGATGGCGAGAGTATCACCTACCTTCACAAAGTCGCCTTCTTTCACTCGGAGTTCAAGGATTCGTCCAGGCACCTTGCTGGACACACGATACTCAGACACCTCAACCTGACCCTGAATGACATCCGGATCACGATCGAGCACCAAGATGCCGATGATGGCTACGATAATCACTACCCCTACAAAACCTGCAATAGCGAGCAGGATGTTGTTATGTTGACTCTTTGCTGACATAATATATTATTCTAATGTGCCAAGCGCCTTCTGCAGATCTACCTGGCTAAGTTTAACATCAATTTCTGCATCTATCTTCTGCGATTGAGCCTGCAGCCATGCTGTCTGTGCCTCCATCACCGTTGCAGGTGTGATCACGCCTTCCTGGAAACCAAGATTGGCGATACGAAGGTTCTCATCAGCACGCTGTATATTGGCCTGAGCCATAGTGAGTTTCTTGTTGGCCTCATCCACCTTAAAGGTAGATTGGTTGACCTGTAACTCCACGAGTTCACGAGCCTCAGCCAGTTCGAGGTTGGCTATCGAGGTAGCTCCCTTCGAGGCACGTACCTTATACATCACATCACCCCAGTTCCAAAGTGGCACTCGCACCATAACACCTACGTTCCAGAAGCCACCGAACTTCTTTTGGAAGCCATTGAACAGGTTTGGATTGCTCACTGAATAGCCACCCATCAGAGCTACCTGAGGCAGATTGCCTGCTCTCAGGATATTGGTGGTCTGCTTTGACATATCAATACTGTTCTGCAACAGCCTCAGTTCTGGACGATTATCAATGGCCGTCTCCACATTCATCTGGGGAGTGAGTTCTACCACAGCGATATTCTCAGCCATCTCATCAGCCAGTGTCACTACTTCGTTGAGTGGCAGTCCGCAGAGTTGGTTCAACAGCATTCGTGAGAGCACCAAAGCATCATTGACCTTTGTCAGTGTCATCTCTGCCTCGTTCTCCTTCACATCAACACTCAGGCCATCACTCCTTGTGGCGACACCCTCGTCAATCATCTTATGGACATCCGTATCGAGTTTCTTCACCAATTCGAGATAACTCTCAGCGAGCAGCTTCTTATGATGGAGCGATACAACCTGCCAATAAGCCTGATCTATTTTGTACAAGGTGGCCTGACGACGGGCATTCAACGAGTTTTCAGCCATATCCTCACTGAGGTCAGCCATCTTGTTCATCGCGATGATGCTTCCACCCATAAAGAGCGGCTGCGTCAGCATGATGGAGCCAGCAAAGAGGTTACGGGTATCTGTGTCGAAGGCGTCAACAATCTGTTGGCCCAGGGCATTAAGCGAAGCCTGGATACCCTCCATCGTACCCGACATATTCGTCTGCAAACCTGCCATCATCTGCTGAACCTCCTGAGGAGGAACACCCAACTTCACAAAGGCTGTACCCAACTGTGTCAGCGAGGTCTCGAAACCAGCCAAACTGGGCTGCATCGTACTCACCACACTGGTGCCGAGGTTTGGCAGACTTTCCTTCTGAGTGTCGCTCAGCAGGGAAATTGGTTTACTGGTGTACTGATAGGTGCCAACAGCATTCACATGAGGCAGATACTTCGTGCGAGCCGATTTCCTGAGGTTGGCAGCCACATCCTGTTTCAACTTCGAGACACCCAGCTGTTTGTTGTTACGCAGGGCCATCTGGCGACAACTGTCGAGACTCAAAACCCGTTGAGCCCCCACAGGTAACGCCAAGGCTACCAATAACAACGTTCCAAAGACTTTGTTCATATCATCTATAAACTTAAAACTCTAAACTATTTAAACGAGAACGTTCTCGATCCAATCATATTACCATCAGCGAAGATGCTGACACGATAATCACCAGCCTCCAACATCTGGGATACATTCCAATAGACGGTTACAGGTGTTTCTTCACCCGTATATTCGATGGTCTTCTTAGCCGAACAATCCAGATTACGATTCTCGTAAGCGAAGGTTCCACCACCCTTCAGCGTATTGCCGCCAGGGTTCTGGATACGCACATAGATCGTACGATTGCCATTGGAGGCTGTCACGTTCTTGGTAATGACGAAGTTGACCTTCATCTGTGTACAGTCCTTCAGCTTCTTCGCCTCCTTGCCATGTTTGTTGAGTGTCTGCATCTGGATATTTGTTGCATCGAGCTGGGCAGCAATGGCCACCTTCTCTGAGAGAGAGGCTTTTTCATGACTCAGACCTGCCACCTGAGCTGTACGCTGCTCGAGTTCTGCATTCACACGGGTATTCTCAGCCTTCAGGTTCTCATTTAGACGGTTCAGGGAGTCAATCTGCATCACGTAGTCGCGAAGTACCGCCCTCACAGTAGCAAGTTCTTTTTTCAGACGGGCAATCTCTCTGGCATCGGTATCCTTCACTCGCTTTAATTCCTCCAAAAGCTGCTGGGTACGCATCTGCTCCTGTGTCAGTTGAGCCACAATGGAGTCGTTATTAATCTGAGTCTTCATCTCACTGTACTGCAAAGCGAAGCGCTCGTACTCGTTCTCCATCTCCTGTTTGTCGAGTGCAGCCAGTTCCTGCATATCCTTGTTTGCCTGCTTCTGTTCCTGAAGATCATAAAACAACCACACAACTCCAGCTATCAGAGCCAGAATGACGATGACAAGTGGTATGACTATCTTCTTATTCATTAAATCCTCATTTTTAATTTGGGTGCAAAAATATATAATTCCTATGAAATAACAAAAGAAAACACCAAAACATTTGGAACTTTTAGATAAAAGATGTATATTTGCAACATCATTTTACTACATCTATGAACAAGAACGGCTTCCTATACAAAATCTACGACCTCTATAGCGACGGTTTCAGGAATATGCGTCTCGGTAAGACCTTATGGGCGATTATCCTGATTAAGCTGTTTATCATTTTCGTAGTACTGAAAATCTTCTTTTTCCCCAACTTTCTAAAGCAACATGCCAATGGCGACGAGGCCAGCTTTGTGGCAACGGAGTTGACAGAACGTGCACAATAACTTAAAACCAAATAACTTATGTTCAATCACCTATTCTTAGACATTGATGCCGGTACCATCGACTGGTCGAGAGCGCAATTCGCCCTCACGGCAATCTATCACTGGCTTTTCGTGCCTCTGACACTGGGATTAGCAGTCATCATGGGTATCGTGGAGACCTATTATTATCGTACGAAGGATGAATTCTGGAAAGACGCTGCCAAGTTCTGGCAGAAACTCTTTGGCATTAACTTCGCCATGGGTGTAGCCACAGGTATCATCCTCGAGTTCGAGTTTGGTACCAACTGGAGCAACTACTCCTGGTTTGTTGGCGATATCTTCGGAGCCCCACTGGCCATTGAGGGTATCGTAGCCTTCTTCATGGAATCAACCTTCGTGGCTGTGATGTACTTTGGTTGGAAGAAGGTATCACCAGGCTTCCACCTCGCCTCTACCTGGCTCACCGGTCTGGGTGCAACAATCTCTGCCTGGTGGATCCTTGTTGCCAACGCCTGGATGCAGTATCCCGTAGGCTGTGAGTTCAATCCCGACACCATGCGCAATGAGATGGTGAGCTTTGCAGAAGTGGCTCTCTCACCCTTTGCTGTGAGCAAGTTCTGTCACACGGTTACCTCTGCTTGGATCATAGGTGCCATCTTCTGTGTAGGTGTTTGCTGCTGGTATCTGATGAAGAAGCGTGATACAAAACTCGCCACCGAGAGCATGAAGATTGGTGCTGCCGTAGGTCTCGTGGCCTCGCTCTTGGCTGGTGCTACAGGTCATAAGTCGGCACAGGATGTAGCCGCTGTACAACCCATGAAACTCGCTGCCATGGAGGCGCTTTATGATGGTGGTACGGATATCGGACTCAAAATAATAGAAGGTATTGAGGTACCTAATGCCCTCTCCTTCATGGCCACTAACGATTTCCATGGTTATGTACCTGGCATCAACGATATCCTGAATGGTTACACCACACCTGATGGTAAGGTGGAACCCTCTATCGACGAGAAGATAGAGCGAGGCAAGAAGGCTATCACAGCTCTCGCCAACTATCGTCAGGCGAAGTTCAACTCCAGCGACGACGGTTCGGCTGCTGCCTATAACCTCGGTGTGCTCAAGGAGAACATGAAGTACTTCGGCTATGGCTATATCAAGGATAAGAACGACGCCGTTCCACCAGTGCTTATCAACTTCTGGGCATTCCGTGTGATGGTGGGTTTAGGAGGCTTGTTCATCCTCTTCTTCGCCGTTGTGCTCTTCATGACCTACAAGAAAGATGTTACCAATCTGAAGAGCTGGCACTATTGGACGGCTATCATCCTCATTCCGTTGGGCTACATTGGCTCGGAAAGTGGTTGGTTAGTGGCAGAGTTCGGACGTCAGCCATGGACCATCCAAGACATGCTCCCCACTTGGGCTGCTGTCAGCGATCTCCAATCGTCGAGTGTTGCCATCACGTTCTTCCTCTTCCTGATTCTCTTTACGACCATGCTCGCTGTAGAGATCAATATCCTGCTCAAGCAGATCAAGAAAGGACCTGAGTACTCAGTAAAGTAAAATAGTAAAAAGGTAAAAAAGTAAAGCTATGACATACGAATTTTTACAGCATTATTGGTGCTTCATCGTATCGCTGCTGGGTGCGATATTAGTGTTCCTGCTATTTGTTCAGGGTGCCAACTCAGTGGCTCGTTCGCTGGGATTCACAGAGGAGGGCCGACGCCTTGTTTATAATTCTACAGGTCGTAAGTGGGAGTTCACTTTCACCACCCTCGTCACCTTCGGAGGTGCCTTCTTCGCTTCGTTCCCTCTGTTCTACTCCACGAGTTTCGGAGGTGCCTACTGGCTTTGGATGATCATCCTCTTCACGTTTGTGTTGCAGGCCGTCAGTTACGAGTTCCAAAACAAAATCGGCAACATACTCGGCCCCAAGACGTTCCAGTTCTTCCTCACGCTGAATGGCATCCTCGGCCCACTGCTCTTAGGTGGTGCTGTGGCAACTTTCTTCGAGGGTTCAAACTTCATCGTCGAGAAAAACAATCTGGTCGATGTAACTGCTCTGACACCTATCATCTCGCGCTGGGCCAATGCCTCTCATGGTCTTGATGCCCTGCTCAACCCTTGGGTGCTGGTATTTGGTTTCGCCGTTGTATTCCTGGCTCGTGTACTGGGCATTCTCTATGTGATGAACAATGTGGACGACGAAAATATCCGTTCTCGTGGTAGTGTACGTCTGATTGGTGCAGCTGTGCCTTTCTTGGTGTTGTTTGTGGCTTATCTCATCCATCTGTTGCTGAAAGAAGGCTTTGCAGTCGATGACTTCGGACATATCTACATGGAGCCGTATAAGTATCTGAACAACTTCATTGAGATGTGGTATCTGCTCGTCGTATTATTAATAGGTGTGGT
>Ga0310696_10007226_pt1 | contig 13082 bp, 9 predicted proteins | sample AusTroGonzalo_MG_4_FD_203885 | JGI IMG/M metagenome (GOLD analysis project Ga0310696, IMG submission 203885) | Bovine rumen microbial communities from tropical cattle in Woodstock, Queensland, Australia - Gonzalo_02 (v2) (version 2) | ecosystem: Host-associated > Mammals > Digestive system >... | reverse complement strand
GTACAGTGCCCTGCAGGGAACAGGTGTGCCCCTCATTGCCGATGGCGGACTGCGCTATTCGGGTGATATCGTGAAGGCATTGGCTGCTGGTGGTAGCTGCGTGATGATCGGATCGTTGGTGGCTGGAACCGAGGAGAGCCCTGGCGAAACCATCATCTTCAATGGTCGTAAGTTCAAAAGCTATCGTGGCATGGGCTCTCTTGAGGCTATGGAGCATGGCTCAAAGGATCGTTACTTCCAGGCAGACACGAAGGATGTGAAAAAATTGGTGCCTGAGGGTATTGCTGGTCGTGTGCCCTACAAAGGAACAGTACAGGAGGTGATCTATCAGCTGACAGGTGGTTTGCGCTCGGGCATGGGCTACTGTGGCGCTGCCTCAATCGATAAACTGCATGATGCTAAGTTCACTCGCATTACTAATGCTGGTGTAATGGAGAGCCATCCGCACGATATCACCATCACTTCAGAGGCTCCTAACTATAGCCGTCCTAACGATTGATGGCTTTTACATAATGTGGATTAATAAGATATAGCCAATATAATGAAACTGAAAATGCTTTTTGCTGCTCTGTCTATGAGCGCAGCAGTACTGGCACAGACCGATCCCGTGATTATGGTAGTGAACGGGCAGCCGGTTCTGCGTTCAGAGTTTGAGTATTCCTACAACAAAAACAACTCTGAAGGCGTGATTGACAAAAAGTCTGTGGAGGAATATGTAGACCTCTTTATTAATTATAAATTGAAGGTGTGCGCCGCCCTTGATGCAAAACTCGACACCATGCAGTCGTTCAAGGAAGAGTTTGCGCAGTATCGCGATCAACAGGTGAGACCTCTGTTGGTGGACGATGCTGACATAGAGGAAGAGGCCCATCGCATATATGACCAGACGGTGCAGCAGATAGGTCCCGACGGACTGATTCAGACCGCTCATATCCTGTTGCGTTTGAATCAGCAGGCTACTGCGGACGAGCAGCAGGCTGCCAAGGTGCGTATTGACTCTATCTATAATGCGTTGAAAAAAGGTGCCGACTTCTCAGAACTGGCTACCAAGCTGTCGCAGGATCCAGGATCGGCTAAGCAGGGTGGACTGCTACCTTTCGTGCAGCGTGGACAGTTAGTGAAGGAGTTTGAAGATGCAGCCTATGCCTTGAAGGATTCGGGACAGATTTCTCCTGTCGTACAGTCACCTTACGGCTATCATATCATTCAGTTGCGTGCCCGTAAGATGTTGGAGCCTTTTGAGTTCCATCATGAAAATATCTTGCGTTTCATCGAACAGCGAAATATGCGCGACCGCATTGCTCAGCAGAAAGTAGACCGCCTGGTGGCAGCCTCAAACGGTGCCAAAACCAAGGACGTCATCATGGAAGAGAAGGCTCAGGAATATGCTGATAAGGATTCGGATTTGAAAAATCTGATTCGCGAATACCATGATGGATTGCTTCTGTATGAAATTAGCAACCAGTTGGTTTGGGACAAGGCTACTAAAGATGAAGCGGGATTGGCAAAATTCTTTAAGAAGAACAAGAAAAAGTATGCTTGGAGCGAACCTCGATTCAAGGGTATGGCTTATCATGTAAAGGTACAGGAGGATATCGCTGCTGTGCGTGATTGCGTGAAGAAATTGAAGTTTGACAAGTGGGCTGAAGCTTTGCGTAAGACTTTCAACAGCGACTCGATTCTGCGCATCCGTGTAGAGAAGGGTATCTTTAAGAAAGGCGATAACGCATTGGTTGATAGCATAGAGTTCAAAAAGGACACGACCGTGACCAAGGTGAAGGATTATCCTTTCGATGCAACTTATGGAAAGATGCTGAAAAGCGGACCTGAAGACTATACCGATGTGCGTGGACTGGTGGTGGCTGACTATCAGGAAGCACTGGAAAAAGAGTGGGTAGCTGCCTTGCGTAAAAAGTATGTCTTTACTGTTAACAAAGAGGTGCTGGAAACTGTAAACAAACACTAATCCACATGTCGAGAGCTTTATTTTTATCAGTCTTTTCTTTGATACTCAGTACTGCAGGAGCGTTGCAGGTGGCAGCCCAAGGTGTGGTTGACGAGGTAATCTGGGTGGTGGGCGATGAGGCCATCATGAAGAGTGATGTAGAGGTAATGCGTATGCAGGCCGCTATGGAGGGCATGCGTTTTGATCGCAACCCTGACTGTGCCATACCTGAGCAAATTGCTGTGCAGAAACTCTTTCTGCATCAGGCCGCGATTGATAGTATTGAGGTGAAGGAGTCGGAGGTGAGTTCGCAAATCGAAATGCGTATTGACTATATGATTTCTCAAATTGGTTCGCGTGAGAAACTTGAAGAGTATCGCAAGCAGTCAATCAGTCAGATACGTCAGTCAATGCACGACGAACTGCGTAATCAGCTGCTTATTCAGCGAATGAAGGAAAAACTGGTACAGAATATCACTGTGACCCCTGCTGAGGTGCGCCGTTATTTTAAGGATGTGCCGCAAGATAGCATACCCTTTGTGCCAACTTCGGTTGAGGTGCAGATTATTACTCAGACACCGGCTATCGCTCCAGAGGAAATAAATAGGGTGAAGAATCGCCTGCGTGAGTTTACTGAGCGTATCAATAGTGGTGAAACTTCATTTCAGACATTGGCTCGTCTTTATTCAGAAGACGGATCGGCACGTAATGGAGGTGAGCTCGACTATACGGGTAGGGGACTCTTTGACCCTGCTTTTGCCAATGTGGCCTTCAATCTGACCGACCCGAAGAAAATTTCCAAGATCGTGGAGTCAGAATTCGGCTTCCATATCATCCAGTTTGTGGATAAACGTGGCGACAAGGTTAAGGTGCGTCATATTTTGCTGAAGCCAGAAGTAAGCGACTCGGCTATTGCGAAATCGATGGCAAAACTCGACTCATTGGCAGCCGATATTCGTGCCGATAGGCTCCCTCAGAAATTGCAGGGACTTGTGGAGGCTGAACATTTCACCTTTGAGGATGGCGTGGCGCTGATGTCAGACGATAAGGACACCCGCAACAACAAAGGCTTGATGGCCAACCGTTCGGAGCAAGGGCAGACCTCTAAGTTCCAACTGCAAGACCTGCCAGCCGAGATTGCCAAGGTGGTTGATAAGATGCAGGTAGGTGAAGTGTCAGAGCCCTTTACGATGATTAATGAGCGTGGCAAAACTGTATGCGTGATTGCCAAGTTGAAGAACCGTATAGAAGGTCATAAGGCTACCATCACTGAAGATTTCCAGGTGATGAAGGATATGGTGATCGAAAAACGTCGTTCTGAAATGCTCCATAAGTGGGTAGTGGATAAAATCAAAAGTACTTACGTCCGCCTGAACGATGAATATCGCGATTGCGATTACGAATATGAAGGTTGGGTAAGATAGTTTATTTGGTTTAGAGTGCTTAGTTTATAGAAAGATTCGGATTGAACGTCAATTTTTTACATATTAGCGACAAACGGAGTCACAGAAGCATCGTATTGGTGCTTCTGTGTGTGCTTTGCATGTCGGTGGTTGCTGCAGCAGTTAATGACAACAAAAAACTGACTAAAGCCCAACAGCAGACCGAAAAGAAAAAAGTACAGCAAAACCAATCACAGCAGAAAAAGAATCAGCAGTCGGAACAGTCCCAGCAGTCTGAACAAAAGCGTGTGTATTTGATTCATTCCGATGAGTTGTTCTTTGAAAAATGGCGTAATAACGATGCGCAAGTGTTGCGTGGCAATGTAGAGTTTGAACATGATGGGGCTCGTCTGTATTGTGACAGTGCCAACTATTTCGAGACCAGCAATTCGTTTGAAGCGTTCGGACATGTACGTATGCTGCAAGGTGATACTTTGTCGTTGGTGAGTGATTATGGCTACTATGATGGCAATGACCAGTTGATGCAGGCTTTGCAAAACGTTGTGTTAAAACATAATGGCACAACGCTCTATACGGACTCGCTTTACTATGACCGCATCTGGAATATGGGGTATTTCCAGGAAGGTGGCAAGATGATAGACAAAACTACGACGCTGGTAAGCGACTGGGGCGAATATCATACGGATACCAAGATGGCTGTGTTTTACTACGATGTAGTAATGTTGGACAAAAACTTCCGCTTGACCACCGACTCACTCTACTATGATACCAATATTAAATTGGCCAACATAGTGGGACCGTCGGATATTGTGAGCGGAAAAAGCCATATTTATAGTGAATTGGGGTATTATAACACTGACAGCGAAGAAGGAATCTTGCTGAACCGATCAGTGCTTAACAATGAAGGGCGTAAACTGACGGGTGACAGTATATGGTACAACGGAAAAACTGGCGTGAGCGAAGCTTTCCGTGATGTGATATACAATGACACGGTCAATAAGAATATGCTTTTGGGTAACTATGGCTATTATGAGGATTCAATTGGGTATGCTATGTGTACGGATAGCGCAATGACCATTGACTACTCACAACGTGACTCACTCTTTATGCATGCTGACACGTTTAAAGTGTTTACCTTCAATATTGCTACCGATTCTGCCTATCGGAAAGTGCATGCCTATCATAAAGTGAGGGCATATCGCATTGATCTGCAGGCCGTTTGCGATTCCCTTGTGTATAACCAGCAGGACTCGTGCATGACTCTCTATCGTGATCCTATCGTGTGGAATCAGAACCAGCAACTGCTGGGCGAGGAGATTCGCGTGTATATGAAAGACTCGGTTATTGATCATGCTCATGTGATACATCAAGCTTTCTCTATTGAAGACCTACATGAGAAGGACCAGTATAACCAAGTTTCCAGTGACGAAATGTTCGCTTTCTTCAAGGATGGAAAAATGCATGAAGGACAAGCAAAGACTAATGTGCAGATCGTATATTATCCCATCGACGAGAGTGATAGTACGTATGTGGGCTTGGTGTCAATGCAAACAAGTCTGCTTCGCATGTTTATGATAAATCAGAAGCTAGACCGCATTTGGACTCCCAAAAGCGAGGGTACCATCTATCCTATGTCGCAGATACCTCCCGCCAAACGCTATCTGGAGGGTTTTGCTTTGTTCGACTATGTGCGCCCTCTGAATAAAGAGGATATCTTTAATTGGCGTGGTAAGAGGGCTGGTACTGAGTTAAAAGTGCAGAAACGCAAGGAGGTCCCCCATCAAAAGCTTACCGGATTGTAGCCTTTGAAAAGGAAGACTCTTTATATATATAATAAGGTGTAATTCCCAAAAAAGTTTCGCTATGAGTGATATCATTCAGCTTTTGCCCGATTCGGTTGCCAATCAGATTGCTGCTGGAGAGGTAATTCAGCGGCCAGCTTCGGTTGTCAAGGAACTGGTGGAAAATGCAGTGGATGCTGGTGCACACACCATTCAGGTGATGGTGATTGATGCCGGTCGTACGCTCATCCAGGTGATTGATGACGGAAAGGGCCTGTCGGAAACTGATGCTCGTTTGGCTTTTGAACGTCATGCAACCTCGAAGATACGCAAAGCCGATGACCTCTTCGATCTGCATACGATGGGTTTTCGCGGTGAGGCACTTCCTTCAGTAGCTGCTGTGGCTCAGGTACAGCTCACTACACGACAGGCTTCGGAAGAAATAGGCACTCGGATTACTCTCAATGGCTCGCATATAGTGTTACAGGAACCAGTGGCTTGTCCGGTGGGAGCAAACTTTCGAGTGGAAAACCTCTTCTTCAATGTGCCGGCTCGTAGACGGTTCCTTAAGACGAATGCTACTGAGTTGTCAAATATTATGGCTGCTTATGAGCGTATCGTGCTGGTATATCCCGACATCACTTTCTCACTTTATAGCAATGGGCAAGAGGTGCTCATGTTGAAACAGGCCTCACTGCGCCAGCGCATAGCCGATGTGTTTGGTAAGCGAATCAGTCAGGATTTGCTGCCGGTTGAGGTGGATACAACTCTCTGTCGCATCAGCGGTTTTGTGGGCAAGCCTGAGTCGGCTCGCAAGAAAGGGGTCCATAACTATTTCTTTGTGAATGGTCGCTATATGAAGCACTCTTATTTCCACAAGGCAATAGTAAATGCGTTTGAGCGATTAGTGCCACAAGGAATGCAGGTTCCTTATTTTATCTATTTTGATGTGGCTCCTGCTGATATTGATGTGAATATCCATCCAACGAAAACAGAGGTTAAATTTGAAAACGAGCAGAGCATCTGGCAGATTCTGTTGGCTGCAATAAAAGATGCTATTGGTCGCTTCTGTGATGTGCCTTCTATTGATTTCGATACTGAGGGACGCCCCGATATTCCTGTCTTTAATCCTCAGCGTGATCAGGTAAGTATACCACGTGTGAGCTATAATCCTTCCTATAATCCGTTCAAAAATACGAATGAACGTACGGCTGCTGCACAAGTGCCAGCTGATTGGCAGCAACTATATGAAGCTGCAGCTAATCCTGCCGATGAAGAAATGCATACGCCAGTACTTTTTCCTGAAGCTGAGATACAGGGCTCTGCGAATGATCAGCTGTTGGCCGACAAGTCGCCTGCTCATTATCAATATAAAGGACAATTTATTATGACTGCCGTGCGTTCAGGATTAATGGTGATTGACCAGCATAGGGCCGACATTCGTATACGTTATGAACGTTATCTCGAACAGTTAAGCCAACATCAGAGTAGTACACAACGATTACTCTTTCCTGAGGTTGTGCAACTGTCTCCATCCGATACTCAACTTTTTGAGCAGGTGTTGCCCGACCTGATGGCTGTTGGATTTGATCTGTCAAATATCGGAGGTGGCAGTTTCGCTATTGGTGGCGTACCTTCTGGACTTGACGGAATGGATCCGGTGCGACTGGTAAACGGCATTGTAGCTGATGTGGTGCAGCAGGGTACTGCTGATACAGAACAGTTGCATGCGGCTTTGGCGCTCAGTTTGGCACGTCATGCAGCCTTGCCGAGAGGACAGGTACTTTCCAATGAAGAAATGGAGCACTTGGTAAACCAACTGTTTTCCTGTGCCAATGTGAACTATACACCAGATGGTCATCCGATATTGGGGATTCTTCCTCAACGTGATATTGAACAGTTATTGGCATGAAATTGTTGATTGACACTCATAAAGTAGGCTTTTTTGTGAGAAAAACGCTCTTTTTAGTAAAATTTAGTAAAAAAAATGAATTTTGTGGCTAAGAAATGTTGTGAGTTTAAATAATTTTATCTACTTTTGCAGGACAATTCGGAGTATATACGAAAATTATTGATTGTTTTTAAATTATAAAATTGTTATGAAGAAGTTTTTAATGGTACTGGCTCTCGCCAGTGTTTCTGTGGCAGGTATGGCACAGGAAGAAACTCCCACGCTGAAGTACAGCGTTGCTACTAACTCATTCTGGAGCAACTGGTTCGTTTCAGCTGACGTAATGTATGGTGCTTTCTACTCGAACGAGGAGAAAGGTAACGATTTCAAGAAGAGCCCCTTCACCGACTATCGTCGTAATCTGGGCCTTTCTGTTGCTGTAGGTAAGTGGTTTACTCCCGGCCTCGGTCTGCGTACAAAGCTCCAGGGCATTTGGGGTAAGCACGTGCTCACCGACAATGCTGATGACAACGCTATCAAGTTCTGGAACATCCAGGAGCAGGTTCTTTTCAACCTGAGCAATCTGTTCTGTGGCTATAGCGAGACTCGCGTTTGGAATCTGATTCCTTACGTTGGTGTAGGCGTTCTGCGTAACTGCAGTGCCAATGAGTACACTCACGGTGGTAGCATCGGTCTGTTGAATACTTGGAAGCTCGGTAAGAAAGTTATGCTGAACTTTGACCTCGGCATGAATGTTTCTGACGACGACTACTGCAACGCTGGTGCTGGTCACAAGACCTATGGTGGTAGCATCGCTTCTACTGATCGCTACTTCTCAGCTGAAGTTGGTCTGACCTTCAACCTCGGTAAGGGCACTTGGAACAAGGTTCCCGATGTTGATGCTATCAAGGCCCTCTCTCAGAGCCAGATCGATGCTCTCAACCAGCAGCTCGCCGACGAGCAGGCCGAGAACGATCGCCTGAGAAACGCTTTGGCTAACCAGCCCAAGCCCGAGACCAAGACCATCACTGTTAAGGAGGTTGTTGCTGCTCCTGTTTCTGTATTCTTCAATATCGGTAAGAGCAAGATCGCTTCTCGTAAGGATATTCAGAATGTTAAGGAACTGGCTAACATCTCTAAGGATAAGGATGCTAAGATCGTGGTTACAGGTTATGCTGACAGCAAGACTGGTAGCGCAGCCTTCAACCAGAAGCTGAGCCAGAAGCGTGCTGAGACTGTTGCTGACGAACTCGTTAAGCTGGGTGTAAAGCGTGAAAATATCGAGGTTGTTGCTAAGGGTGGTGTTGCTGACCTGACTCCTATCTCTTACAACCGTCGTGCTACTGTTGAGATTAAGTAAAAACTTTATTTCAATACCGAAAAAAATGGAGAGTGGCCGGCTTTACGGCCGACTACTCCCCACTAAAACGAAGCAATACAATATTGCAACGTTTTGTCAAGATAACGCAGTAAACTGCATTGCCAAAGGGCTATACGCATTTGGCTTATGTCAAGTGAACTAGACCAATAGGCTGCGATTTTTGCGAATATTGAATTTAAAGAATAATAAAAAACAAGTATTGAAAATATGAAGAAGTTTTTCAAAAATACTGCAATCCTTGCTTTGGGATTCGGCTTTGCGATGACTTTCACGGCCTGCCACAACAACGGCGAGGCCTATGTGGAGTCTAGCATTGATGACCTCGTCACAGTTGACAAGGCTGCTAATACCTTGACGCTCGTCTTCACTCAGAATCCTTCTTCTGTGAAGATTGGCATGACAGAATATGCATCGAAAGTTGTAGCAACAGGTTCTACTTGGACTCTTGTTATTGAAGGCGCTCCTGCAAAGGGTACTATCAAAACAACTTTCGCAGATGGATCTTATGTTACTGATGATGTGACGTATAACTTTGGTGCTGAGGAACAATTGGAAATCCGTATTCAGGGTTACAAGGCTACTTCTAGTACTGCTATCACAATGACTTTGGGTGCTGGTAATACAACTACGACCACTGAGACCACTACCAATGACCCTGCTAACCAGGGTGAAGGTCAGGGTGTTGGTGATTCTGATGATGTAAACGTTACAGCAAGCGTAACCCTTCCTGCTGGTACACCTGTAAGCAATGGTGGTACAACTTTGTCAATCATTGTGTACACTCCGAGTGACAATGGTGCTACTGACGTTGCTTCTTCAAGCTCAACTACATTTGCTGAGCCCGTTTTGGCCGTTCGTTGTCAGCCCGATGGCGCTGATTTTACGCCTGGCTTTGCAACTGTTAAGGTGAATGTTCCTAATTTGACCTCTGAAAAGATTTTCCTTCGCAACTCTGCTAATGCAAACGAAACTCTTTCCTTGAAGTCGAATGATGGTAATGGTAATCTTGAGGTTGATATTCCTCACTTCTCTTCTTGGTACTATGTACTGGAGGCTGATATTGCCAAAATTGATGCCGAAGATGTTGAGGTTTCTTCTGGCGAAGCTGCTGTAGCTAAGGCCGGTACTGTAAAGGTTCCTTTCACCAAGTATGTTGGTTATGAGATCGTGAGCACAGAGGCTATTCACCCATTGGTTAAGAAGTTTATCCAGAGCCTCTTTGGTGTTAAGAAGAAGACTGTAAATGCTACATTCAGCTTCTCTGCTCCTTCTGAGGGTACTCTTTCTTGGAAAGCTTCTCAGCACGTATCTGTTTACCACTTCCGCTCTGGCCAGAAGTACTTTGATGTACGCGTTTATGGTAGCGTGAAGCCCACTGGTACATTCAATGCTCCTGAGGAGCCTGAGTACAGCCACTCTGGTGGTTCAAACCTCTAAAAAGGAACAACGTTTTATACGTGAATAATGAGGGCGGGCAGTGATGCCTGCCCTTTTTTATGCTTGTTTTGCAAGATCTCTTTGTTTTTGTAAAAATGCTTTTGGGGGTCGTGACTTATGTATTTTGTGTGGGTCTGATTGGTTTCTCCTTTGTGTTTGTGTGATTGTCTCTGTTTATGGTCATAATGATAGTGTAACCATAGAATTGACAGCGAATTTGTTTTTAAATGTTAAATTCCAAAAGTTTTTCGAGAAAAAGTTTGGTGGGTAAAAAAAATGTTCGTACCTTTGCACCCGCTTAAGAAAACAAGCAAGGGCGTTTAGCTCAGTTGGTTCAGAGCATCTGCCTTACAAGCAGAGGGTCGGCGGTTCGAATCCGTCAACGCCCACAAATAAGATTGCAATCTCAATAGAGGTTGCAATTTTTTTTGTTTTATTACTTCTTTCGTGGTATGAAATTGAACAACTGATGCTTTTCATCAAAAAAGTTTGTTCTCTGCGAAAAAATCTTCTTTTTTGATTCTTCTTTCTTAATTAAAAGTAGTAACTTTGTCGGCTCAAAGGATAATTATCTAAAAACAAGAATGGAATTAAGCAAACTTACCGCCATCTCGCCTATTGATGGCCGCTATCGCGGAAAGACCGAGTCGCTGGGAGAGTATTTCTCGGAGTATGCGTTGGTTCGCTATCGTGTACGTGTTGAAATCGAGTACTTTATTACTCTTTGCGAGTTGCCTCTTCCGCAACTATCAACTTTCAACCATGAACTGTTTGAATGTCTGCGCGATATTTATCGCCAATTTACTCCCGCTGATGCACAGCGAGTGAAAGACATTGAGAAAGTGACTAATCACGATGTGAAGGCAGTGGAGTATTTCATCAAGGAACGTATTGATGCCATTGCTGAAGCAAAGTCAGTCAATCTTGAACCTTACAAGGAGTTCATTCACTTTGGTCTTACGTCGCAGGACATTAACAACACCAGTGTGCCCTTGAGCATTAAGGAGGCATTGGAACAGGTGTACTATCCTCTGCTTGAAGAACTGATTGAACAGTTGAATGACTATGCAGAGGAGTGGAAAGCTGTGCCGATGTTGGCAAAGACTCATGGACAGCCTGCTTCACCAACTCGTTTGGGTAAGGAAATCATGGTGTATGTGTATCGTTTGGAAGAGCAGCTTCGCTCATTGAAGTCAACTCCCATCACTGCTAAGTTTGGTGGCGCCACAGGTAACTACAATGCACATCATGTGGCTTATCCTGAAATGGATTGGCGTGAGTTCGGAAATCATTTCGTGAGTGAGAAATTGGGTTTGGAACGTGAACAGTATACTACTCAGATTTCTAACTATGACTGGTTGGCAGCTATCTTTGATGCTATGAAACGTATCAATACTATCGTCATTGATTTGGATCGTGATTTCTGGATGTACATTTCAATGGAGTATTTCAAGCAGAAGATTAAGGCTGGTGAAGTCGGCTCAAGCGCTATGCCACATAAGGTGAATCCCATTGACTACGAAAACTCAGAGGGCAATTTGGGCATGGCAAATGCTATTCTCGCATTCTTGGCGCAGAAATTGCCTGTAAGTCGTTTGCAGCGTGACCTCACTGATTCTACTGTGCTACGTAATGTAGGTGTACCTATGGGACATGCTGTAATTGCTTTTGAAAGCACATTGAAGGGACTGCGCAAGTTGATCCTGAATGAAGAGAAATTGCATGAGGATTTGGAAAATACATGGGCTGTAGTGGCAGAAGCAATTCAGACTATTTTGCGTCGCGAGGCCTATCCACATCCCTATGAGGCACTGAAGGCATTGACCCGTACCAACCAGAAAATGACAGAGCAGACCATCCACGATTTCATTCAGACCCTTGAGGTAAGTGATAGCGTGAAACAGGAATTGATGGCTATTACTCCGTGGAACTATACTGGAATTTAACAGATAATATAACAAAATAAAATAGAAACTAAGGAGCCGTGAGGTTCTAAATGAATTAATCAACACATTTTCAACAACAATTAAAAAAGAATTAAGAATTATGGATTTCGAAAACGAAAAGAAACAAGACGAGCAGGCTCAGAACGAGCAGCAGGGTGGCCGTGAGGGCTATCAGAAAGAATTTAGACCCGTAGGCCGTTCACCACGTCCACGTATTCACACCGGCAACTACGAGCGTCCAACCTTTAACAAGCGTAACAACGATGATGAGGGCGGTTTCCGTCCTGAGGGCTTTGGATCTGGTTTACAGGGCCAGGCACCTCAGCGTGGTGGCTACCGTCCACGTCAAAATAATAATTATGGTGGCTACCAGTCTCGTCAGCAGGGCGACTACCAGCAGCGTCAGGGTGGCTATCAGCCCCGTCAGCAGCAGGGTGGCTATCGTCCGCGCTTCAATCAGGAGGGTGGCGACGAACAGCAAGGCGGCTACCAGCAGCGTCAGGGTGGCTATCAGCCCCGTCAGCAGGGTGGCTATCAGCAGCGTCAGGGCGGCTATGGTCAGCGTCAGCAGGGTGGCTATCAGCAGCGTCAGGGCGGCTATGGTCAGCGCCAGCAAGGTGGTTATCAGCAGCGTCAGGGTGGCTATGGTCAGCGCCAGCAAGGTGGTTACCAGCAGCGTCAGGGCGGCTATGGTCAGCGTCAGCAGGGTGGCTTCCGTCCGCGTACTAACGATTATGATCCCAATGCAAAGTATTCTATGAAGAAACGCATTGAGTATAAGGAAGTAAACTTTGATCCCAATGAGCCCATCCGTTTGAATAAGTTCCTGGCTAATGCAGGCGTTTGTAGCCGTCGTGAGGCCGATGAATTCATCCAGGCAGGTGTGGTTACTGTAAACGGTGAGGTGGTTACTGAATTGGGTACCAAGATCATGCGTACCGATGTAGTGAAGTTCCACGACGATACCGTTTCACTGGAGAAGAAAGTATATGTATTGCTCAATAAGCCCAAGGACTATGTGACTACGAGCGATGATCCTCAGCAGCGTAAGACTGTAATGGATTTGGTGAAGAATGCTTGTCCGGAGCGAATCTATCCTGTAGGTCGTCTGGACCGCAACACTACTGGTGTGCTTTTGCTTACTAACGATGGTGACTTGGCTTCTAAACTCACTCACCCCAAGTTCTTGAAGAAGAAGATCTATCATGTATATCTGGACCGCAATGTTACGGCTCACGATATGCAGCAGATTGCTGAGGGCATTACGCTTGATGATGGTGACATCAAGGCCGATGCTA
>Ga0310696_10007225_pt1 | contig 13087 bp, 8 predicted proteins | sample AusTroGonzalo_MG_4_FD_203885 | JGI IMG/M metagenome (GOLD analysis project Ga0310696, IMG submission 203885) | Bovine rumen microbial communities from tropical cattle in Woodstock, Queensland, Australia - Gonzalo_02 (v2) (version 2) | ecosystem: Host-associated > Mammals > Digestive system >... | reverse complement strand
AGCGACGACTTGGCACAGGAGACCTTTATCAAGGCTTATGTGAACATTACCAAGTTTCGTGGCATGAGCAGTTTCTCGACCTGGCTGATGCGTATTGCCTACAACGTGTTCTACGATCAGGTGCGCTCGAAACACCAGACCGATGATATCGAGGAATCGCCAACCGTTATGCGACAGACTGCACAGACTGGCGACTCGAACATCAAGATGGACGTACACGCCGCGATGGCGCTACTGAAACCTGACGAACGCACGTGCATTACCTTGCAGCTGATAGATGGCTATCCCATCGACGAGATCAGCAAAATAACCGGCATTGCCGAAAATACTGTTAAATCGCATTTGAAACGAGGGAAAGATAAAATGGCTAACTATTTAAGAGAGAACGGTTATGGAGGATAAAAATGATATGATGTTGAAACAGTTCTTCGAGCAGGCTGCCAAGCAGCAAATCGAAGACAATGGGTTTACCGAGCGAGTGATGATAAATTTGCCCGAGGTGAACTCTCCAGTAATGGTTGATTCGAAGGTGCGCCGATTGTCGCAGCTTTGGACGCTGTTCTGTGTTGTTGTAGCCCTTGTTGCATTCTGGGTGTTTAGCGGATGGGATATTATCGAAGGCTTATTCACTGGTGGTAAGCACATGCTGATAAATGCCCTCGAGGTATTCCTGATAACGGCTCCCACCACCGAGATTACCATTAATCCTTGGGTTGTGGTGCTGTTGCTGGGCTTTGTATTAGTTTTCCTGCCTTATCAAACATACCGTAAGTTGTCCGCAACACTTTAAATTCGGTCCTTCGGTTCATCTGATGGCATTGTTCCTGCAATTCCTCAGGGAGCGCGCTGATCATCTCCTCCGTCAGCACATCGCCCTCCTTGAGGAATTCGTATTTCTCGGCCACACGTGGTTTTATACGCTTCGGACTGCTTTCGCCATATCCCTTAGGTGTTAAGCGGTCGGCAGCTATTCCGTGGGCTATCAAGTAGGCTACCACACTCTCGGCACGGCGCTGTGATAACTGTTCGTTGTAGGCCTCCGAACCACGGCAATCGGTATGGGCCGACAGCTCGATAGTTACATTAGGGTTCTCGTTCAGCAGTTGCACCAGCTCGTCGAGTGCTTTCTGCGATTCTGGTCGCAGGGTAGCCTTGTTGAAGTCGTAGAATATGTTCTCTATCAGTACGGGAGCTGAGATGTTGGCCAATGGGAACTGTAATACATATTCTGCCGATTGCTTGGTTGGCTGCACGCGTATCTGTTCCTGATGGTTCAAGTAACCCTTGCAGGTGCCAAGCAGTACGTAGTCTACTCCTGGTTTTATCTCTTGGGTAAACGAGCCATCACTCCTCACGCTTAGCTTCAGGTTGGTTCCGTCGTTACCCACCATATACACCTGTGCTGCGGTAAGCTCGTAGCCATCCTGCTCGTACACCCAACCCTTTACGGTTTGTATAAGCTCGGGATTAAAGAAGCTGTAGATGTTGTCGAACCCACGCAAGTCTCCACGATTAGAGCAGAAGAAACCCTGATTAAGTTTGCCATCAAAGGTCATACCAAAGTCGTCGCCTTGGGAGTTTAATGGCCAGCCAGGGTGGCTTAGTTGATGGGCGTTGGGTGATAGGTAGTAGATATCTAAGCCTCCAAAGCCGGAATGGCCGTTGGATGAGAAATAGAAATCGCCATTGGGGCGGAAGGTGGGGAACATCTCATCGCCTGGTGTGTTTACCGGGGCACCCAGATTCTCCATCACACCTACCTCGGTGGCGCTTAGTAGGCGACAACGCCAAATGTCGAGTCCGCCCATACCTCCAGGTATATCACTCACAAAATAGAGCCACTGGCCATCAGAACTTACTGCAGGATGGGCAAAGCTCGAAAGGGTGTCGTTTGAGATAATCAACTCCTGAGGCTTACTCCAGGCAGCATCGCTACGCTTAGAATACATGATACGGGCGTAGCGCGGATAGTTAGGGTCGGTTTGGCATAGGGTCAGGTACATAGTCTTACCATCGGGCGAGAAACAGCATGCGCCCTCGTCGTATACCGAATTCAGTTCCGAGGCTATCACTTGTGGCTTGCCCCATTTGCCTTTCTCGTCCTTCTGACTAAAAAAGATATCAGCACTCTTGGTGCCGGTAATACCATTCAACTCGTCGCCTTGGGCTTGATTGCGGGTTGAGGTAAAGTACAATTGGTCGTTGGCATCGCCAGCCAGCATAGGTGTATAGTCGTCGCGGCGCGAGTTAAACAAGTCCATCTTCTTCACCGTATAGGCCGACCCGTCTTTTTTCCACTTGGGTGCCTTTTGTGCCGATTCCAAACCAACCTTTGCAAGTTTAAGGTTTAAGCTATCCGTTGTACGCTGTAAACTGTCAACAGCAATTGTAAACTGCTTTGCAGCCTCCTTGTAATTGCCATTGCGTATATACAGCTGTCCCAGATACAAGTGTGTCAGCGAGTCGGCTTGCTTGTAGCGAACCACATTATTGTAGGCGGTAATGGCCTTGTTGGTCTGGTTTAGTCGGCGATAGCATTCTGCTAATTTCTTGGCTCGCTCACCACGGGTGGTACGCTCCTTGTTAGGAGTTTGGGTGTAGGCCTTGCGATACTGTTCGGCTGCATCGTAGAATTCACCTACAGCCAAGAACTTATCGCCCTTTATCATAGCCTGCTCCGCCCCGCAACTTTCTAACAGCAGCAGGGTACCTATTATATATACAATGTATAGTAATCTTTTCATCTCATAGTAATAAACGAAAAAGCAGGCTTTTTATTGCCTGCCTTTTTTCATTTATTGTCTATTGGTGCACGGAAGGTGCAGCCTTCTTTCCATCGTGAACAACCATAGGCTGTTTTTCCTTTTATGATATGGCCTTGGCCACACAGCGGACAAACATCGCCTTCCTTCACGCTCTGTGTTGGCTCTTTGGCTGCAGCAGCCTTGGGCTTGCGTGTTGCTTTAGGCTTGGGAGCTGCTTCGGCTTTAGGCGATTTCACCTTCTTCAGGTCGGCATCTGTAAGAACGGTTACACGGCGATTGGTCGAGTCGGTCATTACCTCTTTTACGATCTCAGTTACCTGCTGTTTCAGTTCCTCGATAAACTGCTGGGCATCGTACTTCTGGTGCTCGATGTCGCGCAGCTTCTTCTCCCAGATACCTGTGAGCTCGCAGCTCTTCAGCAGTTCTTCGCGAATCAGGTCGATGAGCTCGATACCTGTCGGGGTGGCAATCAGACGTTTGCGTTCGCGCTTGATATAGTGGCGCTTAAACAGTGTTTCGATAATTCCTGCACGACTTGATGGGCGACCTATTCCGTTCTCCTTCATTGCCGCACGCAGAGTCTCGTCCTCAACAAATTTTCCTGCTGTTTCCATAGCGCGCAGCAGTGAGGCCTCATTATAATAAGGTGGGGGAGTTGTCCATTTCTCGGTAAGTGTGGGCTTGTGTTCGCCACTCTCACCCTTTACGAAAGTAGGCAGTGTCTTTTCTTCATCATCCTGCTTCTCGTCGTCGTCTTTCTGCTTGTCCTTTCCCTGTACCACGCGCCAACCCGGATCCAGTATCTCCTTACCGGTAACCTTGAATTCTATTTCGTCAACCTCTCCAACAACGGTTGTTGTCGAGAACTTACAATCGGGCAAGAAAACGCCAATAAAACGACGAGCTACCAGGTCGAATACCTTCTTCTCTACATCAGTCAGATTCTGTGGAACCACACCTGTGGGTATGATGGCATGGTGGTCGGTAACCTTCGAGGTGTCGAACACACGCTTGGTCTTTTTCAGTGTTTTGCCACCAATAGGCTTAATAAACTCAGCATAAGGCTGAACGCCATCAAACTTAGTCTGATAAAGGCCATTCAGCATTTGTGGACATTTGGGATAGATATCGTCCGAAAGATACTGCGTGTCAACACGTGGATAGGTGGTGTATTTCTTCTCGTAGAGACTCTGAATAAGGTTCAGTGTCATCTCTGCCGAGAAACCGAATTTGCGGTTGCAGTCTACCTGTAGCGAAGTCAGGTCGTACAGCTGTGGTGGCTGCTCCTTACCCTCTTTCTTCTCAACCTTGGTTACCTCGAATGGCTTGCCCTCAATGGTCTCGAAGGCCTTTTCGCCTTCCTCCTTCGAGGTGAACTTTCCTTTAGTCGCTGTAAAAGTCGTATCGCGATAAACTGTGGCCAGCACCCAGTAAGGCTCGGGCTTAAAGTTCTCTATCTCCTTCTGGCGATTCACAATCAGCGCCAAGGTAGGTGTTTGCACACGACCAATAGAGAGTACCTGTCGGTTCTGACCGTATTTCAGCGTGTAAAGTCGGGTAGCGTTCATACCCAGCAACCAGTCGCCAATGGCGCGGCTTAATCCTGCTAGGTACAAAGGCTGATAGTCGCCCTGGTCCTTGAGCTGGGCAAAACCCTCTTTGATGGCCTCGTCGGTCATCGACGAAATCCACAGTCGCTTTACGGGGCAGGTGGCCTTTGCCTTCTGCATCACCCATCGCTGAATGAGTTCTCCCTCCTGTCCGGCGTCACCACAGTTCACAATACCATTAGCCTTCTGCATGAGGCTCTCAATAATCTTGAACTGCTTTTCTATACCTTTATCGTTAATGAGCTTGATGCCGAATCGTTGCGGAATCATAGGCAGTTGGGTAAGCGCCCAGGGTTTCCAGGCTTGCGTATAATCGCCAGGCTCCTTCAGCGTGCACAGGTGTCCGAAGGTCCACGTTACTTGGTATCCGTTGCCCTCCATATAACCATCGTGCGAGCTGTTGGCTCCCAGGATTCTTGCTATATCCCGAGCTACACTCGGTTTCTCAGCTATACATACTATCATTCTTTTATTTTAAATTTTTACCGTGCAAAGGTACAAAAATCTGTGTGATTATTAAACTTTTCGGGCATTTTTTCGTCTAATAAATGAGAAATTAATCACATTTTTAATTTATATGAGAAAACTATTTAGTATTGCTATTCTCCTGGTATATGCTCTTATAGTGTGTGCCGAGTCACGTAACGTTTTTGTTGAGATGGGTTACCAGCCTGCTCAAGTAGATGCAAAACTTAAAGAGGTGTTCAACGACGTGTTTCGTGGCCCCAATAAGGTTTACTTCGAGGTGGGCGATTCGATGGGCTATGTGAGTGATATCAAGAATCATGATGCTCGTACCGAGGGTATGTCGTATGGTATGATGATTGCTGTGCAGTTTGGCGAGAAGGATATCTTTGATCGCTTGTGGCGCTGGAGCAAGAAGTACATGCAGCACCAGAGTGGTAATCGTGAGGGCTATTTTGCCTGGAGCTGTAAGACCGATGGTACACGTAATGCCGAGGGTGCAGCCAGCGATGGTGAGCTGTACTTTATTACTTCCCTGATTTTTGCATCAAACCGTTGGGGCGATAATACGGGTATTAACTACAAGGCCGAGGCGCAGCACATCCTGAACTGCATCCAGCCTAAGGAGTACACTCCCGAGCCACGTCCTGCTGGTTTCCCCGGCTTTGGTCCCCAGCAGAGCGGTCCGCAGAAGATGTATCTGATAGATCCCGAAACCAAGCTCATTACCTTTACTCCCGATGGCTTTGGTAATCGCTATACCGACCCTTCTTACCATATTCCTGCCTTCTACGAGGTATGGGCCAAGTGGGCCGATGATGGTCGTGCTGAGCTTTGGAAGGAGTGCGCACAGAAGAGCCGTGAGTTCCTGCACAAGGCCACGCACCCAGTAACAGGACTTAATGCCGATATGTGCCAGTACGATGGTTCCGAGATGCAGATGCCTCGCTGGCCAGGTATGCCTCAGCCCAAGCCGGGCGAGAAGCCACGTCGCAATGGTAGCAACAACTTCCGCTACGATTCTTGGCGTGTGCCTATGAACATCACCCTCGATTACGAGTGGAGTGGGGCCGATGCTGAGTGGCAGCGTGGTTATGGCGAGCGCATCCAGAACTTCTTCTATTCTCAGGGTGTGGATACATTTGTTGATCAGTATCGCCCTGATGGCTCACTGCCCGAGGAGAACGAGATACTGCAGGCAGGCGGTTTCCGCAAGTTGCGCCATAGCATTGGCTTGGTAAGTACTGTGGCTGCTGCCTCTATCATGTGCAAGCATGCTAAGAGCAAAGAGTTTGTCGATGCCCTTTGGAATGCCAAGCATGTGCCCTTCGATGATGGTTACTTTGATGCCTACTACGACGGCTTGCTCCGTCTCTTTGCTTTTATGCACCTGAGTGGAAATTATAGAGAGATTGGTCCACACAAGTGATGAGAGGCCCCACCAATACGGTGGGGTTTTTCATTATTTTTAGGTATTGTGGGTATTCCTAAATAGTCGTACCTTTGCACCCGGTTTTTTAACAACACAAGGTAAAAAGATATAAAAAGGAATACTACATGCGTTATTTTAACACAACTAAAGTGCTGTGCCTGGGAACTTTTATGGCTATTGGTAGTCAGGCTTTGGCACAATCCGATTTACATGATTCTATTAGTTTGCACGAGGTGCAGATTATGGGTAAGACCAAGGCTCGTAAGATGCACGAGCAGGCTTATGCTATCTCGGTAGTTGATTTGGCTACCAAGTACCAATCTGCTTCACCATTGAAAAACCTGCTGAATACTGTTACCTCGGTAAAGATTCGCGAGGAAGGTGGTTTGGGGTCAAACTACAGCTTCTCGCTCAATGGTTTCTCGGGCAATCAGGTCAAGTTCTTTATCGATGGCATACCCATGGACAACTTCGGTTCGTCGTTTAACCTGGGTAATATCTCTGCCAACATGGCCGAGCGTATTGAGGTTTACAAAGGTGTGCTGCCTGTTTATTTAGGTAGCGATGCCTTAGGTGGTGCTGTCAACATCGTAACACGCACCAATGCCAACTATCTCGATGCTACCTATTCTATAGGATCATTTAATACGCATCGTGCTGCCGTGAATGGTGTTTACACCTCTCAGGGCGGTTTTACTTTGCGTGCTAATGCGTTTGCCAACTATTCTGATAATGATTATAAGGTATTGGCACCCATCGTGAACCTTGCTACCAATAAGCAGGAAGGCGAGGAGTGGGTGCGCCGATTCAACGATGGTTACCAGTCGTACGGCTTGAAGTTCGAAACAGGTATGGTCCGCAAGTCGTGGGCCGATTATCTCTTGTTTGGTGTTATTGTTTCGGCCGATAAGCGCAACGTACAGACTGGTGCCACGATGGATGCAGTGTATGGTGGCGTGAAGAATCGCAGCTGGTCGTTCATTCCCAGCGTACGCTATAAGAAGAACGATTTGCTGTTGCCAGGACTCTCGCTCTCGCTGTATGGCACCTATAGCATGGTAAATACCCATAATGTTGATACCTTGGCTCGTCGCTATAACTGGCTGGGCGATTATGTGGCCAGCACCACAGCTGGCGAGGCTTATCTTACCGATGCTACCATCCGTGAGCGCCAGTGGCAGGCTAATGCCAACATCAACTACATTATCAGCGACCACCACTCTTTGTCGCTCAACAATGTATTCTCGGCCATCAACCGTAAGAGCAACGACGAGATGTATCCCGACGACGAGATGAACAACGTACCCCAGCAGCTTACCAAGAATATTACTGGTCTGGGCTATCAGATACGTTACAATCGTTGGAATGCCAATGTGTTTGGAAAGATGTACCACCTCTATAGTTCTACCTATAAGTTGATGGACCAGTTTACCGAGAATCAGCGCTGGGAGAAACTCACCGATCGCAAGCAGCGTTACGGTTATGGTGCCGCTGCCACCTATTATATTATACCATCGCTGCAGGTTAAGGTAAGCTTTGAGCGCGCCTATCGTATGCCCGAGGCTGTCGAGATGTTTGGCGACGGACTGGTTCAGAAGGCTAATCCCGACCTGAAGCCCGAGAGCAGTAACAACCTCAATGCCGGTTTGCTCTTCGATCAAACATTTGGTGCCCATCGTTTGCAGGCCGAGGTTAACTACATCTATCGCGATACCAAGGACTTTATCCTCAAGGGGGTAAGCCTCTCAAGCAATCCTACCACCAGCTACGATAACATTGGTAAGGTGCAAACACGTGGTATCGAGGCTTCTCTGGGCTATGCCTACAAGCGTAACCTGCACGTAAATGGTAATCTCACCTACCAGAACATTAAGGATAAGATGAAGTATCAGGTGTCGCAGAATACCTACGTGGGCGATGGCATTAGCGAGAATATCACCTACGGACAGCGCCTGCCCAACATCCCTTATTTCTTTATGAATGGTCATGCCGACTATCAGTTCTTCGACCTGGGTGCTAAGGGTAACAGCCTCACATTGAACTACGACGTGCAGTATATTCACGACTATTATCTCTCGTTTACAGGTCTTGGTGCTAAGGCTACCAAGAAGGTTATTCCCGAGCAGTTGAGCCACAATGTTTCGGTAGGCTACAGCCTTTTGGGTGGACGCTACAGCGTGGTGGCCGAGTGCAATAATCTTACCAACGCCAAGCTCTACGATAACTATCGTTTGCAAAAGCCAGGACGCTCTTTTAATCTCAAGTTCCGTTATTATTTAAGTAAGTAACTTATTGATACTCAATACGTATGAAATATCTGTTTAATAAAAATATAGCAATAGCCATGATGGCTGTATGCACATTTACTGCCTGCGACGATGACCTTGCAGCCGAGCAGGAAACACCCAATGCACCCTATGTTCTTAGCCTGGGTGTAACTTCAAATGGCAACACCACTTACTACGTTGTTTCTACCAATAATCTCATGGAGGGAACCATTAATGCGGTAGGCAAGGGCATAGAGCAGAATGGCTACCACGATTATCAGAAGGGTGGTAACAGCATCTTCTGTATTGGTGGCTTAGGTCTTACCAGTGCTACTGCTGTGGTACGTGGTGCCGATGGTTTGCTGAAAGAGCAGGGCGAGTTTGTTTTCGATAGTTCGCTGAGCGGCTTCTGTCAGGTCGACGATAATACTATGGTAGGTGTTGAGCTTCCTGCCAATAAGGAGAGCGGCACCCAGCTCACATTCTATACCGTTGATGCCAACACAGCTGCCATCCTCTCAAAGAATACCGAAACTACGGTTGATCCTATCGACCGTTTGGATTGGCCATCACTTACAGGCATGATGTATAGCGGTGGCAACCTCTACGTTACCTATACACCCATGAACAGTCTCACCTTCGAGACAGCTTATACCGATACCTGTTTTGTGGCTGTGTATAGCTATCCCGACATGAAGTTTGTAAAGCTGATGAAGGATTCGCGCATGGGCCCTGGCGGTTCATGGGGAGCTTATAACGGATTACTTAAAGACGAACACGATAATCTCTATGTCATGTCAAACTCGGCCATTAGCAATGGCTACTCGCAGAGTACCAAGCATGCAGGCTTCTTGCGTATCAACAAGGGGCAGACCGAGTTTGATACCGACTACTTCTTTGATTTCGAGGCGCTAACAGGCGGCTTAAAGCCTGCCCATGTGGCTTATGTGGGCAATGGCTTGGTATTTGCCGAGGTGAGCACGCTCAACCCGCAAACAGCTAACGATCGCTGGGGCGATAAGAGCCTGAAGTGCTGCTTGATAGACCTCGTGAACAAGACTGTTACCGATGTAGATGGCATACCAGTACACAATGGCAATGGTGGCCGTCGATTCGCATACTTCCACGAAGGAAACTATGTTTATCTGCCAGTAACCACTCCCGAGGGTGTTTACATCTATCGAACCGACCTCAAAACAGCCCATGCTGAGCGTGGTGCAAGAGTCATGACGTCGTTTGTTGGAGGCTTTTTTAGTCTTTAAATGTTTAAAAAAGTGTTTATTTCAGGATATCTTATGTAAAAAATTCGATAAATATCGCGCTTTAAACATAATTTAACTGATTTTTGTGTGTATGTATCAAAAACTTGTTGTATATTTGCACCAGAAAAAGATTTTAATGGTTAAGGTTTATGGTTGATTAATTTAGTTTTTTAAGTAATTTTTTTGGGGAAAGAGGTTCGTTGTGAAACGAGCCTCTTTTTTGATAGTTTTGGGTGCAAAGATACGAAAATCTGAAAGAAAATAGCTTAAAATTTTGGCAAATCGGAAGAAAAGTAGTAATTTTGCTGCCGCAAGGAACTAAATAATCAGAAAAAGATGACGAAATGAAACGTAAAACTTGCAAATTGAGACTGCTAACCGTGCTCGCAGCCATGGGATTATGCACAATGGTTAACGCACAGCAGAAAGACAACGAAGTAGACTGGATGAAGGATTTTACCAGTCGTATTACTCTGAACGGCTATGCTCAGGGAGGATGGAGTTACCAGAATCCTAACGGCAAAGCGCAGAATGCTTACAACCTGAAACGTACGTTACTCTGGGCCAAAGCCAGGATTACCGACAGATGGTCGTTCATGTTCATGCACGACTTCTCGAGTGTGGTACAGGAGTTCTACACCGACTATCGCGTATCTAAAGGCAATGAGCTAACAGTGCGCTTAGGTCAGTTTAAACATTCCTACACCATGGAGAACCCCTTGTCGCCTACACAGCTCGAGCTGATTGATGTGTATTCGCAGGCAGTGCTGTATCTGGCAGGCGAGGGTCCCGACCCGTTGAACGGTGTGAACTATGGTCGTGACATGGGACTTGAAGTGTATGGCGACCTGGCAAACGGTTTGCTGCACTACAATCTGGCGCTCATGAGCGGTCAGGGTATTAACTGTAAGGACCAGAACAACCAAAAGGACTTTATTGCTAAGTTAGAGCTGCGCCCGGTTGATGGTTTCCGTGTGGTAGCATCGGGCTATTTAGGCACAGGTTGTGCTGTAGGCACTGCAGCTTGGAACCCTGATATTAACGTGGGCGACAACTATAAGCGTAATCGTTATAGCATAGGTGCCGAGTATAAGACTCTGCCTTACACCGGTAGTAAGTACAAGGAGGCTCGCCCTGCATCGGTACGTGCCGAGTGGTTAGGCGGACAGGATGGTAAGGTTGGTAGCCGTGGTGGCTATGTAACAACAACTATTCCTGTGGTCGATGCACTCGATGTTGTTGCCAGCGGTGAAACCTTCGATCGCAATACAAAGGTTGAGGGCTGGGACCAGACCAATCTCACCATAGGTTTGCAGTACTGGTTCTACAAAAAGTGCCGCATGCAGTTGCAGTACACCCGCTGCATGTGTGGCGATATGATAGGTAAGGATTATAACTGGCTACAGGCACAGATGCAGGTTGCTTTTTAATTCACAATTCACAATTGATAATTTATAATTATGGTAATCAAGATATTATTTACAATTATATTTCTGGCTGTGATGATTGGGGTAGGGCTTTATACCCGCAAGCAGGCCAGTAGTGTTGATGGTTTTGTGTTGGGTGGTCGTACCGTGGGCCCATGGCTCACAGCTTTCGCCTTTGGCACAAGTTATTTCTCGGCTGTAGTATTTGTGGGCTACGCTGGTCAGTTTGGCTGGAAATACGGTCTGTCGTCAGCCTGGATTGGTATCGGCAATGCTGTGATTGGTTCGCTGTTGGCATGGCTTATCTTAGGTCGCCGCACTAAGCTGATGACACAGCACATTGAGAGCCGCACCATGCCCGATTTCTTCGGTACCCGTTTTAACGACCAAGGTCTGCGTGTGGCTGCATCTATCATTGCCTTTGTGTTCCTCATTCCATATACCGCTGGTGTATATAGCGGCATCTCGCGCTTGTTCGAGATGGGATTCAATATCCCTTACGAGTATTGCGTAATCATCATGTCTATACTAACAGCTGTTTATGTGATTCTTGGAGGCTACAAGGCCACAGCCATGAACGACTTTATCCAGGGCATTATCATGCTGTTTGGTATTGTGGCTGTGATTATGGCTGTGCTCAATGCGCAGGGCGGATTGGTGGCTGCTGTCGATAGGCTGGCTGCCTTGCCATCCGATGCCGATCCAACGGTAAACGGTGGCTTTGCCTCGCTGTTTGGTCCCGACCCATGGGGCTTGCTGGGTGTAGTCATCCTTACATCGCTTGGCACCATGGGATTGCCCCAGATGGTGGGTAAGTTCTACTCGATTACCGACGAGAGTGCCATTAAGCGCGGCACAGTTATCTCTACGGTGTTTGCTTTTGTTGTGGCTGGTGGTTGTTACTTCCTGGGTGGTTTCGGTCGCCTGTATGGTACACCTCCTATGTTACCCAACGGCAAGTTAGCTTTCGACTCGATTGTGCCTTCTATGCTGGTTACACTGCCCGATATCCTTATCGCGCTTGTGGTTCTGCTGGTTCTGTCGGCCTCTATGTCAACGCTGGCTTCGCTGGTGCTCACTTCTTCCAGCACCATGACACTCGACCTGATTTATCGCGATAAGAAATCACTGCCAGGCGAGGTCGAGGAAGGCGAGATTAACGATATCGTGTCCGAGAAGATTGAGCGTCGCAAGGTAGTTGTTATGCGTGTGCTCATCATGTTCTTCATTGCTATCTCGCTGCTCATAGCCCTTAATCCACCCACGTTCATTGCTCAGCTCATGGGTATCTCATGGGGTGCTCTGGCTGGCGCGTTCCTGGCACCTTTCATGCTGGGTTTGTATTCTAAGCGCATTACCACTATGAGTGTGTGGGCATGCTTTGTATGGGGTGTTGGACTCACGGTAATTAATATGCTGGCAGGCAATCCCATCAATCCTATCAACTGTGGTGCTATTGCCATGGTGGGCGGATTCCCAGTGGTATGGCTGGTAAGTATGTATACCCGTCAAATGTCGAAGGCTCGTGTAGATGCTATTTTTGAGTGCTACAATAAATAAATAAAAATTAGACTTATGAAGAAATCTGTTTTAACCGTAACTTTACTGAGTGTGGCCTTCACAGTAATGGCTGCCTCATGTGCTAACAAGCCCAAGGCCGATAATCCTGCTCCTGCCGTTGAGGCAACAGAGGTGGCTGCCGAGGGTGATGTGGCACCCGACTTTGAGTTGCCCAATCTGCAGGGCGCTACCACCAAACTCTCATCGCTGCGTGGCAAGTATGTTGTGCTCGATTTCTGGGGTTCATGGTGTGTGTGGTGTATCCGCGGTATTCCCCGCATGAAGGAGGCCTATACCAA
>Ga0310696_10007221_pt1 | contig 13089 bp, 12 predicted proteins | sample AusTroGonzalo_MG_4_FD_203885 | JGI IMG/M metagenome (GOLD analysis project Ga0310696, IMG submission 203885) | Bovine rumen microbial communities from tropical cattle in Woodstock, Queensland, Australia - Gonzalo_02 (v2) (version 2) | ecosystem: Host-associated > Mammals > Digestive system >... | reverse complement strand
ACATCCTGAAACGGGTTCGTGTGGAGGACGATGACGTCACGGCAGGCTTGCTGCGTCTCGATTCCATTGTCGCCGATATAAAGAACGGGACATTCACGTTCGAGGATGCTGCCAGTCTGCTGTCCGACGACAAGGATTCCCGCAACAACCGCGGACTGATGTTCAACGTCACCCAGGATCAGGCTACCGGCGAACGCATACGTACCTCCCGCTTCAAGATGGCAGACCTCCCCTCGGAAATCGCCCGAATGGTCGAAGGCATGGAGGTCGGCGAGATTTCCAAACCGTTCCAGATGCTCGACAAGACAGGCAAGACCCAGTGTGCTGTCATCAAGCTGAAGAGCCGCATCCCGGCACACACCGCCACCATCACCGAGGACTTCCAGATTCTGAAGCAAATTGTACAGGAGAAGCGTTCCGAGGAATTCATCGACAAGTGGATTCGCGAGAAGCAACGCACGACCTACGTGCGTATCAACCCTGATTGGCAGCAATGTGAATTCAAATACCCCGGATGGGTGAAAGAGTGACTATTTGAAAGCAAGACCTCCTTTTCTACTACTTCTTCTCATCGTCGCCGTCTGCTCTGTGGCAGGGGCGACTGCTCCTTTCCTGCTGCTGGAAGGGCAGAAGGGTGGAGCACCTCGTAAAAAAGGGTCGATGATTATTTTGCTCCATGCCGATGAACTCTTCTACAACCAGCGTATAAACCGCGATGCACAAATCCTGGTGGGCAACGTGCGCTTCCGCCACGACGATGTTATCCTCACGTGCGACAGCGCCCTCTACTACCAGCAATCCAACTCCTTCGACGCCTACGGCCATGTCCACATGAACCAAGGCGACACCCTGACCCTTGTCTCGGACGTCCTCTTCTACGACGGAACCGACCAATTGGCCCGTGCCCGTTATAACGTTGTCCTCACCCATCGCGAGAGCCTGCTCTACTGCGACTCCCTTGACTATGACCGCCTGTATGACCTGGGCTATTTCTTCAATGGCGGACGGCTGGTGGACGGCGAGAACACGCTGGAGAGCGAGTGGGGACAATACAGCCCCTCCACGCGGGAGGCTGTCTTCAATTATAATGTAGACCTCCGCACCCCCAAGAGTACCCTCGTCTCCGACACCTTGCACTACAACACCGGCTCGGGCTTTGCACGCATCGTCGGTCCCTCCAATATCGACAATGGCGACAACCACATCTATAGCGAGAATGGTCACTACGATACCCGTAGCGAAAAGGTCTATCTCTTGGATCGTTCCGTCGTCAGTAACAAAGGCATGAGCATCGAAGGCGACTCTCTCTATTATCAGTCGGACAGCACCCTCTCCAAAGCCTACGGCCACGTCATTCTCATCGACCGCGACAATCGCAACGAGCTTCATGGCAACTACTGTCTCTACAGCGACTCCCTCGGTTATGCAGAGGCCGCCGATAGTGCCGTCTGTATCGACTACTCCCAGCGTGATACCTTCTACATCCACGCCGACACCTTCAAGCTCTTCACCTACTATCTGGAGCCCGACACCCTTCCCTCCCCAGTCCCCTCTGTCGCCCCTCTCCCTTCCGTCGCCCCCCTCCCTTCCGACTCCCTCCCCCTCCCCGTCGATTCCCTCCCCTCCGTTGCCTCCCTTCCCTCCGACTCCCTTTCCCTCCCCGTCGATTCCCTCTCCAGTAACTTCGGTTCGGTGGTCGGTCGTACTTCGACCGACGCCTCTCCCTCTCCTGCCGTCCCCGCCTCCCCCGCCGATTCCGTCTGGCGCGAGCTTCGTGCCTACAACCGCGTTCGCGCCTATCGTCGGGATGTGCAGGCCGTCTGCGACTCCTTGGTCTTCATTTCCAAGGACTCCTGCCTCACCATGTATAAGGATCCTATCCTCTGGCAGGAAGGCCAACAACTCTTGGGCGAGGAAATCAAAGCCTGGATGAACGACTCCACCATCGATTCCACCCAGGTCATTCGCCAAGCCCTCTCCGTTGAACGTATCGACTCCATGTGCTACAACCAAGTCTCAGGTACCATCATGCACACGTACTTCCTCGGAGGACGAATGGATCATACCATCGTAGAGGGGAATGTTCTGGTCAACTATTTCCCCTTCGATTCCGATAGCCTTATGATAGGTATGGTTCACGCCGAAGGTTCCTTGTTGCAGCTCTTCATGGGCGAGAAGAAGGTGGACCAAATCAAGTTCATCGGCGAGACAGAAGGTTGCCTGCATCCTTTGGCCTTGATTCAGCCAAACGTCCGCTATCTCGAGAACTTCCAATGGTTCGATTACGTGCGGCCTCTGAATAAGGACGATATCTTCAATTGGCGTCCGAAGAAAGACGGCACGGGTCTCAAGACCTCCGTCCGCCACAACAAGCCCAAACCCCAGATGCCCTCCAAGGGTGGGAAGAAGCTTGAAGGGACGCCCTCCCGCTCACTGAAACCGCAATAGCCATTATTCTTTAGCCTTTCATTTCTCATTCTAAATTCTCATTCAAGATGGCCCTCTTCTCCACCCGCAGTCCCCGTCGCTTTCGTGGTGTTCATATCTACACCTCCGAGCGCCAAGACAAATTAGACCGCCTGGTAGCTGATGCCAAGCGCGAGGAGCAGATAGCGCAGGGCCAGACGCCTGCCTATCGTCCAGATATCCTCTCTTATCGTGGCAAGTTCGCCCAGAACCTCCGCAAGGCAGACCCCGACCGTAAACGCCTACATCCCGGTATTGCCATCGCTTTGATTGTGGTTCTCCTCATCCTGTGGCACTACCTCCTGACCGGCTCCTTTAGGTTCTAAGATCACCCCAAGTCCTCCCGAACGTCATTCCAAATATACAATACTCAATGGATCTCATTCAACTCCTACCAGATAGTGTCGCCAACCAGATTGCCGCAGGCGAAGTCATCCAGCGTCCAGCCTCGTTGGTCAAGGAAATGGTGGAGAATGCCGTGGACGCTGGTGCTCGTCGCATCGACGTCATAGCCGTAGAGGCCGGACGTACCAGCCTGCAAGTCATCGACGACGGTTGTGGCATGAGTGAGACCGATGCCCGTCTGGCTTTCGAGCGCCATGCTACGAGCAAGATCCGACAGGCGGCCGACCTCTTCACGCTCACCACGATGGGCTTCCGGGGCGAAGCCTTGCCCTCCATCGCGGCAGTGGCACAGGTAGAGTTGCAGACACGCACGGCCGAGCAGGATTTAGGTACCCATCTTATTATAGAAGGTTCGCGCGTGCTCGCGCAGGAACCCGTGGCCTGCCCCGTAGGCGCTAACTTCCTCGTGAAGAACCTCTTCTTCAACGTCCCGGCACGTCGCAAGTTCCTCAAGTCCAACGCCACCGAACTCTCCAATATAACTACCGAGCTGGAGCGTATCGTCTTGGTGCATCCCGACATCACCTTCACCTTCACCTCCAATGGAGCCTCGCTCTTGAACCTGACGCCCTCGAACCTGAAAGGACGCATCACAGCCACTTTCGGGCAACGGTTGGCCGACAAGTTGCTTCCTGTGGAGGTTGAGACCACGATGGTCTCCATCCATGGTTTCGTAGGTGCTCCCGAGTCATCGCGCAAGCGTGGCGCCCAGCAGTTCTTCTTCGTCAACCACCGCTACATGCGGCATCCCTATTTCCATCGTGCCGTGCAGGAGGCATTCGCGAACCTCATTCCGGCAGACGAACAGGTGCCTTATTTCCTCTATTTCGAGGTGAGCCCTGCGGAGATAGATGTCAATATACATCCGACCAAGACCGAAATCAAGTTCGAGAACGAGCAGGCCATCTGGCAAGTGCTGTTGGCGGCCGTTCGCGAGGCATTGGGGCGCTATGCCGCCTTGCCCACGATAGACTTCGACACCGAAGGGCGGCCCGAGAGCATTCCCGTCTTCAATCCGCTGGATGCTTCCTCGTCGGTTCCCCGCCAGCCCGTGGTGCAGGTCGATCCGACCTTTAACCCGTTTCATTCCTCCTCTTCTTCCCCTGTCAGAAGTTCTTCTTCCGGCTGGGAACAATTGTATGCAGACCTGTCCCGACCGCAGGACATCCCCAGCGCCCTTCTGAACGACCAGGAGGAGAGTGGACTTGTCCTCGCTCAGTATCGGGGACAATACCTCCTCACGGCAACCGCCGAGGGACTTGTCTTCACCGACCAGCATCGTGCCCACATCCGCATCCTCTACGATCGCTACCTCGCACAGTCCCTTCAAGCTTCGTTGCCCTCCCAGCGCCTGCTATTCCCCGACGTTGTCCACCTCTCCGCCACCGATGCCACCACGCTTGCCGACGTGCAGGCCGACCTCCACTCCTTGGGCTTCGACCTCAGCGACCTCGGAGGGGGAGCCGTCAGCATCTTAGGTATCCCCTCAGGACTTGAAGGCCTCGACCCACAGGCTTTGCTCCTCGACCTGTTAGCTTCGGTCGCAGACCGCGGAACCCTCTCCTCCGACGCCATTCATGGCCGTCTGGCTCTTGCTCTGGCGCGAGCCGCTGCCATTCCCGTGGGACAGTTCCTGAGTTCCGTGGAACGGGAAGACCTCCTCCGTCAGCTTGCTGCCACCACAGACCCCATTCATACCCCGGACGGACATATCATCCAGGCTTCCGTCCCCCAAGAACAAATAGAAAAACTCTTTAAATAATATGCAGAAAATCATTCTCACGGGCGACCGCCCGACCGGCCCCCTCCACATCGGACACTACGTAGGCTCGCTGCGCCGTCGTGTCGAACTCCAGAACTCAGGCCTCTACGACAAAATCTTCATCTTCGAGGCCGATGCCCAGGCCCTCACCGACAATATCGACAATCCTGACAAGGTTCGTCAGAACGTCATCGAGGTTGCCCTCGACTACCTCGCCGTAGGCCTCGACCCGCAGAAGTCCACCCTCTTCATCCAGAGCCAGATTCCTGAACTCTGCGAACTCACTTTCTACTTCATGGACCTCGTCAGCGTCAGCCGACTCCAGCGCAATCCGACCGTGAAGACCGAGATTCAGATGCGTGGCTTCTCCGGCGAGAGCATTCCCGTAGGCTTCTTCACCTATCCCATCTCCCAGGCCGCCGACATTACCCTCTTCAAGGCTACTACCGTGCCCGTAGGCGAGGACCAGGAACCCATGCTGGAGCAGTGCCGCGAGATCGTCCGCCGCTTCAACAACATCTACGGCGAGACCCTTGTGGAACCCAATATTCTCCTGCCCGAGAACGCCGCCTGCCTCCGTCTGCCCGGCACCGACGGCAAGGCCAAGATGTCCAAGTCCCTTGGCAACTGCATCTACCTCAAGGACAGCGCCGATGAAGTGGAGAAGAAAGTCAAGTCGATGTTCACCGACCCCGACCACCTGCGTGTCAGCGACCCTGGAAAGGTCGAGGGCAACACCGTCTTCACCTACCTCGACGCCTTCTGCCGCGAGGAACATTTCGGCCGCTACCTGCCCGACTATCCCAACCTCGACGAGCTGAAGGCCCACTACCGCCGTGGCGGTCTCGGCGACATGAAAGTAAAGAAGTTCCTCGCCGCCGTGCTTCAGGAGACGTTGGAGCCCATCCGTCAGCGTCGTGCCGAACTGGAGAAGGACATCCCCGCCGTCATCGACATCCTGCGCCGTGGTACCGAGGTCGCCCGTGAGGCCGGTGCCCAGACCATGTCCGAAGTACGTCGCGCCATGCGCCTCGACTACTTCGACGACGCCTCCTTCACCGCCGAGCAAGCTGCGAAGTTCAACCAATAACCCTCTCATTAGATAACCATGTCCCTCGCGCGCGTACCTTTAATTATTAAGTCCGTCTTCGCCGCCCTCTTGCTCTTTCTGCCTTCGTTGCTGATGGCGCAGAGCATCCAAGTCTCAGACTTCAGCTTCGATGAGATGGACATCACGGCCAACACCAACGGCACCGAAGTCATTGACCCCAATAATGGCAAGAAGTGTGCCCTCATCAAGGTGCATACCACCCAGAAGGGTTTCACCTTCGACGTGGGAATACTCGGCGTGACCAAGGTAGTGGAGCAAGACACCACCCACCCCACGGAGATATGGGTCTATGTGCCGCAGGGTGTGAAGCGCCTTTCTGTCAGCAGATCTATTATGCCGATGGCTGTGGGACTCCGTGCTACAATGGCAACATCAGCAGCATGAAGTGGAAGACGGGAACTGGCGGACATGGCTACAGATATGGCTATGACAGGCGGAACCGCTTGGTTGTGGCCAGCCATTGTCTCTACGACATGAGCCTTTCACATGATGACTATTCCGAAGCGATGACTTACAACCGCAACAGTGCCATTACCTCCCTTATCCGTACAGGCAATAGTCTGGCCGGACATGGCAATATGGACGTACTCAGCTATTCCTACAACGGAAACCGACTGACCTCTATCACGGATATGGGTTCTTCCAATATCTACGACGGGGCTTTCGAGTTCGTGAACGGATCGAATACGAATCAGGAATACACCTACAACACCGCCGGTGACCTCACCCGGGATAGGAACAAAGGGATTGCCAGAATCGACTATGACTTGTTCGGACATCCTCGACGTATCCAGTTCAGGAACGGCAACGTGACGCAGTACGTCTATACAGCTGACGGCCGCAAGCTACGCACGAAGCAGACGACGGCGGTGGAGGGCATCACGGTCGCGTATGGATTCGCGCATGAGCTGACCCAGGCGGAGACGATGGACGTGGACTCCACGGACTATTTCAACGGAAGCTTCGTAATCCATTGGAATGTCATGGGAAGGAACCTTGATTATCACTTTGGTGGTGGATACCTTACCTTGACACCTTATTTCTACCGTCCCTATCCCTTTGCACCTGTTATCCTCAAGCACGCCAGTTCCTATCACTACTACCTCCGCGACCACCTCGGCAGCAACCGTCTTGTAGTCAGCGGTGACGGCACCGTAGAACAGACGAATGAATACTATCCGTATGGCGGTCCCTGGGGTGATGTCAGCACGAATCAAGGATTCCAGCCCTACAAGTACACAGGCAAGGAACTGGACCGTATTCACGGTCTGGACTGGTACGACTATGGTGCCCGGCGCTATGACCCTGCATACTGCCAGTTCACCCAGATAGACCCGCTCTGCGAGCAGTATCCGCATCTGAGTCCGTATGCGTATTGTGCTGGAAATCCAGTGAATGCGATTGATCCTGATGGAAAGAAAATTGTGTTTGTGAATGGCTATCTTGCTCTAGGTTCTCCTAAAGGAGGATCCGATTACTGGCACGGAAACAGATCTTCTTTTGTAAGAAATGCACAAGCAACATTTAAAGATTATACGACTCCATTTTTTACCAATTATGATTATAAATACCTGACCAGCGCAAGTGTATTAAGAGAGGCGCAGGGATATCAATATGCCAAAAAGAACTACAATGTCCTTATACAAGATATGAAGCCAGGAATTGATAAGTTTAACTTCATCTCACATAGCATGGGTGGGGCCTTCTCTGAAGGAATGATGGCATTTTTGGCGGAACAAGGATGGGAAACAGAAAATGCAGTATTCTTGAATGCATGGGAACCTGCGCAAATAAAGAACAAAGTGGAAAAAACAAGATTTGATGCAACTTGCACCAATGATCCCGTACAATTTCTAAGTAAGCCTGTATTTGGAGAATCGGATATTCCTTCATCTGATGATATAATAAGGATAGAAAGTGACAAATCTATATGGTTTATACATAGAGACTTGATAGACGACAATAGTAGTTATTTGTGGAAGCAGATAAAGGAATTCTTGAAATGAAAATATTAGTAAATGTAATTAGTTCTTTTGTTTTTTTTGTGCAGTTCATATCCTTTGTTTTAAATATTCTAAATCAAGAGGAACCTGAAAGCACAATAGAATCGCTGTATCAGTACTTCTACATAACTACATTTCTTTGCTCATTATGCACAGTTGTATTTTTTGTCGTGACATATAACTTCAACTTCAAAGCACAGCAAAAAAAAGTGACAAATTGCTTGTTTTTGGTAATTACTATACTCGGATTATATATACCTATATTACAAATATTTGTGCTTAACGACTTTGTTTTGACTTCTTGTGTTTTATTAATATTCGATAGTTATACCTTATTAAAAATAATGAAAAATCTGGTATCTAAATCAGACTATAATTGAATTTGTGAGATTGAAATATAGAGAATCAATGACCTACAACCGCAACAGCGCCATCTGCAGCCTCGTCCGTACAGGTAATAGTCAAGCTGGCTATGGAAATATGGATCAGCTGACTTATTCCTACACAGGCAACAAGCTTAAGGCCATCTCAGATGCTGCCACATCAAACGTCTACGACGGAGCTTTCGAGTTCGTGGACGGATCGAATACGAATCAGGAATACACCTACAACACCGCCGGTGACCTCACCCGGGATAGGAACAAAGGGATTGCCAGAATCGACTATGACTTGTTCGGACATCCTCGACGTATCCAGTTCACCAACGGCAACGTCACGGAATACGTCTATGCCGCCGACGGAGAGAAGTTGCGTGCGAAGCAGACGACGGCGGTGGAAGGGCTGACGGTAGCTTTGGGTCAGACGCATGAACTGACGGAGGACGAGACGATGGACGTGGATTCCACGGACTATTTCGGGAAGATGCAGATTCGGAAAAGCCATGTGGGTCGCGTACTCAAAGCCTCCAGCGTGTGCTATCATTTTGGCAACGGGTATTTGTCTGTTGACGCCACGCCCTACCGTCCCCGTCCCGGTGCCGTAATTGGCGTGATGTATGTTCCCTCCTTCCATTATTACCTCCGTGACCATCTCGGCAGCAACCGCGTGGTGGCTGACGGCAACGGCACAGTGGAGCAGGAGAATGAATACTACCCCTACGGCGGACCGTGGGGTGATGTCAGTACCGAACAGGGATTCCAGCCCTACAAGTACAACGGGAAGGAGCTGGACCGCGTGCATGGGTTGGACTGGTACGACTATGGAGCCCGCCGCTATGACCCCGCATACTGCCAGTTCACCCAGATGGATCCGCTGTGCGAACAATATCCGCATCTGAGTCCGTATGCGTATTGTGCGGGGAATCCGGTGAATGCAATTGATCCGGATGGAAGGCACATCCGGGTGAGAAGAAAAGGTAAGAACTATGAGGTCATTGAAAGTGGAAAGGTAGATGACGATTTAAATATTTATGATGTTACTCATGGTTGGGAAAACAGGGTGACCATTGGCAAGGCTTTGACTCAGTATTCATTTAGGGATGATGATGGAAATCCTGTTATAGGGAGTATCATCAACCTTAACGATCAAAGTGGTCAGGAGTTCTTGACCGATTTTTTCAATAATACACCATCAATCTTGAATTATATGTTCAATGCGACAAAAGGGGAAAAGTATGATTTCAAACAACAGAACGCACCAAATCCTACAATTGTTCCTGAAAATATGTATAATAACAGAGGTATGGCTATATCTATAAATGGGAACGACTATATTGCTTCTGCCAGAGATATCGGAAATTATGCGGCAGGGTATATTGCAGGGCACAATGGATTGTCTTGGACAGAAGCAAGGCTTGGATTCGATGCCCTTGAGACCCGCCAACATCATTTTCTCCCATCAATAGAGGGGAAGCCTCACGGTATGCTCAATTTAAAGGTTATACGTCAGGGCTGAAAAATCTTTCGTTGACCAAGGCTTTGAAAATCAGGATAATTGAATACAAGATGCTTAAAATGTTATTGCCATGAGAAAGAGTAACCTCAATCCTCTTATCTTGATAAGCATTCTTATCTACATATTGGCATGTTTTATGCCAGCTTATGTGGAAGCGCGAAATCTTTCGATCTGGTTGACTCCAGTAGAGACAGAATATCTAGATTATCCAGGTTTTGCTTGTCTGTTGAGTGGAATTTTTCTTCCTTTGGCATTGATGGCGGGATACTGGGGTACTGCGGTCTGGCTAGCTAATGCATACTACTTCGGTGCACTTTTCATGCTCTTTTGTCATATTAAAAAGCGATGGACAATTATATTATGTGTATTATTGTCAATTGCCATAGGCTCAACACTTATGTTTTTTACTTTAAGCTATGCAGATCTAGATTATTTCTGTTGGATCGAGTCTTTTTTATCTGGATATTACCTTTGGCTACTCAGCTTCATGACCCTGTTGGTTGGCCTCTTGATTGACTATCTTCCCCAAACCATAAAACGGTGGAGTTCTCTCATTTATAGCATAGGCTTGATACCTGTTTGTACATATATTATTGTATTTTCCTTAGATAAAGGAGACAATTCCATTTGTTTTGATGAAGAGAATCAGAGTTTGGTCTCAAACAAGTCATTGGACGCACTTGTCATAGATGACGGTACGCATACAAGTTTTCTAAAGAGAATAGCTGGCAATGATAGTGTCGTTGCATTGAAAGATATCTATTCTTCATTCGCCCCGACAGAAAACGATACAACTCCCATTAAACTTCATTCAAATAACACCTATGAGATTTACAATACAACTTATGTCCGTGTACCCAAACAGAAAATAAGGATTGAGATCTGTTCTGATGGCAGGGCGAAGTCTGTTGAAATACCGAATGAAGAAGGGGATAACTCATTCTATTATGATCAGGAAAGCCAATGTCTAGTTACAGCCAGCTATTTCAGCAGTTTGGTAATAGAGAGTGACAATCGTCTTTACTGGCTTGATAGTAAGGGGCTGAAAAGGAACATAGTCCCTATTAATAATCTGAATATATACTTTTCAGAATCTAATGATAGCATTCTTCCTTTAAAAGCGAACCATACGTACATAATTAATAATAGAAGTCATGGTGACATGGATCTCTGTCGTATCAAAATTCATATAAATGAGAATGAAGTTGTTGATAGTATATCATATCTGCCGCCAAAAGAATATATTTGATATACTATTCGATTGTCCTGCCGACGGCCGCAAGTTGCGGACGAAGCAAACGACGGCGGTGGACGGAATAAGTGTGAGCAACGGTCAGACGTTGGAGCTGACACCCGCACAGATCATGGACGTGGATTCGACGGACTATGCCGACAACCTGACGTTCAAGAAGACGGACATCGGCATCACGAGCGGTGCGGTAAGCCTGGACTATCAGTTTGGCGGCGGCTATCTGTCCGTCACGGCCACGCCCTTCCGCCCTCACAACAGTGTTACCCTGGCGGCCAAGTACGTCCCATCCTACCACTACTACCTCCGCGACCATCTGGGCAGCAACCGGATGGTGGTAAGTGGAAATGTTGCGGTGGAGCAGGCAAATGAATATTATGCCTATGGCGGTCCCTGGGGTAACGCATCCACGAATCAGGGCTTCCAGTCCTACAAGTATAATGGCAAGGAACTCGACCGCGTGCATGGTCTGGACTGGTACGACTATGGAGCCCGCCGCTATGACCCCGCATACTGCCAGTTCACCCAGATGGATCCCCTCTGTGAGCAGTATCCGCACCTGAGTCCGTATGCGTATTGTGCGGGGAATCCAGTGAGGTATGTGGATCCGGATGGTGAAAAGCCCAAGCCTTATGAGGCTGCGTTGATGGCTGCTCATGTATACGGTGGAAGTAAAGCAGCTATGGTGCAGAAAGATTTTGAGGCATCAGGATGGAAGATTTCAAGCAAATCGACCTCCATAAACATGACTCACAATAACGGACTTCAATCTGCTTTATATGAAAAAACAATTGATGGGCGAACAGAATATGCTTATGTCTTTGCAGGAACAAACTCCCTGAGAGATTGGGCAGAAAATATTGCTCAGGCAGGTGGACTTTCTGTACAATATAGTGTTGCTGTGAACAATGCGTTACAACTTGTAAAAGAGTTAGAAGGTAGCGAATTGACATTTGTTGGGCACTCTTTAGGAGGTGGTGAAGCCGCAGCGGCCAGTATGGCAACAGGAAAAGCAGCAATTACATTTAATCCGGCCTCTGTTAGTATTCCTACACGCCTCCTTCTGATGCTCGGAAAGTCTAATAACATAGAGAACTACATAGCGTCTGGTCTAAAAATACCTATTATGCAGACAATTATAGGTGGAGATCCTCTTTATTATCTTCAATCAAAGATTGGGATGTTACCACCTGGAAAAAATATATATGTACCGATAGGCTTCAAAATGCCTCTTAAATCACATGATATTCTAGAAATGATCATGCACATACAACATGAATAAAAAGTTCTTTATCATTCCGTGCGCGCTATTTACGTGCATCCTTATTCATCAATATTCTCGATGGACTCATTTGACAGACAATGAATTAACTTGGGCAGCTGTATATGAGAAGGGGGATTCAATATTCTTTTATTCTAAAGAAGGGCTACATGATATAATGGTAATCAAGGATAAAGAGATTTGGAATTCTTTTTCTCCATTTTGGGATGGTCCAGTCGGCAGCGATTATGAAGCTTTGGTATACATTAAATATACCCTTTATCATCTGAGCGATTCATTATCAGGTTTTTTCTATGTGAAAAGGTATTCAAAATTCCATCCCGCAAATTTGGAATTTGCCTTAATTCACACCTCACTTGACTGTGTTCATCAATCGCTTAATTGTACGGTTACTTCAGACTTCACCTTGGTTATGTCAGACGATATGCTTTTTAACGATTGTATTTCCATAAAAGATACGATTTGCCAAAAGGGTTGTGATTTAACAATAAGAGATTTTATTTGGAGCAAGTCAAAGGGGCTTGTTTCTTATGGGTTTGCAGATGGAATAAAATTCAGACGGAAATGAATCAGTTAATGATAATTATAGCTGATAACAAACTTGAAATCCTCACGCGCGATGCTAACAAGGGCATCGCCCTCATCCAGTACGACCTCCTTGGTCACCCCACCCGCGTACAGTTTACCAATGGCAACGTGACTCAGTACGTCTATGCTGCCGACGGGCGCAAGCTGCGGACGAAGCAGGCGACGGCGGTGGAAGGGCTGACGGTAGCTTTGGGTCAGACGCATGAACTGACGGAGGACGAGACGATGGACGTGGAGAAGAAAGTCAAGTCGATGTTCACCGACCCCGACCACCTGCGTGTCAGCGACCCTGGAAAGGTCGAGGGCAACACCGTCTTCACCTACCTCGAC
>Ga0310696_10007220_pt1 | contig 13092 bp, 10 predicted proteins | sample AusTroGonzalo_MG_4_FD_203885 | JGI IMG/M metagenome (GOLD analysis project Ga0310696, IMG submission 203885) | Bovine rumen microbial communities from tropical cattle in Woodstock, Queensland, Australia - Gonzalo_02 (v2) (version 2) | ecosystem: Host-associated > Mammals > Digestive system >... | reverse complement strand
TTGATTCACCTTGGACGCCGCCAGAATTGAAAGATTTTGTTGCCCAAATTTGTGCACTAATCTCGGTTGTATAATATTCGGCGGTGCCACGCACTGTGAAATTCATTATGACAGCAGCAAAAACTTCAGTGCCGAAAATCGCCACCACTGCGAAACACAGAAATATAAAAGCAAAATTTTTCAGCCTCTTCAACGCTACTCCTCCTTATAAATTCAGTATATATTATACAACATTTATAGTGATGAACAAAATAAAAAAAAGGCGTTTTTATAAAAAAATAAAAAAACGCATTCTTTCGTTCGAATGCGTTAAAAAGATTTGAGTTGACGTTAACCTGCCAAATGCTTTAAAATTGGTATTTTTCTTAACAATAATCCCACAATTGTACAGATCAGAATAAGGCCTATGCACTTTATTAAATTTATCCCTAAATTAAAAGGTATTGCAATTGTACCGTCTGCAATATTGTCCCAAATAATGTACCCAATTATCCAATGCACGTAATAAATTGTTAAAGTGTTACCCCCCGTGGCAGTAATGGCCCTAGCAAGTAATTTATGCTCTGCAAGTTTTTCATTGTTGACTCGTAGAAATAGCAAAAATAACGTTACACTCATTATAATTGTTGGTAGCAAGTTGTAACTACTGTATACAATATCCCAAACTTCAAAAGAAGATCTCCAGTACCAAAAAAGTATTGCAAATCCGACAGCGAAGCACATTGGCAAAATAAACCATTTTATTTTGGATGCTTGTTCTCTGTACTTGTACAAAAGTCCACCAACCAAAAAATAAACAACAAATCCGCCTTTAAAGGAATTAAATGGGGAGACAGCTTCAAAATCAATTCTGTATAATACGTCGCCCAAAAAAATTTGTTGTAAATGGTTGACATCGCCAGTAAATATAGCAATAAACAACAAAAACGCAATTAAAAATATCATATAGTGAGTGTATTGATCTTTTTTTGTTTGAGAGGCGTTTATTAGCAAGTAGAATAGCGGATAGATGATATATAGAGAAATTAATGTTGGGATAAACCAAAAGTGTGAAAAATCTACTTGGCTAATACGAACAAACATACACGCTATTATATCTTTTATTCCTAAATTAATGCCATTTGCGGAGGTGATTGAAATTGCTGTAATAATTCGCCAAGCAAAATAAGCTAAGACAATTAACACACATTTTTTAATGTGCTTTTTTATACTTAGACTTGGCCGATTTAAAAGCAGTGCGCCATTCACCATAAAAAACAAAGGAATGCATGTACTGCAAATTATTAATATAGAATTTTGCACAACTCCCAGAAAGGAATCTCTGTCGGTTATGTATAAGCCAGTCATATTAAAGTGGTAATAAACAACAAAAAATATTGCCAATATTTTTAACAGATCTAACCGGTAATCCCTTTGGTGACTGTTAATTTTTTTTAATTCTCGTGATGTTATGTTTTCCATATTTATATATTATAATATAGTACAAAAACATTGTCAACCGCATTTCTTAATTTTTGCACTTATAATTAATATTGTGTCTCAAAAATTTATCCCACATTAATTTTTATTGATAAATTTTCATTTTTAAAAGTGCACTTTTGCAGATTTTTACCAAAAACACAAAAGTTGTGAATCGATAAGCAAAAACATAAAAAACACGCAAAATGTATATAAAAATAACAAAAATGCATTAAAATTTCGACTAAAACTAAAAGATTTTTGTAAAAATTGAGCGAATTTAAAGTGTAAACACAAAAAATAAACATGCAAAAAGTGCAAATTGCTTTCGTGGCATATTTATATGTGTGGTTGTATTTGGATCGTTAGTTTATGTGGTTTTTAGAGAATAAATGGTTTTAATATATGTTTTAGAAAGCACATAAAAATAGAAACAAATTTAAATGTTTTGTGGTATAATCATCTTGTAAAAATATTTAAAGGAGACAAATATGTTTTGGAAAAGAGTCGGCATTGTGCTAATTTTTGTTATTGGCTCTATAGTTTTATCGCTGGGGGCATATTTTATCACGAGGCAAATTAGACAAAGCAATTTTGAGTATACAATTCTTTGGGTAAATTATGATGGCACTATTCTTGAGACAGATAAAGCCAAAAGTGGTAGCACTGTGCGTTATAGCGGCGAGACTCCAACGCGGCCTGCTGAAAATGGTTACGCATACACCTTTCGCTCTTGGAGTGGTGAAATAGATAACGTGAAAGGGAACGCAACATTTGTGGCGCTTTTTAATAAGACACCTATTGCATATAATATATCATACAATCTATCTGGCGGGATAAATAGCACTGCTAATCCGTCGACATATGATGTAGAAATGGAAACTATTACATTGCATGCGCCGACGAGGGCAGGGTATACTTTTGTTGGTTGGCACAATGGCACACAAATAATCTCCAGTATTCCAAAGGGGAGTTATGGCGACCTTACTTTGACAGCCGTGTGGTCGTTGGAGTAGTGAAAAACTATAATAATATTAAAACGAAGAAAATGCCTAATGTTCAGAGCATTGTGCGAAAATATTTGCAAAAATAACAAATTGGAACAATAAAAAGACGCCACTATGGCGTCTTTTTGGTGCAACCGAGATGATTTGAACATCCGACCTATCGCTTAGGAGCAATGGAAAAACATAATTTTAATCTATTTCACATCAAAAATCACAATTATTTTGAAAATTACACTCAAAATTGTGTATTATTCTCACCAACTCGACTAACTTTTGCACTCTAAACACAAACCCTTTCATATCTACGGTGCACAAATGGTGCACTTTTACGAGATTTTATGGTTTGGGTGCATTTCTAAAAAATGTCACTTAAAATTAATAGCCTATATGTTTGTAAAATTTACATAAACCATCATAACTATTTTTTGCACCGCGAAACTTATCTCGTGAAATTTTAACAAATTCTTGCCAATCTTTATCTGAGGTTAACACTGAAAAATCATCGCTTTTGCTACAGATCGAAATTATAGTTGAGTCAGCAAAATCATTAAATTCCATCTTATTATTTAAGAATAAAAACTCTACTATTGATACTAAAGATTGAAAATCTAAATCTCCTGATTTTAAATCACTCTCGAATTTTTTGAATAAGTAACTCGATTTGTAATTCCTTTCTTTACATGTCTTTTGTAAAAGATTTTTACAGTCTATATCAAGAGTTTCATTTTTTTCTCTAAATAATTTTGCAAATTCTTCTTCATTATCTTTTCCTATATTTTTTTTGATTTCAAAAAAACATATTGTTGTAAGAATCAAACCTCTTATATTGCTATAAATTCTATTACGATTTTGTGGATTATTATTATGCCAGTAATCTATAATATCTTTTTCCATTTGATTTTTTATTATTTCATCCCCATGATCTTTTAATGATATGAAAGGGAAATTGAAATCTTTTAGTTTCAGTGTTTTGTTTTCAAGTAACATATTTAAGCCATAATAAAATGATCCTATTAAAATTCCGAGATATTCTATTTTTGCGACAAAAATTTTTAGATATGTTTTTTTGAAATATTCAAAAATTCTTTTCAGATAACTTTTTGGTTTAAAATACAATTTTTTAAATGTTAAACTCATATTAAAATTAATATCATGTCCATAAACTATAATACCAATATTATTGTCTAGCAGGGACTTTATTATTTGCTTAAATATATCTAACGAATTTTCATATTTTATGTACAATTCCAATAAAGAAACAGATGATATAAATTTATCATTCTGATCATTTCTAAATTTTGTTATATCAAAATTTTTATCACAGGGTATTATTCCTGATAAATAATATGCGATATTAGTATCAATAATATAATTCATGATATGATTATATCATAAAAAATCGTATTTTTCAATTATACCTATTTCTAGTTGCAAAACGTGGTTCAACTTTCTCACCTCCATTTGAAATTATAGAAACATATTTGGCATATTCTTCGCCGTCACTATATACCAGGATCATAATGTCACTTTGCATGTTGCAAAACATTAACACATGCCAAACATTATTTTCATCAACATACATTTCATTTTTGTAATTGATGAGTTCATCGTTATCATCAAGCAAATGACTTCTAAAATGAATAAACTTTTCTTTTGGAAGATAAATTGTTCTTTCAACAATATACTCATGCAATTTACCTTCATTGCGATCAATGGCATTGCGCACAAGTCTCGCATCTGGCATTTTGCAAACAAATCTTGCTTTCATATTATCTCCTTGACTACTAATGTTTAGGTCTATCTTAGTTTAAAAACCTCTTTGCAAATATTGTAGGTATGAATTATATTTTCTTCAATGTCTAAGTTGTGAAGCCTATACATGCTTGTCAACAATTCATCAAACAATCGCTTTTGCTCTGCTGACAATGTTTCAACTAACTTAGCCTTAATGTGTTGAATATCAATACTTTTCTTAAAATACTCTTGTGAATTCTTAAAACTCATATTTACAAGCTCAACAATCTTTTTCATAGCCCACCTCAAAGGTGTTTGTGTTTTACCGTAAATATATTTCTTTTGCAAGTCATTTAAAGAAATATAATAAAAAATATCATATTCTCTCCAGAAAGATGAGAAAAACTCAGCTATTTGGAGAAAATAATATTAAAAATAGTTGATTTTCTCCAGAAAGTGTGATAAAATACAGCTATCTGGAGGAAATAATATGGTTATCACTAGCCAACAATTAAGAGAATACTATAAGAATCTAGCCGATCCTAAAGCTAGAATTGCAAGAGATATAAAAAATGGGAAATTATTTCCTTTAGTTAAGGGAATATACGAAACTGATCCAAATGCTTTTGCTCCATACCTTGCACAATTTATTTATGGGCCATCTTATATATCGTTTGATTATGTATTGCATTACCAAGGACTAATTCCAGAGGCGATATACAAAACTGTTACTTGTGCGACATATAACAAGAAGAAAATTAAAACATATACAAACAAATTTGGTACTTTTGTTTATAGGGATGTTCCAAACGCAGTATTTAGTTTAGGTGTTAATGTTATCAATGATGGGGTTTATTCATACCAAGTTGCAACACCAGAAAAAGCACTTTGCGACAAGTTATACACAATATCACCTGTAAAAAGCGTTAAAGACTTAAAAGCATTATTATTTGAAGATTTAAGAATCGATGAAGATAGATTAAATGAACTTAATAGAGAAGATATTTTGAAGCTTGCTCCACTTTATCATTCAACAAATTTAAATATTTTAGTAAAATTTCTAAAAGGAGAAAAATAAATGCAACAAGTATTAAATCAGATGCTATCTAAATACAAGATAAACAATATTGAAGATAAGAAAAATGCAATTAAGGAAGTTGTCCAGGAGATTGTTCTCTGTGGATTGTCTCGTGGTGGATTTTTTAAAGAAGTCGCATTCTATGGTGGCACGGCTCTTAGAATATTTTATAACTTGGATAGATTTAGTGAAGATTTAGATTTTTCACTAGTGACACAAGATCCTAACTTTGATTTAACCAAATACTTTCCTTATATCGAAAATGAAACAAGGTCTTTAGGGCTTGATTTCAGCGTACAAGAAAAAATTAAATCCATAGATTCAAATATTAAATCAGCCTTTCTTAAAGGAAATACAAAAGAACACATATTGACCTTTTATGAAAATGGCGATGATACAAAGTTTATAAGCAGAGATGAACTTATTAGAATTAAGTTTGAAGTAGATGTCAACCCACCAGTTGGTGCAACTTATGAAACAAAGTTCGGATTACTTCCTTCACCATATCAGGTAAGGCTATATGATCTACCATCATTGTTTGCAGGCAAAATTCATGCTTGCTTGTGCAGAAACTGGAAGTCGAGAGTTAAAGGCAGAGATTTTTACGATTATGTATTCTTCTTGTCTATTGGAGCAAAAGTCAATTTGCAAAACTTAAAAGCAAAGTTAGTTCAATCAAAATTTATTGATGAAAACTACGATCTAACTATTGAAAATCTTAAAGCATTATTAAACGAAAGATTTAACAATCTCAATGTAGATCATGCAAAACAAGATGTTTTGCCATTCGTAAAAGACAAAACTAAACTAGATATTTGGAGTGTTGAATTCTTTAAGGAAATTACAAAAAATCTTAAAGCTCAATAATATAACCAAAAACAAACAACAGTAATAAGGAGAAAGTATGACAAAAAGTTGTTTAAAATTTATAGATTTGTTTGCTGGTGCTGGAGGACTTTCAGAAGGATTTGTTAGAGCCGGATTTTCTCCTATTGCACATATAGAAATGGATAAAGAGGCAGTAAATACTCTTAAAACGAGAATGGCTTATCATTATCTTTTAAAAAATCACAAAATAGGCGTTTACAATAATTACTTAAAAAATAATATAACAAGATCTGAATTGTATAAAAACATCCCTCAACAATTATTAGATACATGTATGTGTGAAACAATATCAAAGGAATCATTATCTGATATTTATAAAAAAATCAATGATATATTGAATGGTGATACAGTAGATGTAATTATTGGAGGTCCGCCCTGTCAGGCTTATTCACTTGTTGGAAGATCTATAAAATTAGCGCAGGATAAAATTAAAATTGAAAACAACGAAAAAGTTGAAGATGATCCCAGAAATTATTTATATAAACTTTATTGTGAATTTTTAAAAAAATACAAACCAAAAATGTTTGTCTTTGAAAATGTGACAGGCCTGTTAAGTGCGCAAAACGGAAAATTCTATAACAACTTTAAACTGCTAGCGAAAAGATGTGGTTATATTGTTGAAGACAAAATATTGGAGGCTGATAAATTTGGTGTTAAGCAATCAAGAAAAAGAGTCATTATTGTTGGTTGGTTAAAAGACACCAATTTAAAATATCCTGAATTTAAAGAATTCATTGATAAAACTACCATAAATGAAATGTTTGCCGATTTGCCAGCATTAGAACCTGGACAAGAAAAAAATCAATACAAATCTTGTCCAATAAATAATTATCTAATCAAATCAAAGATAAAATCAAATGATGATATTCTTACTCAGCATGTAGCTAGACCACATATTGATAGAGATAGAGAAATATACAAAAAAACAATTGAACAATGGAATAATGGACATAAGAGATTGCATTATGATGAGTTACCAGAAGAGTTAAAAACTCATAAGAATAGGAAATCTTTTGTGGACAGATTTAAGGTCGTTGAGGGAGATACAAATGCATGTCATACTATGATGGCTCACATATCTAAAGATGGTCACTACTTTATACACCCAGACATTAAACAAGCAAGATCAATTTCAGTAAGAGAAGCAGCACGAATACAATCGTTCCCAGATAGTTACTATTTTGAAGGTGGAAGAACTGCGGCGTTTAGACAAATTGGCAATGCAGTACCACCACTAATGGCAGAAGCCATCGCGAAAGGTATTAAAAAACTATTAAAAAAGGATTAATAAAATGAATGTACTTATAGAAAAATATGGCGAACACAAAAGAAAACAGTTACAAGAATCACCTTTTAATTGTTTATTGAGTTCAAAAATAGAAAAGAACCCGCATCAAATAGATGCTTTTTGTGCTGCCATAGATTCTTTAAGAACAGGAGGAATCATTTTAGCAGATGAAGTTGGTTTAGGAAAAACTATCGAGGCTGGCTTAGTACTCAGATACTTAATTCAAAATAATAAAAAGCATTTATTAATAGTGCTGCCATCTGCTTTAAGAATGCAATGGAAAATTGAATTAGAAGAAAAATTTGAAATTAAAGAAACAGAAATTAGGATTCTAACAAATTATGAAACCAAAAGAGATTATTATGGAATTAAAAATTGGTTAGAAGAAAGAGGTAAACTTAGAATTGTATTATGTTCATATGATTTTTCATCAAAGCTAATTAAAAAATTCAATAAAGTTATGTGGGATTGTGTATTTATTGATGAAGCCCATAATTTAAGGAATGTGTTTAGAGGAACAAAAAGGGCTAAAGCTTTATATGATGTAACAAAAGGAATTCCAAAAATATTAATTACTGCAACTCCACTGCAAAATTCGCTCAAAGATTTACATGGCTTGGTTTCATATATTGATGAAAGAATATTTGGAGATCAAAGATTATTTGAAAAAAAATATGAAGTCGCACAAGACTATAAAGATTTAAAAGAATGTCTAAGACCGGTTCTCTACAGAACTTTAAGAAAAGATGTAAAATACCTAAAATTTACAAACAGAGATTGCTTTACTTGTGATTTTACATTAACAAAAGAGGAAAAAGCTTTATATGTGGCTGTAAATGAGTTCTTAAAGCAAGACAATCTTTATTCTTTCCCAAGTGGAAATATAAAAAATTTTATCATTTTGGTTATAAGAAAGCTCTTGGCTTCTTCAAGCAAAGCTGTGATAGAGACTTTTGAAGTTATTAAGGATAGACTTGAAAAGTTATATGAAGGAACAAAGTCAAAGGACGCACAAGAAGGATTTGATTTGTTCTGGCAATATGCTGAAGATGAGGTTGAAGATTCTATAGACGAACAGGAATCAGAAGATTTACAAATTCGCAAAGAACAAATTCAGAGAGAAATCAATGAAGTTAATAATATTTTATATATAGCAGAACAAGTTAAAACAAATGCAAAAATTGGAGCATTAAAAAGAGCTATTGCATTAGCATTTGAGGAACAGAACAAACTAGGCATTGAAAACAAAGTTGTAATATTTACCGAATCAATGAGAACTCAAAAATATATTGCTAAAGAACTCCGTAATGAAGGCTTTGAAGAAGACGACGTTCTATTGTTCAATGGAAACATGCATGATGAATTATCAAAAAAGATATATAATGCTTGGCAGGTAAAAAACTTTGGAAATGTTGATTACGGTAGAAGTGTTGAATTTAAACATGCAATAGTTGATTATTTTAAAAATAATGCAAAAGTTTTGATTTTAACCGATGCGGGTGCTGAAGGTTTAAACCTACAATTTTGCAATACAATTATTAATTTTGATTTACCTTGGAACCCTCAGAGAATTGAGCAAAGAATTGGCAGATGCCACAGATATGGGCAAAAATATGATGTACTTGCCATAAACTTTTTGAATATAGAAAATGCTGCAGATAAAAGAGTTTATGATATCTTAACCAAAAAGTTTGAATTGTTTAATGGTGTATTTGGCGCATCTGATTCTGCCCTAGGCGTTTTGGAATCTGGGTCGAATTTTGAAAACAAAATCTTGGAAATTTATCAGAAATGTAATAGTGCTAAAGAGTTTGATGTAGCATTTGATAGATTGGAAAAAGAAATAGACTCAAAACGTGGAACTATTGGCAGTAAAGTTAAACAGTTAAAAAACATTTTGTCAACAAAAACATCTGAAGAAAAAATTGAAGATATTGACAAAACAAGAACTTTAATGAATCAATACTTAGATGACTTGGAATATTGGAATGCAATACCAGAAGTGGAAGAAAAAATAACAACCAAGCCAAGGATTTATACGGTTGGCGGAGACACCTCAAAATATTTATTGGAAAATGGATATGTATTTATAGGACAAATATATCGAGCAGATAACCTTGTTGAACCTGTTCTTGTTGCGTGTGACGATGATGGAAGATATGTGGACTTATCAGAAAAAGAAATAATTGAAGAATTAAATAAAATACCGCAGGAAAATTTGAAATGGACAGCAAAAACAGACTATGGAGTAAATAAAACATACGAGCAAATTCAAAATGATTTAACAAATAAAATTAATAGTCGTTTTAAAGAGCTGGAACAATACAATACAAAAAAAGTTAATAACTGGATGGAAATTCAGAAAGAACAATTGAACTTGGAAATTGACGATAGAAAACATGAAATATTTGAAATGAGAATGCAAGAAAGAGAATCAACAAATATTTATGAAAAAGCTGATATAAGAAAAGAAATTGAGAAAAAACAGAAACTACTCGAAGACTTTCAATCAAAGTTTATGGACAGAGTTGCAAAGATCGAAGAAGATGGTAAAAAAGAAATTGAAGACTTTAATAATAAGATTGAAATAAAACCTATATTTATAGTAGATTTTGTGGTAAAATTCTAACAGGAGAAAAATATGAAATTAGAAGGAAAATTAGAACTAACCTGGGTTGGTAAAAACGAAGAAATAAAACTTGAACCAAGAATATTGGTTGAAGACAAATCAAAGTCTTATGGCGATCCAAACACTGAGAATATGCTTATCCATGGAGATAATCTTTTGGCATTAAAGGCTCTTGAGAAAGATTTTACTGGGAAAATTAAATGCATTTATATTGATCCTCCCTACAATACTGGATCTGCTTTTGAATATTATGAAGATGGACTAGAACATAGTGAATGGTTATGTATGATGAAGCCACGTCTTGAGATGTTGAGAAAATTATTGAGAGAAGATGGTACCATATTTATCCAAATAGATGATAATGAGCAGGCATACTTAAAGGTTTTGTGTGATGAAATATTTGGAAGGTCTAATTTTGTAAATATGGTCTCAGTACAAGCAAAAGTCAGTGCAGGAGCTTCTGGCGGTGGCGAAGATAAGAGATTAAAAAAGAATATAGAATATATTTTAATATATTCAAAAAACTTTAATAGTTTTATTCCGTTTAAACCTGTCTACAAAAGAACAGAACTAACGACTTATATTCAGAAGATGAAAGAAGATAACAAAAGCTTTAAATACACAAGTGTTTTATATCAATGTTCTAACAGACAGTATTTAAAAACAATCAAAGATGGAACTGGTGATGATATTGTAATTGAAAAAGTAAACAATTATGAAATAAAAAGTGTAAAACAAGTATCTATTTTAGAAGGAATTTCCGAACAAGAAGTATATGAGAAGTATTATGATAAAATAATGACTACAACTAATGCACAGACATCTATTAGAACTAGAGTCTGGGAAGCAACAGATTCTGAAAACAATATGTATATTGCTACATATTTACCTAAAACTGGTAAAGATAAAGGCAAAAAGAAAGAATTGATTTTTATGGGAAAACAAAAAGTTTTGGTAATTTGGTTAAAAGACACAGCTGAAAAAATCAAAAAAACAATTTATAAAAAAGAAAAAATAGGTACATTTTGGGATGGCTTTAGTTGGATTAATGTTACAAAAGAAGGTGGAGTTTTATTTCCTATGGGGAAAAAGCCTGAGACATTAATGCAACGGGTTTTTGAAATGGCAACAGATGAAGGAGATTATGTGTTAGATAGTTTTTTGGGCTCTGGTAGTACAGCTGCTACTGCGCATAAAATGCATAGAAAATGGATTGGTATAGAAATGGGAGAACAGGCATATTCCCACTGTAAAATTAGAATGGATAAAATAATATCTGGAAACGATACTGGAGGAATAACTGACAATGTTAATTGGCAAGGCGGCGGCGGATACAAATTTTATGAATTAGCAGAATCATTACTAGTTAAGAATAAAAAACTCCCTATCTACCAAATAAATCCTAATTATACATTTGAAATGATGTGTGAAGCCATTTGTAAAATTGAAGGATTTGACTATATGATTGAGGGATCTTTCCATGGAAAATCTTCAGAAAATCGATTTATACATATTACAACAGAATTTGTTAATGCGGAATATATCAAAAACTTAAGCAAAGAACTTTCTGAAAAACAATCACTATTAATTTATAGCACAAAATTTGCTACTGATTTAAGATTGCCAGACAATATTGTTGTAAAGAAAATTCCGAAAGACTTATTAAAAAAATGTAAATTTGAAAGTGAGGTGCGATAATGAGTATATTAAATGAAATTAACTATGCAATGAGTTTAAGAGAACCACAAGCAGAAGCATTGTCTTACCTTGATAAGATCTCTAGGAATTGTGATTATAAAGTTAACACAAAAGAAGCTATTGAACAAGTTGCAACGGAAAATTGCGAAAACAATAAAAAAATCAAAGTCGCAGATGAATTCACCTTTCCTTCTTTTTGTTTCAATATGACAACAGGTATTGGTAAAACTAGATTGATGGGAGCTTCTATTTACTACTTATACAAAACAAAAGGATACAAACATTTCTTTATTTTGGCTCCAGGAAATACAATTTATGAGAAGTTAAAAAGAGAATCTAATCCAAACCACCCTAAGTACATATTTAAAGGCTTAGAAAGCGAAATGGGTAGACCAAAAGTATACGATGGTGATAATTATGTGAAATATCCTGTTCGCTACGTGCAAGGTCAATTTGAATTTGAAAAAACTTCAGAAATAGAAATTTTCATCTTTAATATTGGTAAAATATTTAATCGTGGTGATGTAAAATTTAACTTTTACAAATATCAAGAGACATTAGGGATGTCTTTTGCTGATGTTCTGGCGAACTTTGATGACCTAGTTATCTGCATGGATGAAGCCCACAGGTATTATGCTCCAGCCTCTATGAGAGCTATAAGTTATTTAAAACCAATATTGGGGCTTGAATTTACTGCCACTCCAAAGAGTACAAATAGAAATATTATTTATTCTTATGGGCTAGAAAAAGGTGCAGGCAAATATTTAAAAATCCCAGTTGTCATGGGAAGAACAAATACTGCAGGATACTCCCCTGATGATATTGAGGAAATGAAAATTCATGACGGAATAACTCTTCATGAAAAAAGAAAACAAGCAATTAAACAGTTTTGTTCAGACAATAACCTACAATACGTAAAACCAATTGTTTTAATCGCATGCAAAGATACAAATCATGCTAAAAAAATAAGAGCCCTTATTGATTCAGATAATTTTGAAAATGGCGCTTATAAAAATAAAGTCATTGAAATTCACTCTAATATGACTGGCGAAGAATCAGATGAAAATATCGCAAAATTAATTTCTATTGAAAATTCAAGTAATCCAATAGAAATTGTTTTGCATGTCTATAAGTTAAAAGAAGGCTGGGATGTTAATAATTTGTTTACTATTATCCCTTTAAATGCTGCAAAAAGCGATATTTTAGCAATGCAAACTATTGGTAGAGGCTTAAGATTGCCATTTGGAGCAATTACTGGTAATGAAGAAATTGACACTCTTGATATTGTAGCTCACGATCATTATAGAGAACT
>Ga0310696_10007219_pt1 | contig 13092 bp, 6 predicted proteins | sample AusTroGonzalo_MG_4_FD_203885 | JGI IMG/M metagenome (GOLD analysis project Ga0310696, IMG submission 203885) | Bovine rumen microbial communities from tropical cattle in Woodstock, Queensland, Australia - Gonzalo_02 (v2) (version 2) | ecosystem: Host-associated > Mammals > Digestive system >... | reverse complement strand
GAGAAGTTCGTAGCCAGGATGGCCGATTTTACCAACTGGTCAGACGGTGCCGTTGGAAAACAGGTGTTCATCACCGGGCACGCTCCGATAACAGAAGATACGATTCCGTTCTATTTCACCATCTCCGGTGTATACAAGAGCTATCTCATCGGTAACCTGACCGGTGTGGACACGCGTCCCAGCGCCCTGTTCTATGGGGAGATTGGCAGTATGAGTTCCTGGATGCCACACACTTTCTTCAAGGTGCGGCCAGAGGCGCTACCAAAAGTGCGTCAGGCGCTGGAGCAGGCCTTGGAGGGCCGGGAAATCAACATCCTGTCTTATGAGGAGCAGATGCGGGCGGCTTATGCCGACAGCAAGAAGATGCGGAACACAATGGCCATCGGAGCCGTGTTCAGCTTGCTGATTGCCCTGCTGGGCCTCATCGGCTTCATTCGGGACGAAAGTTTGCGCCGCTCCAAGGAGATGGCCGTCCGGAAAATCAATGGCGCCACCACCCGAGACATCCTGAGCGTCTTTGCATTGGATATCCTGAAACTGTCCGGTGTCATGGCCGTAATAGCCTGCATCGCCGCATTCTTCGTGGCCCGCAAATGGCTGGAGCAGTTTGCTGAGAAGGTATCCCTGAATCCGCTATACTTTATCGGCGGGGCGGTGTTGGTACTGCTTATTGTCCTTGGCGTAGTGATGTTGAACTGCCTGAAGATTGCCCGGGCGAATCCGGTGGAATCGTTGAAGAATGAATAAACACGTATGAAATCTTATCTGAAATTCCTATCCCGCAATAAATTATACACCGCCATCGAGGCGGTGGGGCTTATCGTGAGCCTGGCGTTCGTGATCATCATCTTCTGCTATGCCTGGCAGCAGCTTTCCATAACGAGGGAGGCGCGTGACTATAAGCGCCTCTATGCGCTGACCAGCGGCGAGGAGTGGTTTTATGCCTGGCCCGGTGAGATGGCTCTCGTTCAGGACCGTGTTCCGGATGTCGAGGCGGCGGGAAGGATCAATAATTATGGCGCCGCGGTCGTCTTCGAAGGCCGGCAGGCCCCCGGCAATCCCGTTGTGTACGAGATCGATCAGGAGCTTTTCGAATTCCTGCCACAGACCTTCCTCGCCGGGGATGAAACGGTCTTGAATGACAAGAATCAGGTGATTCTGGGCGAGTCGTTTGCCAAAATGATATCTCCCGATATGGACCCGGTGGGAAAGACCATCATTGTCCGGAGCGACACTTGCATCGTCGGAGGTATCCTCCGGACTCCGGAACGCTCCGTCCTTAAGGAGGGTGACATCTATCGCTCTTTCAGGGAAATTGACGCCTCCACTACTACGGAGATTGTCATCCCGATGGACCTGGTACTGGTCCGACTGAGGGAAGGGGCTGACCATCAGGCGACAAGGGAGCTCATAGATACCCTGGTTACGAAGGAATTCGCCAAGATGTATGCGGTCAACAAACCTATCCGTTCGATGACCACGCCGTTCAAGGAGCTGTATTTCGAAGAAACGGGCAATGTCACCAAGCACGGTAATTCCACCCTTGTCTATGTGCTGATCGCAGTCGGAATCCTCCTGCTCGCTTCCGCGCTCTTCAACTACATCAACCTCAGCGTCGCCCTGGCAGGGAAGCGGGCAAAGGAGATGGCCATCCGCTCGACGCTCGGAGAGCCAAAGGGCCAGATACGCTGGCGGTATATATTTGAGTCCGTCCTTTTCGTGGCAGTTTGTCTGGCACTTGCATTTATGCTGGCCAAAGCGCTGGAGCCGGTGTTCAACCGGTACATGGCAGGTGATGTCGGACTTGAAGTGTCCGTTTCACCTCTGTATCTGGGAGCCTACGCCTTGCTGGCAATCCTTATCGGAATAGTTTCAGGGCTGATTCCTGCGTGGATGACTTCCCGTTACAATCCTGTGGAGGTCATCAAGGGTGAGCAGCGCCGCCAGACCAAGACGTTCTTCTCCAGGATATTCATCATCATACAGAACGTCATCACCGTAGCGCTCATTTCCCTTGCGCTGGTGATGGAGCTGCAGTACCATCATCTTCACAATATGCCCTTGGGGGCGGATGTCGAGGGACTTTACTACATCTCCAGCGGAGTCATAGGCAAGGACGTCCTGGCCGAGAAACCTTATGTTGAAAGGATGGGGACCAGCAACGGCTTCCCGAGCAACGGGCAAATGACTTTTTCCACCACCGTGAACGGTCAGAAGGTATTCGTCGGGATGCTCCAGTGTGACGAGACCGCCTTCGATATGTTCGGTTTCGATATCGTAAAGGATTTCGGCACCCCGAGGCGGAACTCGTTGTGGTTCACCGAGTCTGCCGCCAGGGTCTTTTCTCTCGATGAAGAGAACCCAGCCCTTCCTGCTACGTTCAGGTATATGGCAGGCAATTCACACGTGGGAGGAATCATTAAGGACTATGCCGTGAAGGGGCCGTCCGAGGTCGAAGGCAACCAGATCGGAGTCGTGTCCATCGAGGACTTGACGGGCAACTCGACCGTTGTCCTCAAACTGAACCGGCTCGATCCGGAAGTACGTTCCGAATTGCAGGAGATTGGAAGAAAAGAAAGCTTCAGGCTGACCGGGCATGAGGACTATGGGGACAAGTATTACGGATACATCCCGGAACTGATCGAGAAAAGCATGGAGACGACGCGCAACTTCATCAGTCTGATAGAGATATTCATGCTCCTGGCCACTCTGATATCTCTGCTGGGACTGGTTGCAATGAGCGCCTATTACACCGGTATCCAGACCCGGAACATCGCTGTGCGGAAAGTCTTCGGCGGCAGTGTCGCCACTGAAACGGGACGCTCGGTCAAGGAATACATGCTGCTGGTCGGAATCGCCGTTATCATCGGCATCCCCGTAGCCGTTTTCCTGGCCGAAAGGTACCTGCGCCAGTTCTGGTACAGGATTGAAGGCTACGGATGGGTGTTCGTCGTGGGTGCCGTCATCGCCCTGCTGATCTCCTTCCTCGCCGTCCTCTGGCAGACGCTGAAGGCCGCAAAGACCAACCCGGCTATTGAATTGAAGAAAGAGTAAGCAATGAAAAGCTACCTGAAATTCCTTTCACGCAACAAGTTGTACACCGCCATCGAGTTCATCGGGCTGGCGGTAAGCCTGGCGTTCGTGATCATCATCGGCAGTTATGTATGGCAGCAGTATGCCGTGACGCGGGTCAATCCGGACCGGGAAAGGATTTATGTCCCGGGGCTTCCTGACAGTCCTGGACTTACTTACGGTTTTCCGGAAGTGGTCACTGAAATCCCCGATATCGAATCCGTCGCAATCCTGTGCCGTCCCGCCCTCACATATGAAAACAGCGAGGTGCTTTACTGCGCGGCGGTGAACAGCGCCTTCTTCGAGATGTTCCAGAACTACCGTTTCGTGGAAGGAAGCGCCGATGCTCTTCTGTCACCGTCGAATGTCATTCTGCCGCAGTCTTTTGCCCGCAGGCTGGACCTGAAGCTCGGAGACAGGATGGTCCTGAGCGGGAAGGAATACACGGTCGGCGCCCTGCTCGAGAATACGAAAGAGACTGTTTTCCAGTACTTTGAAGTTTTCCTCTCCGTTGAGCAGTTCAATGACCGCTGGGATCCTTTTGACAATTTCGGCAGTACCATCTGTTTCCTGAAGGTGCGTCCTGGAACGGACCGTCAAGATCTCTACGACAAGCTTGAAGCATTGTGCAGGAAGGTGTATCCCGACATATATGGTCGGGTTTTCTTCGACCATCTGGAACTGTCACGTTTTGATGAACTCTTCTTCATGGATACGGCCAACGCTTTCAGACATGGAGACTTGAGAACTATCCGAATGCTTCTGCTGGTCGGACTCCTGCTCCTGTTGTCGGCCATCTTCAACTATGCCAACCTTTCGGTGGCGCTCACCGGCAAGAGGGCCAGGGAAATGGCTGTCAGACAATTGAACGGTGCTTCCAGGGCCGGTATCATAGCCCGGTACATAATCGAATCCATCCTTTTCACTGCCGTCTGCTTCGGGGCGGGACTCTTGCTGGCCGAGGCTTTCTGCCCGATGATGAACCGGCTCCTGAGCCATCCTGATGTGTCCATCAAGGTAGTCCTGACCCCCGGCTATATACTTGCCTATGCCGGTCTGGTTTTAGCTGTCGGCGCTATTTGCGGAGTTGTACCGGCGGCGCTGGCTGGCAGGTTCGAGACGCTGGATGTCATAAAAGGTGCATTCCGTCGCAGGAACAAGATGATTTTCAGCAAGATCTTCATCGTGCTGCAAAATGCACTGGCCGTGGTCCTGATTGTGCTTTCCATTACGATGGAAGCCCAGATGCGGAAGACACAGCACAGACCTATGAACTGCAACATTGAGAACATCTTCCGACTATCTTTCATTACCATGGAGGACGACACGCCGCTGAGGGATGCCCTGGAGGCCCTTCCGTTCGTAAAACGGGTGGGCAAGAGTGCCGGGGCGCCCGGGTCCAACCCCGGAGGGCAGTACAGCACGACCAGGGATGGGAAGGATATCATGTACCTCTACTACAGAATGGACAGCACTGCCTTCCGGATGTTCGGTTTCGAGATACTTGAGGATTTCAACGCCCCTCTCTTCAACAGCGTATGGTTCTCGGATGCGAGTTATGCAGCTACTGGCTTGGATGAGGACTATCGCGATATCAGCGTACTCTCAGAACGGGCGACGGGATGCGACCATCTGGCCGGCGTTTTCAAGGCATTTCCTACGAACAATGCCAACATTGGCGAAGAAGACTATGCCATCATTTCCGTCATGAGGCCGGAAGATATATGGACCGGTGGTTTTGATATCGAGGTCACCGGGGACAGGAAAGAAGCATATACAAAGATCATGGAGACCTATGAAGACTATGCCAAGGAGCGGGAAGTCTACCTGAATTATCCGTCCTGGATAGAAGATGACTATGCGGAAGCCTGGAAACCTGCTCGCAATAATATGCGTATGGTGGAGATCTTCATGCTGCTGTCCATCCTTATCTCCTTGTTGGGACTGGTGGCCATGAGTGCTTACTATGCAGATGAGAAATCCCGCGACATCGCCGTCCGTAAGGTTTTCGGCGGGACGGTATCCTCGGAAGCATGGCACACAATCCGGGATTATATGGTCCTTGTTGCTATCGCATGCATCATAGGTATTCCAATAGCCGCATTTGCAGCGCATGAGTATCTTAAAGTCTTCATTTATAAGCTTGAAGGCTATTGGTGGATATTCGTCTTGGCAGTTTTCCTGACGCTGGGGATGTCGCTGCTCTCCGTCCTCTGGCAGACGCTGAAGGCCGCGAAGACCAATCCTGCCATTGAATTGAAGAAAGAATAATAATAAGATGAAAAGTTACCTCAAATTCCTTTCACGCAATAAGTTATATACCGCGATCGAGGCGGTGGGACTGGCCGTGAGCCTGGCGTTCGTGATCCTGATCGGCAGCTATGTGGTGCAGCAGTACGGGATGGCGCACGAGGTCCCGGGGTGGGACCGCATCTATGCACCGGGAACCGATAATTTCGCCGGCCTGAGCTTCTGGGACAAGGAAGAGATCGAAATGTCAATCCCCGAGGTGGAGGCCGTTACCCGGATGTCGCTTATGCAGAGCTCCTCCGTCGAGTATGCCGGACAGATGTGGCCTGGTGTTTCCACCTGGGGATGGGAAGTGGATCCGGAGTTCTTCGACATCTATTCCTATATGAAGTGGCGGGAAGGCTCGCCGGAGATGTTCAAAGTCAAGAACGCCATCGTCCTGAGCGAGTCGATGGCACGGCGGATTGCCGACGGGAAAGATATCTCCACGCTCATGGGCGAGCCGCTCAAGCTCAACGGCACGTCATATCAGATTGCCGGCGTAATCCAGGATTTCGAGAACAGTATCCTGCCTCCGGCCGACGTTTTGGCCAACATCGCGTCCAACCCGGAGGCCGATCGCGAAAAGAGTTTCAACAGTATCGGCTCTTACACCACCCTGTGCCGTGTCCGGGAAGGAACGGACAGGGACGCGTTCGAAGCAAAGCTGCACGACCTCATTATCAAGAACTACGAACCTGTTTGGGGAAAACAGGTGGAAGGCTGGCGTTCGTGGCGGCTCGATGAAATGTTCTGGACGCCGGGAATTGCGGGCAACAGCTGCATCAAGACCGGAAACAAGCAGATGGTACAGCTGCTGACAGTAGTTGTTCTGCTGCTTCTGCTGTCGGCCGTATTCAACTATATCAATCTCAGCTTCGCGCTGGGCGGGAAGCGGGCGAAAGAGATGGCTGCGCGCCGCCTGCTCGGGTCGGACCGTAAGGATATCCTGTGGAAGGTGATCGGCGAATCCGTGGCTTTTACGGCAGTCTGCTTTGCCGTTGCACTGGTCCTTGCCAGCGCAATGGTGCCTGTGTTCAACAACCTCCTGACCACCCAGGACGACTGGGTTTCCATCGAGACGGACATGAAGATGCAGTTCCTGATGACGCCCGGATATATCGTGGCTTATGTGGCGGGAATCCTGGTGCTGGGCACCCTCTGCGGCCTCCTTCCGGCCTTGGTTGCCGCGCGGTATGAACCGGTCGATATCATCAAGGGAACCCTTCGCCGGAAAAACAAGATGGTCCTGAACAAGGTGTTCATCATCGCCCAGAACGCTTTGGCGGTGTTCCTGATCGCTATGGCTTTGGTGATGGAGCTTCAGATGAAGCACATGCTGGAGCGTCCCACGCATTCGCAGGTGGAAAACCGCTATTATATCGACTTCTATGCGACCTCCTACGACAGTATGAAGCTGTTCAGGGACAAGGTGGAGCAGCTGCCCTTCGTAACCGCGGTGGGTGTCGGGCGCAATCTTCCCGGTTTCATCAATATGTCGGTTAGCATCAAGCAGGACGATGACACCAGCCTCAAACTGCCGGTCATCCTGTGCGACAGCACGTACTTCCGCCTGCTGGGCCTGGAAGTCCTGGAGGACTATCATCATCCGCTGATGCGCTCCATCTGGGTGGATGAAACGGCGGCGAATGCGGCTCAGGTGACGGATACCTCGACCTTTTTCCAAAACAGGGTAGGAGTCAACGGTGCCAAGGCCGAGTATGTCGGCGGCATTGTCCGGGACTTCCCGGTGGAATCGGCCTCGTCCAGCGAGGTGTCCACGCTTAACGCAGCGGTCATCGTGTCGGACATGAATGAGATCTTCTTCTCGCACGGTCTTCTCATCGGTACGATAGGGGAGGACAAAGACTATGAGCGGCAGATCCTGAAGGCCTATGAGGATTATAGGATGGAGCAGTCCGGCGTGTACGAAGCGCCGTGGAGGCACGGCTTCGTCCGCGACCTGTACCGGGCCCAGCTTGCCCCGGCCCGTCGCACCATGCGGCTGCTGGAGATCTTCACTCTGCTGGCCGTACTGATTTCGCTGCTGGGCCTGCTGGCAATGAGTACCTATTTCGCGGGCGAAAACACGAAGCAGATCGCGGTCCGGAAAGTGTTCGGTGCCGATGTGAACAGCGAGACCTGGCGCAATGTCCGCGGCTATATGCTGCTGGTGGGCATAGCCTGCGTGATCGGCATCCCCCTGGCCGTCTGGGCGGCAAGGCTCTACCTGCAGCGTTTCGCCTATAGGATAGAAGGATATGGCTGGGTATTCGCAGCTGCGACAGTCATATCGGTCGTCATCGCATTCGGTACGGTGCTCTGGCAGACGCTGAAAGCCGCCCGCACCAATCCGGCGGTGGAGTTGAAGAAGGAATAGATCCTTCGCTTCGCTCAGGATGACAGAGGAGGACCAGGATGGCAGAGAGGGGCTCAGGAAGACAGAGGAGGACCAGGATGGCAGAGAGGGGCTCAGGATGACGGAAGGGAGGTGCGTCAGTCTGTTAGATGGTGGATGTACTCGGAGGGGAGGCAGCCGTACTTGTCCTTGAAGTGCTTGGAGAACTGTTTGGGGGAGAAGCCCACGCTCCAGGCTATCTGCGAGACGGAGGTCTCGCCGTTCTCGAGCATCTCGCGGCCTTTCTCCAGGCGCAGTATGCGGATGTACTCGATGGGGGACTTGCCCGTGAGGAGCATCATCTTCTTGTAAAGGCCGCTGCGTGAGATGTTCAGGGACTGGCAGAGGGTCTCGACGGTATATTCGCTTTCCGTGATGTTGGCGAGTATCTCCTCAGTGACACGGTCCAGGAGTTCGCGGTCCGCCCGGCTTATCCTGTGGCCTGCAGCGTCGGTATCGGGTGCAACGGAGGACTTACGCTTGAGAAGCCTTTCAATTCTGATGATAAGGGACTCGATGTTGAAAGGCTTCTTGAGCGTCTCGTCCGCTCCGGCCTTGAGGTTCTCCAGCTCGGCGTCTTCACCCTGGATGGTGGTAATCAGGATAATGGGAAGGTCGGCATAGCGGATATCGCTCCTGATGGCGCGGCAGAGCTCGCGCCCGTCCATCTCGGGCATGACGACGTCGCTGAGTATGAGGTCGAAGCTGTTGTCTGCTATCAGCTCCAAGGCTTCCTTTCCGTTCATGGCCTCCACTACGTCGTAGCGCGGAGAGAGGTTTTCCGTGATGAAATATCTGAAGGTAGGATTGTCTTCTACGTTGAGGATCAATGGCTTGCCGCTGTGTTCCGCCGCCACACTTTCATTATCGGGCTCCCTTTTCTCCATCGTCTCTTTACGTATGGGTATGGAGAATGTGTACACGGTGCCCGAAGGGTGATTGGCCGAGACGCTCATGTCCCCACCGTGAAGGCTGACATACTGCTTCACTATTTCGAGCCCGATGGTGAGGTCATAGATGTTCCATTCCTCCCTCTTCCTTACACGGTCCAGGATGAACTGCTTTGTCTTGTCGCTGAATCCCTTGCCGTTGTCGGACACGGTGATCACCGCACGGTCTTCTGTCTGGCGTATCGAGACCTCTATCTTCAGCGCCGCTCCGTCCGCTCTCCCGTGCTTGTATATGTAGCCGAGAATGCAGTGGAGGATACGGCGCACCATGATACGGTCGAAATGTGTCATTACCGGGGTTTCCCCTGCGTCCACGGTCAGACTGTCTCCTTCCGTCTCAAGGATGGAGGCATAGGACCTGCAGACTTCGGCGGTGAACCGGGCTATGTCGCCGTAGCTTGGGTGAAAAGTCGTGGCCTTATTTGCCAACTGCTTGAAATCCAGGATCCTGTCTATTTCGTCCAGAAGGGTGCGGGCATCGCTGTCTACGTGCGCAAGGTCTTGGGCAAGAGGCTCCCCGGGGTGCTCATCGATAAGCTTGTCGACGGTGGTGATGATCATCGAAAGGGGGTTGCGCAGGTCGTCGCTGATATTGCTGAAGAAACTGACTTTTGCTTCGCTCATCCTCCTGCGCTCGGACTCCATCTGCATCTGGCGCCGTTTCATTTCGCGCAGGTGGAGAAGATACACCAGGACGCCCAGTGAAGACAGGACGACAAGGAGTGGTATGACTGCAAAAAAGTTTGAAATCAGGGGAATGGTTTTCATGTCAAGCTTCGTAGGAGCGGTCAGTTCGTACGATACAAAATTAATCAATGCTTGGATAGCGGAACTTCCGTTTTTGAACAAAAGACTTCCCAAATGGATATATTTCAACAAAAGGGTAATGACGGTATTCAAGAGGGGAATCCCGCTTTATCAGTTTTGTACTATTTCGTGAAGTTTTTGAAACATCGCCGCCTGCCTCTTGTCTCTTTCGCAGGAAATCATTACCTTCGAAACAACTACAACCAATAACCGTTTTCTTATGAAGAAATCCATCATTCTGGGCCTTTGCGCGCTTGCTGTGAGTGCCGTCCCGGCCCTTGCCCAGTTCCCCGGCTCCAGTCCGGCTCGCGACAATGCCGCCATCATCGAAGACTTCAAGCCTTCAGAGCTTAACCAGCACGGCCAGGAATATCCCATGGTCAACTCCCAGGGTTATGCCCGCTTCCGCATCCAGGCTCCCCAGGCCACTTCCGTGGTCGTCAGCCTCGGACTCGGCGGCCAGGGCGGTACCATCCTGCAGAAGGACGCCGACGGTTTCTGGACCGGCACGACCGCCGGCCCTATGGACGAGGGCTTCCACTATTATCACCTGACCATCGACGGGGGCGTATTCAACGATCCCGGCACTCACAACTATTTCGGCTCCTGCCGCTGGGAGAGCGGTATCGAGATTCCGGCCCATGACGCCGACTTCTATGCCGAGAAGGACGTTCCGCACGGAAAGGTGCAGGAAGTCCGCTTCTGGTCCAAGAGCACCGGTTCGCTCCTGCGCGCATTCGTGTACACCCCTCCGGCATACGACTTCTCGAAGGATACCAGGTACCCTGTGCTCTACCTCCAGCATGGCTGGGGTGAGAACGAGTACGCCTGGTTCAACCAGGGCCGCGCCAACCTCATCATGGACAACCTCATCGCCGAGGGCAAGGTGGATCCGTTCATCATCGTGACGACCTACGGCATGACCAACGACGTGGTGTTCGGCCATATGAACGAATTCACCGCCGAGGACTTCGAGGTAGTCCTTTGTGACGAGCTTGTGCCTTACGTCGATGCCAACTTCAAGACCAAGTCCGACAAGTGGAACCGCGCGATGGCCGGACTGTCCATGGGTGGCTTCGAGACTACCCTCGTCACCCTGCGCCGTCCCGAGATGTTCGGCTATTACGGCCTTCTCAGCGGCGGTACCTACACTCCCGACCAGATAAAGGACAAGAATCAGGTGAGGGGCATCTTCATCGGCTGCGGAAGCAAGGAAGGCCCGGACGCCGTGAACAAGGCCGCCGCAGACCTCAGGGCTGCTGGCTTCAACGCCCAGTCGTATGTCTCCCAGGGCACTGCACACGAGTTCCTTACCTGGCGCAGGATACTGAGGGAGATGGCTCCGTTCCTCTTTAAATGATTTAATCCGACTTTTTGGGAGTCCCGCCTTTCCGGCGGGACTTTTTTTGATTATATTTGTGTTTAAATTCATTGGATATGGAGATTTCGAACCGTTCCCGGAGCATGCAGAGCTCGCCCATCCGCAAGCTCGCTCCCTATGCCGACGCCGCCAAGCGCCACGGCATCCACGTATATCATCTGAACATCGGTCAGCCGGACATCAAGACTCCGGCCTGCGGCCTGGCAGCCATGAAGGACGTGGACAGGAGCATACTCGAGTACAGCCCTTCGCAGGGCATGCTGAGCCTTCGGGCCAAGATGGTATCGTACTATGCCGAGTACGGCATCGACCTCAGCCCGGACGAGATCATAATCACCACAGGCGGATCCGAGGCCGTGCAGTTCGCGTATATGGCTTGCCTGGATCCCGGTGACGAGATCATCGTCACTGACCCTTCATATGCCAATTACATGGCCTTCGCGCAGAGCTGCGGGGCGGTGATGAAGCCCATCCACACTTCGATCGACGACGGCTTCAAGCTCCCTCCGGTGGAGAAGTTCGAAGAGCAGATCACTCCCAAGACCAAGGCCATCCTCATCTGCAATCCCAACAATCCTACGGGCTACCTGTATACCAAGGAAGAGATGCGCCGGATCCGCGACATCGTGAAGAAGTACGACCTGTTCCTGTTCTCGGACGAGGTCTATCGCGAGTTCATCTACACCAAGGATCCGTACATCTCCGCCTGCCATCTCGAGGGGATAGAGCAGAATGTCGTGCTGATCGATTCTGTATCAAAGCGTTACTCCGAGTGCGGCATCCGCATCGGTGCTCTCATCACCAAGAATAAGGACATACGCGAGGCGGTAATGAAATTCTGCCAGGCGCGTCTCAGCCCGCCGCTCATCGGCCAGATCATCGCCGAGGCTTCACTTAGCACGCCTCAGGAGTATATGGCCCAGGTCTATGACGAGTACCTGGCCCGGCGCGACTTTTTCATCGACGGCCTGAACAAGATCCCGGGGGTGTATTCCCCCACGCCCATGGGCGCTTTCTATACCATGGTCCGCCTGCCCGTCGAGGACGCCGAGGATTTCTGCAAATGGTGTCTGACGGACTTCTCTTACGAAGGTCAGACCGTCATGATGGCCCCGGGCTCCGGCTTCTACACCGACCCTTCCGAGGGCCGCGACGAGGTCCGCATGGCCTACGTGCTCAACCGCGAGGACCTGGGCAAAGCCCTCGAGGTCCTCGCCCGCGCCCTCGAGGCCTACAACGCCCGATAGACGTATATTTCCCTCACATTTTGTGGTACAGCAGACCCCTCGCGGGACGTGCCACCCGCGGCACGGAAGCGGGTGTCGGCAGTAGGCTGCAGCACTTACGTTGTTGATAATCAGGTAAATAATAAACTAACCCCCTCCGTTTTGAGAGGGGGTTACTTCGTCTTTTTGTTGATAATCAGTTACTTGCGTGCTGCAAGAGGGGGGCTGATGCAGGCATTTGTCCCGGCTCGGTGTCCAATGGCTATAAACGGCGCGGTGAAGCGCGCGGCCGGGCAGGGATGTCCTAGAACGACAGGGCGATGGCGATGAAGTCGTCGGCCTTGAGTGCGGCGCCGCCGATGAGGCCGCCGTCGATGTCGGGCTGGGCGAAGAGCTCCTTGGCGTTGGAGGGCTTGCAGCTGCCGCCGTAGAGGATGGTGAGGTCGTCGGCGACCTGGGCGCCGAACTTCTCACAGACGACCTTGCGGATGAAGGCGTGGATCTCCTCGGCCTGCTCTGCGGTAGCGGTCTTGCCGGTGCCGATGGCCCAGACGGGCTCGTAGGCCACGATGATATTGGCCATGTCCTCGGCGGTGAAGTTGTAGAGGACGTTCTTGATCTGGGTCTCGCAGACGTCGAAGTGCTTGCCGGCCTCGCGCTCGTCGAGGTTCTCGCCGACGCAGAGGATGACCTTCAGACCGGCACCGAGGGCCAGCTTGGTCTTCTCGACCAGCTTCTCATCGGTCTCGCCGTAGTACTGACGGCGCTCGGAGTGGCCGAGGATGGTGTATTCGCAGCCTGCGGACACGAGCATGGCGGCAGAGATCTCGCCGGTGTATGCGCCCTTGGCGTGATCCGCGCAGTTCTCGGCGGACAGGCCCACGACGGTACCCTTCACGACCTCGGCGACGGGGCAGAGGTGGGTGAAAGGAGTGGCGACGATCAGTTTTACTTCTGCAGGGACCTCAG
>Ga0310696_10007218_pt1 | contig 13092 bp, 9 predicted proteins | sample AusTroGonzalo_MG_4_FD_203885 | JGI IMG/M metagenome (GOLD analysis project Ga0310696, IMG submission 203885) | Bovine rumen microbial communities from tropical cattle in Woodstock, Queensland, Australia - Gonzalo_02 (v2) (version 2) | ecosystem: Host-associated > Mammals > Digestive system >... | reverse complement strand
CTGACCGATCCCGATGAACTCGCGGAGCGGTTCGGCCTGGACGCGGACGTCGTCCGGCGCGTCGCGAAGGTGTTTCCGTTCCGGATCACGCGTCACTATCTCTCGCTCATCCGGGCGAAGGGCGACCCGATCTACCTGCAGTGCGTGCCCGACGAACGCGAACTCGCGCCGTCCGGCGACCTCATGGACGATCCGCTGGGCGAGGAGGACCTGACCCCGGCGCCGTGCGTGGTGCACCGTTACCCGGATCATTGCCTGCTGCTCGTCTCGAACTGCTGCGCGTCCTACTGCCGGTTCTGCACCCGCAAACGCAAATTCCGCACACCGATGTGCGTGGACGAATCCCGACTGAGTCTCGGGATCGACTACATCGCGTCCAACCCGGACATCCGCGACGTGCTCGTGTCCGGCGGCGACCCCTTCCTGTTGGATACGGACCGTCTGGAGTCCATCCTGAGCCGGCTCCGCGCGATCGAACACGTCGAGATCATCCGCATCGGCACCCGGACGCCGTGCGTCCTGCCCTCGCGCATCAACCGCCGTCTCGTGTCGATGCTGAGGCAGTACCACCCGTTGTACGTGAACGTGCATTTCAACCACCCGGACGAGGTCACGCCGGAATCCGCCGCGGCTCTTCGCAAACTCGCCGACGCGGGCATCCCGCTCGGGAGCCAGACCGTGCTGCTCCGGGGCGTGAACGACGACGTCGAGGTGATCCGCGCCCTGATGCGGAAGCTCCTCGCCGCCCGTGTGAAGCCGTATTATCTCTTCCAGTCCGACCTGATCTACGGCACGGAGCATTTCCGCACCCCGCTGGCGACCGGACTCGACATCATCAGACGCCTGCGCGGCTGGACCTCCGGGATGGCCGTGCCGCATTTCGCCATCGACCTCCCGTGCGGCGGCGGCAAAGTCCCGCTCGTGCCGGATTACCTGGAGAAGATCGAGGGCCGCGTGTACACGTTCCGCAATTTCCGCGGCGTGCCGTACCGCTACCCCGACGTCCGGGACGCGGATTCCGAACAGGAAAACTGAGCATCTCCCTTCGGTCTTTTTCATGCGCAGGGATGGCCGCGCCTTTGCGCCCGGAACGGCGTTTCGCCGGCTTTCGCGCGGCTGCGCCGTGCTTGATTTCCCGCCGCTGGCGTGCTACATTACTGGAGACCCCGGGCGGCGTTCCACGGTGGAACGCTTCGCGCTCCGGGGAGCATCCAACAAAGGGGGAAACCATGAAAAAGACCATCATTCTGACGCTGGGGGCGGTCGTGGCCGTGCTGATCGCCGGGTATCTGACCGGAGCGGAAGACCCGCCCGCCGCGACGCCCCAGGGAGCTCAGGTCATGACGCAGCCGATGCAGCCGCCCATGATGCAGCAGCCGATGCAGCAGCCGGTGGAGACCGCCGAAGTCTCCGAGAGCTTCCTGGTCCTCACGGCGTGTCCCATGTGCCACACGTGCCCTGTCTGCCAGGCGAACTGCGGCACCCAGCACGCCATGAAGTGCTGCGTGGGCAAGACGAAGACGTCCGCCGCGAATTGCGAGGGCGAGGAGTGCTGCGACGAACCGGCGCTGGTCCGGCACGTGATGACGAACAAGGCGGACGCCGTGAAGCACGCCGCGGGTCACACGCGCCAGCAGACGGCGGGGCAGTGCGCGACTCAGACTGCGACTCCGACCGTGATCCAGACCGATTCCGGGTATCTCATCATCCAGACCGGCAACTGATCCGTGCGGCGGATGATCCATCCGCACCGAAAACAAAACGCCGGTCCCGTTGCGAAGCGGGGCCGGCGACTTGTACGGATTTGATGTACGGATTCGACCTTACGGTTCGTCGGGGCGGTACGTCGCGCCGGAGGTCGGCGACTCGCAGACGCGCACGCGGTCCAGCGCGATGCCCGGTTTTGCGACCGCCGGGGCGAGCTTCTCGAAGATGATCCGGGCGATGTTCTCGCTCGTGGGGTTGATGCCCTGAAACTCGGGGAGCTCGTTAAGGTATTTGTGGTCGAACTGGGAGAGGATCTCCGTGAGCACGCGCTTGATGACCGTGAAATCGGCCGCGATGCCGATGTCGTCGAGCCGGGAGGCCCGGATGAAGACCTGCACGGTCCAGTTGTGTCCGTGGAGATTGGAGCAGAGGCCGTCGTAGCCTTTCAGCATGTGGGCCGCGGAGAATTCGCGTGTGATGTCGAGCTCGTACATGGGATCGGTCCGGGTTCGGGGTTGTGAGGTCGTGTGAAGGTCAGGATCGGGCGATGCGCGAAGACGCGCGTTTGCAGGCGAGGTCGAACGCCGCCCGGAGGCTGCCGAGGTCGGCGACGCCCTTCCAGGCGATCTCGAACGCCGTGCCGTGGTCCACGCTCGTGCGGATGACCGGCAGACCGAGGGTGGAGTTCACGCCACGGTCGAACGCCAGCATCTTGAACGGGATGTGGCCCTGGTCGTGGTACATCGAGACGATGCCGTCGAAGCGCTTGCGGATGGACTCGATGAAGAGCGTGTCCGGCGGGAACGGCCCCTCGACGTCGAATCCCTCGTCCAGGAGCGCGCGGACGGCGGGCTTCACCACGTTTTCGTCCTCCATGCCCATGTTGCCGTTCTCGCCTGCGTGCGGATTCAGCGCGGCCACGGCGATCTTCGGGTTGGCGATGCCTTCCTCCGCGATCGCGTCGCGCAGCAGATGCGCGACCGTGCGGATGCGTTCGCCTGTGACGGCCGCTGGGACCTCGGCGAGGGCGATGTGCGTGGTCACGAAGACGACGCGGAGGTCGCCCGCCGACTGCATCATCACGAAATCCTTCACCCCGCACAGAGAGGCGAGGAGTTCGGTATGCCCGGTGAACGGGATCCCGGCCAGGTTGACCGCCGCCTTGTTGATCGGACAGGTCACCACGGCGTCGACTTTGCCCGCGATGGCGTCGAGCGTGCCGGCGCGGAAACAGTCGACCGCGCAGAGGCCGCACCGGGCGTCGAGCGTGCCGGGGCGGATGTCTGCGAATTTGAGGTCGGAGCAGGGGACGATGGCCGGGGCGAGGCCGGGCGCGAAACGGCGTACGGCCTCTTCTGCGACGTCCGGGGCCGCGTAGAGCAGGATCTCCGCCGGAGGATTTGCTTCGGCGGAAACCGCGCGGACGAGTCGGACGGCGAGTTCAGGACCGACCCCTGCCGGGTCGCCCATGGTCAGGGCAATTCGGGGGAGTCTCATGGGAGACGTGGAGCGAATCCGCGGGGCGGATCACTTCGAGAAGAAGGCTTTTTTCTTGTCTTCGAGGATGAGGCCGACGCGGTCCCAGTCGATCGGATAGTAGCCTTTGGCCTTGACGTCGCTGATGAAGCCCAGCCAGTCTTCGTGATTCCAGGCGCCGTTGTGGGCCTTGACGAAGTTCATCGCGAGCGCGGTCTTCGCGAAACGCTTGATGTTTTCCTCGGGATCGTTGGAGGCGACGGGCTTGGCGGCCGCTTTTGCGGCGAGTTTCACGGTCTTGGCGGCGGCTTTGGGAGCGGCGGCTTTCACGGTCTTCTTCGCGGGAGCGGTTTCTTTTTTGGCAGTTTTCTTCAGAGTCATTTCAGCACCTCGTATAAGTTAGAGATTAACGGATTATGATGAGGAGTTTTCAAATTTTAGGAGTAAATAATATACACGCGAAATCGTAAAAATCAAACCGGTTTCCGAATCCCTCCTCAAGATTTTGCAGACAATATGGTTGCGGAGCCCTGCCGATGCTCCCGGATTGATGTTCCGGGGCGTTTTGTTCCCGTATTTTGAAAATCGCGTTTTTGCCAGACGCCTCCAACATCCCGGCCGGGGCGTCGCAGGGGCGAAAAGAGCGGAAAAAGCCCTGTTTTTTATAAGTTGAATTTGAAAAACCGCCCCCGGGGATGTAAATTAGCATGCCCGGTACGGTCGCGCAGATGTGTCCGCGACGCCGCATCCGGGGTCTTTTTTATCCGTAGTTGTCTCCCTCCCAGCCGATTATGTCAGAACAAAACCATATCAGAAAGCCGTCGCGGCCGTGGCGCGTCATCCGCTTCGTCATTTGGATCGCGACCATGCTGCTCATTTTGCTGCTCGCGGCGGCCTCCCTGGCGGTCCTGACGGCCGATCTGTGGATCGTGCCCGTGGGGGCGTGGTATGCCGGAGTCGAGGTGGAGGGCACGCCCGGAGTGTCCTTGTCGCTGTCGAACCGCGAACTCCTGCTGACGGACCTGAAACTGAGGACGGAGGCGGGCGTTTTCGAGGCCAGGTCGTGCGGACTGCGGTTCGAGGATATGACGGTCGACGGCGGCGAGGTGCGCGAACTGCATGTGTCAGGTGTTCACGCCGAGGGCTTGCGGGCCACTCTGGAGCTGGCGAAGACGGCCGAAGCGGTGGAACTGGAGCTCGCGGACGGGGCGGTCTCCGCCGAATTCGTGAGGGCCGCGGCCGGAAAACTCTGGAAAACCGCGTCGAAGCCGGTCCTCCGCATCCACGACCTCACGCTACAGGACGCCGAGGCGGAGTGGAAAACCGGCACCCAGCAGACCACCGTGTCCGTGCAGAGCCTGAAGTCGACGTTCGAGGACGGCTCCCTCACGCGTCCGAACCTGACCGGGACCCTGCATTTCCTGATCCGGGATCCGCAACGGTCGGTCGATTTCGGGCTGGGGCTGAGGGCCACTTCGCCCGGCGACGGCGGCAGCCTGCTGCTGACGGCCGAAGGCGATGGACCCCTGGTGATCGACATGCCGGACTCCCATCTCGAATTTCCCGCACTCGATTCGACCGGGATGCTGCTCCAGTACGAACCCGAACTCGAGGTGATCCGGTTCGGGGGCGAGTGGACCACGTCCGACCGCTGGGACTACGAATCCCTCGCGCTGAGCCTCGACAACCCCCTGCTCGAAATCTTCGGCACGCTGGGCCTGAAGGACGAGAAACTGAGCTTGAAGTTCACTGCGAGCGCGCAGGCCAACGACCTGATCTGCCGGGGCGAGACGATCCCCGGAGACATCGTGCTGGAGGCGAAATGCGACGCGGTGTTCGACCTCGTTTCCGGCGGCGTGGCGATCGATGCGCTGTCGGGACGCCTGAGCGGCCCCGGCGGCGGCAGGATCGGCCTCGACACGACCGGCATTTTCGAGTTCGTCCGCCACGAGGACGGATCCTATTCCGTGAGCCCGGACGATGCCCGGCTGACGATCGCGACGACGAAACCGCTCGATCTGACGCCGTTCGATCCGGTCCTGCCGTTCGATTCTGTCGACAAAATCGTGAGCGGGGCGTATTTCCTGGAGGTGAAACAGGGGCGAGAGAGCCTGACCGGCGGGGCGGACGTGGTCGTGCGCGACCGGAAGACGAGGAAACGCGTCTTCGACGCCGAGGCTTCGTTCGAGACCGACGGCATCACCCATATCACGGCGTTCAACGTGACGCACTGCGGGGTGCGGTTCAACGACGGCGACGACGTGATCTGCAGGGGCGAGCTCGCCGGAGAGTACAACATCCGTTCGGCTTCGCTCAAGGGCGACGTCTTCTATTATCCCTACCGCATGTTCTCGGTCTTCGGCGACCGGGATCTGGCCGATCTCTGCATCTTCCTCGACGACGCGAACCTGCGCGAAACGGAGCATTCCGCCGAGGCCGGGCTCGATCTCGACCTCGTCAATATGATCGCGAAACTCCATAAGGTCTCCCACCTGTCCCACCTGGCGCTGACCGGGACGGGCGGCTCGGAACTCGTGTTGGACGCCGTCGGGAACGCCGATTTCCGGCTCGCCCCGGACCGTCAGGGCTGGATGCTGGATTCCGAACTGGAGCTGACCGCCGGAGATGAATTTCACGCCGTCCTGACCGCTTCCGGCGGGAGCGAGGCGCATGTGACCGGCGAATTCCGCATCGACCGGATGACCGACGGCCTGGCGCGCCAGCTCGAACGCAAGTTCGCTTCCGGCGAGGAATTGCCCGTGCTGCGGTTCGTGAACGCCTCGGCGTCGGGGAAGTACGATTACGATCCCGGCGAAGCGAGGATGAGCCTGTCGGAGCTCGCCGCCGAACTCGACAACGGCTCGGGGCGCGTGTCGATTTCGAGCGGGAAGGGCCTGACGTGGCCCGAAGACGGCGGCTTCCCGTCGGAGCCCGTTGAATTCAAACTCAAAATGTCCGAGCTCCCGGCGTCGTTCTGGGACCCGCTCCTGGCGGACAACGCGGATTTCGGTTTGAGCGGCGGCTTGGTGACCGCCGAATGCGACGTGCGGATTTCGGACGAGGGCAACTCCATCGGCGGCGAGGTCAAAATGGTCGGGACGGATATGACGCTCCTGCTGGACGGCCACCCGCACGAAATGGCGCGGCTCGGCGTGAATGCGGCGTTCCGTTTTGACCGCGAAAAACAGTTCCTGGTCCTGCCCGAGGTGAACCTCGACATCCACGACCGGAAGGCGCGTCAGACCATCTTCGTGAGCGGCGCGGGCACGGTGGACCTGGCCGCCGACAGCCGCGTCCGGATGCGGTTCCCGGAGGTCCGCATGGGGCCGGAGGCCCTGTATCTGATCGGCTACGGCGTGCAGAGGAGTTTCTATTTCGAGGACCTCGACGCGGCCGGGCGGATCGAATTCCGCGCGGACCGGCATTTCAGGGAAATGAGCTGGATCGGCGACCTGAAGATCAACCGGATGCAGCTTCAGTCCGACGCCCCGGAGGAATACGAGTTCCCGGTCCTGTCCGGGCAGTTGGACGGCGAGCTCATGTGGGCGGACCACGAGATGTTCGGCGACGCGTCGATCCGGCTCGGCGACGAGGACGGCGAGGACCATATTTCCGGGCGCTACCTCTACCGGCGCGGCGCGGAGGAGGCGCCGAAGTTCATCTCCTCTTCCCTCGATCTGCCGTTCGCCGTGTCCTATTTCCGTTACAACCACAACACCGACCCCGGGATGGAGACGCCGCCCTTCACCCTGCGTAACAAGGTGTTCGATCTGAACCTGAACGGCGTCTACTCGCGCGGTCATGCGCTCATCTTCTCCGTTTCCGGTCCGCTCGAGCTGAGGGGCGGCGACGAACAGGTGATCGTGGCCCCGAAGATGGTGTTCTCCGGCGACGTGCGCGGCACCGGGTCCGCGCGGGTCCATGTCGCCGACGGACTGTGGCCGTTTGAGGCGGACGCCGACCTGGAGAACATCCCGTTCGACAAGAGCTTCACGGCGTTTCTCTCCACCGACGACAGCCCGGAGATCCCCCACGGCCTGCACGGGATCGTGACCCGGCTTCGGGCGTCCGTCCGGGGCGAGGGGTTCACCGGCGAGGCCCTCGCGACGCGTTTCCAGGCCGACTGCAAGGCCGAAGTCGAGGACGTGTCCCTTCGGAGTTCCCTGCGCGACCGCTCGATCTTCCTGAATATCCTCCTGATGCCGCTTCTGAGCGTGCCGCGCCTCATCGACTACGTCCCCGGCGACATGCTCCGGCGTCTGCTGCGGCTGGCGACCGCGGGGGAACTCATGGACATGATCTCCGGCGACGCGCCGATCGAGTTCAAACGTGGTACGGCCGATCTGGCGGTCCGGCGCGGCGTCGTGGAGCTGAGCGAACTCGTGCTTGAGGGCGACCCGCTGGAACGTTATACCGCGAAGGGGACCATCGATCTCGCCGGGGACGGCGTGGCTGACCTGGAGACGTCCACGCGGTTCGCGCTTTTCCACTGGCCCGTGTACCTTACAGGGGACATCCTCGATCCGAAGGTCTCCTACGGCAAGTCCATCACGCACTTCTTCGCGGACAACACGAAATACCTGCTCGAGCTGTTCCCCGACATGATCTTCTCCGCATTCTCCGGCGACGACGCCGACGAGATCGACCGCATGGAGGAGGAGTCCGCCAAAAAGGAACCACCCGAGGAGACTCCCGGCTCCGCGCCCGCCCCCGATACTCCCCGGGAGTAATAATCACTCCCGCCTGGTCGCCGTGAAAAACGAGGAAAACCGCGAAAAACTTCTCGTTCGAGCTTGCAAAACTTCGCGTGCGGGTGTATTATTACAGGAAGGAGAACTTTCCATGAAACACCTGACGACCAGCGTTTACACATTTGAGGATTTGATACAGGGTGATTTCCTGTACGTCGACAAGACGGAATACATCTGGCAGATGATCAAACCTGCCAAGGAGTCGTTTTTCCTCTCGCGTCCGCGCCGTTTCGGGAAATCGCTGACCGTCTCCACGCTCGAGGCCGTTTTCCAGGGAAAGAAAGAGCTCTTCAAGGGGCTGGCCATCTACGACAAGCCGTATGACTGGAAGCCGTATCCGATCATCCACCTGAGTTTCGGGGATTACAACGTGGTCTCCGACGCCGTCCGGGAGCTGCCGGGTTATCTTACTGCGAAGATTCAGCGCATTGCGGACGAACACGGCGTTCCGATGTCGGGCGACACACCGGGTCTCTGCTTCGGCAACCTCATCGACACGCTTTCCAAACAGGGCGACGTCGTGATCCTCGTGGACGAATACGACAAGCCCATCCTCGACAACATCACCGACCCGCACATCAAGGAGATCCAGAAAGCGCTGAAGGGGTTCTACAGCGTCCTGAAGGACCGCAACAGCCAGGAGCGCTTTCTCTTCGTTACTGGCGTCAGCAAGTTCAGCCACGTGTCGCTCTTCTCCGACCTGAACAACCTCACGGACATCACGATGGACGCCCGTTTCGCCTGCATGTTCGGCTACACGCAGGAGGAATTCGAGGCGAATTTCGGCGACCGGATCGCCGCGCTTGCCGGGGACCGCGACCTCGCCAAGTTCAAAAACGAGATCAAGGAGTGGTATGACGGGTACCGGTTCGAAGCCGGCTCCGAAACAGTCTACAACCCCGTCTCGCTGGCGAAGTTCATCCAGTCCGGCGGGAAATTCAACAACTACTGGTTCTCGACCGGCACGCCGTCGTTCCTGCTGGAGCTGATCGGCAGGAAACGGTTCGACCTGGAGGACGTCCTGAAGTCGCCCGTTTCGGCATTTGCGTTCGATGCCTACGAGGTCGAGAACCTGAACCCGCTCACCCTGCTTCTGCAGACAGGCTATCTGACCATTGAGAGCGCGGTCGAACGCTACGGCGACACCGCCTACCGGCTGCGTTTCCCGAATCTTGAGGTCAAAGGCTCCTTCGAGACGTATCTGGCGGGGCATTGCAGCGGCCTGCTGGCGGACGAGGTGAAGGTTTCCGTGTATCGCCTGGCGGACGCGGTCACGGCGGGCGACGTCGACGGCTTCATGGAGTCGATGAAGGTGTTCTTCGCGAAGGTCCCGTACGATGTCCACCTGAAGGACGAAAACAACTTCCAGCTGCTGTTCTTCTCGATCTTCATGCTACTCGGCATCAGCATCACGGCGGAATCCCGCACCAACAACGGCCGGATCGACGCGGTGGCCGCGAACGAGGATTATGTGTTCGTGTTCGAGTTCAAGCTCGACAAGACCGCCGAGATCGCCCTGGATCAGATCCGGGAACGCGACTATTATCGTCGCTATATGGACTCCGGCAAGAAGATATTCCTCGTCGGCGTGAACTTCGACAAGGACGCCGGCCAGATCGACCGCTGGACTGTGAAGGCCGTTTGAGGCTAAACAACAACGTGTTATCCGGAATCTTTCATTATAACCAGGAGATTATGATGAAGAAAACTTGTTTGTTTGCTTTAGTCTGTATTCTTTCTACCATTGCTCTGTCTGTGATGGCGGAGAATCTTTTGGATGTAGTGGAAGAGGCGCAGAATGCAATCGTCAAAAAGTATCCTGCGGAAGACTCTATTGCCAGGAAGATGGCATTGAAAGACCTTGAGGAGATTGCTTCCTGCAACAAGACGGACGATCAGAAAGTTGAAATGATCCGTACACGTTACTTAAAACAAGCTGCGTCATCCTCTTCATCGTCAGCGGCTTTTGAGCAAGGAAAGGCAGACAATAAAGAACTTAGCCCGTTGGAAACGATGTTTTTTGTGGGTCAAGTTGCGTACATGAACGGGCGCTATGAAACTGCTGTTGATATGTTCAAAGACTGTGCATTACAAGGATATATCAAAGCTCAAACTATGCTGGGGTTATGTTACAATTTAGGAAAAGGAGTTAAAGAAGATCCATCGGAGGCAGTAAAATGGTACCGCCAAGCCGCTGAACAGGGAGATGATGATGCTCAATTATATTTAGCGATGTGTTATGAAAGAGGTGACGGTATTGAACAGAATTTGTCAGAAGCGGCAAAGTGGTATCGCAAGGCCTCTGAACAGGGGCTGGCTCAAGCTCAATTGAAGATTGGCAATTTCTGCTGCGGTGGCCTTTTGGGGAGCAAAGACTTTGCAGAAGCCGTAAAGTGGTGGCGTAAAGCTGCTGACCAGGGAAATGCAGAGGCTCAAAACAGTTTAGCTCTTAGCTATATGCAAGGAAATGGTGTTGAAAAGGATCAAAAAGAAGCTGTCTCATGGTTCAAAAAGGCCGCGGAACAGAATCATGCCGAGGCACAGTATAATCTCGGGATATGCTATTCGGAGGGGATAGGAGTCGAAAGAAACAGCAAGGAGTCGCTTAAATGGTTCCGCAAAGCAGCGGAACAAGGTCTCGCTAAGGCCTGCTACAGTCTTGGTCTTCGTTACTATAGAGGGACGGGGGTAAAGGAGGATCATGCCGAAGCCCTGAAATGGATTCAGATGGCTGTAGAACAAGATGATGCGGATGCAGAGTGCCTTCTTGCTGTTTATTATGTTTTGGGCGATTGCGTCAAACAAGATACTGCGGAGGCCGTTAAATGGGCTAAGAAATCCGCTTCAATGGGAAATGCGGACGCCCAGCTTCTTTTAGCTTCCCTTTACGCAGAGGGGAAATCTGTTAAATATGATAGGGATGAAGCGATAAAATGGTACCGATTGGCTGCAGAGCGAGGAAAAGCGATCGCTCAATTTCAGCTTGCCGTACTTTATTCCACAAAAGATGCTAAGGGTAAGGTCAATTATCCGGAAGCCGCCAAATGGTATCGTAAGGCGGCTGAGCAAGGACATGCAAAAGCTCAGTTAATGTTGGGGCTTTGCTATTCGTTAGGGAATGGCGTGGAAAAAAACAGGGATGAAGCTCTGAAATGGATACGGAAAGCCGCCGATCAAGGAGACGAGGATGCTAAGGAGGCTCTTGGCAAATTGAAATAATGTTTATGAACGGAAGATGACGGGGCTTGTTTGCCTTATTGTTCTTTCGAGCGTCTCCTCTTTTTTTTTTGAACAAGATGCTTGATGTCATAAAAAAGCCGCCGGAGTGAAAACCGGCGGCTTCGTCGTGTCGGGACGCGTGTGTGTCTTGCGTCCTGCTCTTGCGTCTTTTGAGACGGTCAGCTTTGCGCGGAATCGGCGTTCAAAGCGGAGATGACGCCGTCGAGGGTGAGCTCAACGGGTATCTCCCGGCCGTCCGCCATGTGTTTGAGCTTGGCGGATTTCGCTTCCAGTTCGGTATCGCCGACCACCAGCACGTATTCGGCCATCATGCGGTCGGCGGCCCTCATCTGGGACTTCATGCTCTTCGCATCGTAGTCGAGCGCCACGGAAACGTCCGCGTGGCGGAGTTTTGCCGCGAGAGCGGTGTTGAACGCCATGGCCGCGTCGCCCAGCGAAGCCAGATACAGCTTCGGGACCTGGGGCAGGGGCGGTTTCACGCCGAGCGATTCGCGCGCGATCAGCAGACGCTCCATGCCCGCCGCGAACCCGACGCCGGGGATCGGCTTCTTGAGTTCGGGGAGCAGGAGTTCGTAGCGGCCGCCGCCGGCGATGGCGTTCTGCGCGCCGAGGCCGGAGTGGGTGAGCTCGAACACGGTATGGACGTAGTAGTCGAGGCCGCGGACGAGTCTCGGGTCGACCGTGAACTTGATGCCCTGTTCCGTCAGCATGTCGCAGACCTTCTTGAAATAGTCGCGGGATTCGGCGCTGAAGAACTGCGCCGGATCGGGAGCGGTTTCGACGAATTGTCTGCAGCAGGCCTGCTTGCAGTCGAGGATGCGCCAGACGTTGCGGTCGATCCTGGCGCGGCAGTCCTCGCACATCTCCGCGAGATGCGGGCGGAAATGCTCCCGGAGGGCCTGTTCGGCAGCCGGACGGTCGGACTGCACGCCGCGGGTATTGATGTGAAGCTCGAAGTCGGAGATGCCGATCTCGTTGAGGAAATGGCAGAGCATCGCGATGGCTTCGGCGTCAAGGCCCGGGGAAGCCGCGCGGCCGACGTTCTCCACGCCGACCTGGTGGAACTGGCGTTTGCGCCCCGCGGCGGGACGTTCGCCGCGAAACATGGGCCCCATGTAGAAGACGCGGTGTTCGACGCCGTTGGCGGCGTCGGTGGCGGCCATGGCGCGCATGACGCCTGCGGTGCCTTCGGGACGGAGCGTGAGACTGCGTCCGCCGCGGTCCTCGAACGTGTACATTTCCTTCTGGACGACCTCGGTCTCGCCGCCGAGCCCGCGCTGGAAGACCTCCGTGAACTCGAAAATGGGCGTACGGAGTTCGCCGAACCCGTAAAGTCCGAAGACTTTGCGGGCGGCGTTCTCGATCTCGAGCCAGGCGGGGACTTCGTCCGGGAAGATGTCGCTTACGCCGGGAGGAGGAGCGATTTTCGACATGGGGCGTATTCTCCGGGATCAGTCGATCTTCAGGCTGGCGACGCGGTCCTTGAGTTCCTTGCCGGCGCGGAATTTGACGACCTTGCGTTCCGGGATCGGGACGGTGATCTGCGGCACTTTCGGGTTGCGGCCCTTGCGGCCCTTGCGGACGCGGATTTCAAAAACGCCGAAATTGCGGAGTTCGATGTCGCGGCCGGCGGCGAGTTCATCGGCGATGTAGTCGAGGGTTTTCTGGACGATGCTGGCGACTTCGGTCTGGATGAGGCCGGTGTCGGCGGAGATCTTCACGACGAGATCACGTTTGGTCATGGTGATGTTTCCTTTCTTGCCCGTCTTGGGGCGATTGTGGTTTATGGTTTTATGATTGGTTTGAATTCAAAAAAGGCGCAAGACCCTGGGGCGACCCGGGGCCGGTCAAGCCTGATTTTGCTGGGGGTGATGAGGTGCGGACAGCCTCGTGCTTACTTCTGACGGAAGACGATTCA
>Ga0310696_10007217_pt1 | contig 13093 bp, 9 predicted proteins | sample AusTroGonzalo_MG_4_FD_203885 | JGI IMG/M metagenome (GOLD analysis project Ga0310696, IMG submission 203885) | Bovine rumen microbial communities from tropical cattle in Woodstock, Queensland, Australia - Gonzalo_02 (v2) (version 2) | ecosystem: Host-associated > Mammals > Digestive system >... | reverse complement strand
GTGAACAGGCATCCTGACAGCGACGCCTGATTGCCGCCGTACACTGAACCGGCGGTGGACGACACGGATAGGTCGCTGAACGTGCAGCCGCTAATGTCTATTGACCTTTCCGCGTAGATGGCGCCTCCTTTGCCTGCGACGCTCGTCGTGCCCTTTCCGGAGAAGTCGCAGTCAACCACGCGAATCTTGTGCCCGAAGTTTGCGGAATGGTATATCGCGCCACCGTTTTTCCCCGTGGCGACGTTGCCGGAGAAGTGGCAGTTCGTCACGACTGCATTCTGCACAAATTCACTGCGGATGGCGCCGCCGTTCACCGAGCCGCCGTTGTCCTTGAACGAGCATCCGGCGATGCAGCCTTCCCATGCCATCGGGCTGCCGTTGCTCGTGCCGTGCAGGTACAGGACCGAGCACGGGAAGTTGCGGAAGGTGAAGCCCTCAATCCTGTACTTCCTCACTGCATATGTCAACGAGTCTATGATGATCGCATAGTCCGAACCCGTGAAGGGCGCCCCGTCGAAGATTGTCTCCTCCCTGTTGCATTCACCGCCGTTGTCGGAGTCGCAACTGCGTATTTCGAGATGCTTGTCGCCGCTCATCACGATGGGAGTCGATCCAGTGATGCTGTACGTCCCCTTGCCGACGAGAATCGTGTCCTGGCTTGAAGCCGCCGCGACTGCCGTCGCGAGGTCGTTTGCGGCTGTGGCCCAGGTGTCGTACGGCGCGGTTGGCGAGTTGCCGGCCGTCCCCGGCGGCACGACGTACAGAGTATTGGCAAAAAGCGAGGGCATCGCGACAAGGGCGGACGAGAGAAGCGCATTTCTCATAAATGCACCTCCCTGGAAACCTTTCACCTTGCGAATTTTCATGTCATATTCCTTTCTGCGGCTTTTACCACTGTCGATATTATATCAAACCCCCGTCGGCTTTTGTATTATTATATCCGCACAAAAATATTTACTTATACGAAACGGCGAAGAGCGTCCCGGCGATCTCGCCGTGTTCGAAATCCTCACACGTTGACCAGGCCGTCAAAGGCCGTAGTGCTTCCTCAGGTAGTCCATCTTCCAGCGGATTGCTTCTGGACCTGCGCTGTACAGCATCGTGGGCTCCCAGCCGAGGCGCGAGTCGAGGAGGGTCAGCTCCAGCGCTGCGCGGCAGTTCTCGAGCTCCTTCCTGGCAAGCTCCACCACCTTCGCGCGATCCTTGGCGCGTTCGGCGATCATGCCCTCCTTTATGTGCATCGCCGTGAGGCATGTACGCCCCATGTACTGGCCAAGCCACCCCATTCGAAAGGCCCTTTCGCGCTGTGAGGCGTCATCCGATGCTTCGGCCATCGCGAGGAAGTCCGCGCCGCCCTCCAGGAACGCGTCAGCCATCGGTCCGAGAAGCTCCAGCTCCAGGCGAATGTTCCTGTCGTTTGCAGCAAGCTGTCGGTAGTTGGGTATAATGTGCATTGGCGGCGTCGGGTAGTCCGAATCCTTCAGATCCGGCTCCATCGCGTTGTAGGGATACGCCGGACCGTAGCGGAACGGTCCGTACTGGTTCTCGTTGAGCGAATGCATATCCTCCAGCCGGTCGCTCCAGGCCTTCCACGCCGCGATGGCGCGCTCCGCGTTCCCGGCGCCGAAGTCGCGCCTGGCGATGGTCTTGAGGTGTTCGTCGAACGGCATGCCGCCTTCGGTAAAGCACTCCTTCGCGAGCTCCGCGATGAAGTTCGGCCACCAGCCGTAGTGGTGGTTCTCCATTAGGCCTGCGAGGTTCCAGTCGTCATGCGCCTTGACGACGGCGTCGAAGCGCTTCTTCCACAGCATCGGGCATGGCATGTAGGGGATGGTGCCGAAGTCCCAGGTGAGCCCACCCGTGTTTGTCATCGAATACATCCTTATCCCGCGCTCCTTCGCGCGCTTCGCCTCGGAGACGAAGTAGCGTCCGGGGCCGGGGAAGACGAGCGAATAGTCCGAGACGCGAGAATCGAGTCCGTTGCGCTTCTTGAAGCTCTCGAACATCTCGAACGTCGCCAGCAACGTGATGTCCGTGGGAAGAGCGTCTATGAGCTCAAGGCGCAGCTTCTCGGCCTGGCAGCCCCAGTTGTACGTCCAGAACACTATTTCCATCTCCGGCGCGTGCGCATGGATGGCGCTCCTTACGGCGGAGAGCCATGCGGGATAGTCCCTGCAGGGGAACCAGCCGGAGAGCGGACGCCTGTCGCCGGCGGCGCGCAGCTTCGCGATCTCGTCGCGCTGCCTGGAGCAGAGGGGGATCGTCCTTTCGTCCTTCGACGGGAACTGGCAGCTTTCGCCCACGAAGATTATGCCCTTGGCCTCGGGATACGCGGCGGCAACGCAGCCGTACGTCTTTTCGAACTCCTCCTTCGCGCCGGGGTCGTCGGGATGGAAGAAGGCCGTAATGTAGCTGTAGATGTAGGTGTCGATTCCCCACGCCTTCGCGCGGCGGATGATATCCGCCACGTCGTTCGGCCTAAGTCCGCTCGTCTTGTCGATACCGGATACGAAAACGAGGATCGCGTCCATCCCGTAGTGCGCCATCTGGCCGAGGTGCGAATCGGGAAAATGGTCGCACCCCCAGCCCGAGTGCAACATGCGGGGGGAGAAGCGCATGCGGCGCGTCTCCGTGCCGTACGCGAGAAACGGCGCGGAGCGCAGGTTCATCCTGTCTTCGATGCGGTAGAGGGCCTGCGCGGCGGCGCGATCGTCCGCCGCGCGTATGGCGACGCCGGCCGCAGTGACCGCGATGGAGTAGGATCTTGCCGACATCGCACCGTCCAGCGCGACGGATATCTGCGGCTTGCGTCCGTCGGCGCTGGGTTCGCAGGCGATGCTCGCGTTGAGCCCCATCGACTGCGAGCAGTAGTCGCAGAAGTCCTGGGCGGCGTGGTTCAGCAACCGGGAGGGATTCCTCCCGATGTCGATCTTCGCGCCGCCGTGAAGCACCCATTCGCCGTTCGCCGGCTTGGCGGAACGGTCGCGCCTGTTCGGTTCGTGGAAACAGATGAGGCGCTTGCGGAAATCGTACGGCTTCTCGTGGGCCGGCGCGGCGGCCATCGAACACAGAACCGCCAGCGTCCCGACGGCGGCAATCATCTCTCGCATCATCTTTTTCTCCTTTTCCGTGTGCTGAAATTCATACAAGCGGGGACACCTTGGTGTAGCGCGGATGCGAACGACCCTTGGAGAAATGGTTCGCATTCCAAAAAATGGGATTTAGACGAGTAGTGTAGAATAGGTGCTACCTGTGTTCCGGCTTTACGTAGTAGTAGTCCCCGACAAGGTTCCTGAACGGCAGGGTCGAGAAGTCGTTTGTGGCCGTTCCCGGAGTCATGCAGAACACCTGCGAGGCTGCCAGTTCCGCCGCGCCAGGCCAGAGATACCCCTGCTTCACCACCACCACGTCGTAGTCCGCCGGATCAAGCCCCATCGCCGCGAAATGCTCCTTCATCGTGAACGACGTGCGCACCGTCGAATACACGACATCGACATCTCCTTCCCGCACGACCACTCCCTCGCCGGACTCCTCGCCGACGAATCCCAGTATCTTGCCGCGCTTCACCGCCTTGTCCGCGTACTTCGCAATGGCGTCGGGATCGTACAGCGACGTGAAGAGCGTCCTAAGCCCAGTGCCGCGGAAGAGCTTGACGAGCACGTCGCTTTCCCCCGCCGCTCCAGCCGTCGTGTTGTCTCCGGAATCGCTCACGAACACGGGCTTCAACATCGACCTGACCGCTTCCACGACATTTTCCGGCGCAACCGCCGGGACTCCGAACTTGAGATCCGTCTTGTGCGCGTCGAAGTAGTCGGCTATCGCCTTGGCCTTCGCGTGTATCTCGTCGTGGTCTGCGCATGAATACACTATCACCGAGGCGGACATGAACGGTGCATCTACCCAGGGCTGCCCGTTGAACACCGACGCGGTCACGACGCACGGGTCTTCGTCCAGCTCGCGGATCATCTTCAACACCGTCACGTAAGGCTCGACGGACGTCTGCGCCGCGTCCGCGAACTGGACGCGTATGCGGAAGAAGTGGGGCACACTCGCTCCTCCACTCACCAACTTCATCAACGCCTCCGCCGCCCTCCGCTCCGTGTCGTCGTAGTCGGTGTGCGGCGCGGTGCGGTAGCCCGCGATGGCCTGGACGTTCGGAACGAGTCCGTCGGAGAGGTTGCCGTGGAAGTCCTGCGCAAGCGCAATCGGAATCCTGTCTCCGATTGTCTTTCGCAGTTCCTTCACCGTCCATTCCTCTCCGCTGCCCAGCCCCTCCACGAACATCGCGCCGTGGAGGTAGAGGTAGATTCCGGCCGCGTCGGGATGGTTCGCGGCCACGGCCTTGAAGTCCGCCAGCACTTCGTCGAAGCATTCCCGCGTCACCATGCCCGAAGGGAGGCTGACGGCGTACACGAGCGGCACGACGTCGAAGCCCGCCTCCTCGAACAGGTGCGAGGCGAAGAGCTTGTTCTTCGCCTCGTCTCCGTGCAGGATGTAGAAGCTGTCCTTCCCCGCCTTCGCGGCGGAGAAGGTGTTTGATTCACACTGAAACGCTCCAACGAGTATCTTCATTGCCCTCAACTCTTAACTCACAACTCCTAACTCACAACTTTTCAACGACGCTCAAAGCGCCGTTGAAAAGTATTCGTCCATCTTCGGCGACATCGGCCTGCAGCCGTTTTCGGTGATGATGTAGCCTGTCTCGATGCGAGCGCCGTTCCACTTCGGATGGCCGAAGAAGCTGACATCCACCATCACCGTCATGCCGGGCGCGAGCACGTCTTCGGAGTTGGGTCCGTAGAACGGCAGCTCAGCCTCCATGAGCCCGATGGTGTGGGCGAACGGGCAGACGAGGTACTTGAAAAGGTCGTGCTTCTTGAAGTACTCGCGTCCGGGCACGTCGATCTCCTTTCCGGAGACGCCCGGCTTCAGCATTCCCTTGGTGAGCCACATCACCTCGCGCAGGTGGTTCATCGCGTCCTTCTGGTCCTGCGTGAAGACGCCGTTCACGGGCAGAGTGTCGCCGAAGGTGCCGGCGTAGCCGTTGAAGCGCGGCGCGATGCCTATCATCACCAGTTCGCCGTCCTTCATCTCCTTGTTCGTCGCCGTGGGCACGACGGCGTTTGCGCGTTCGCCGGAGCCGACTATCGTCGAATACGCGAAGTTGGTCGCGCCGTTGGCGCGGCACACCGCCTCGCCAGCGGCGGCGACTTCGTACTCGAACGCGCCCGGACGTATCTTCGCCTTCATCGCGTCGTAGGCCAGGTCGCAAAGGCCGACGGCCTTGAGCATGTTCTCCCGCTCCCATTCGCTCTTGAAAGCGCGCATCGCCTCGTAGTCGCCGGTGATATCGACCAGCTCGACTCCCGCGAAGCCCGCCTGGAAGTCCAGATAGACCTGATGCGGTATCGTGTTGGTGCCGACAAGCCCGATGCGCTTCAGCGGCATCCCGGCGGCGGACATCTCCTTGTACAAGTCCTCGAAGCCGATGATGTGTGCGTTGGGGTATTCTTCCTCCGGCACCATGAACACGGGGAAGCACCGTATCTTCTTGATGGCCGAGCTTTGGATTGCGAACGGCTCCGATTCCGGTCCGCCGAGAAGCCACGGCTCGCCCTTCGCGGGAACGAACACCGAACCCTTCTCGAACTGTCCGCACCAGCCGGTGAGATACCAGCCGTTTGCGATGTTCAGCTCGTCGAAATAGACGAGCGCGGCGTCAAGCCCCTTCTTCTGAAGTATGGCCTGCACGGCCGCGATTCTCTTGTTTGACTCTTCCTGGTTGTAGTATGACATAGTGGTTAGTTGTTAGTGGTTAGTTGTTAGTGGCTAGTGGTTAGTGGCTAGTGACTAGGCATGATTATTGTTCACAAATCGCAATTGACACAATTGTACACAAATTGCAAATGGCAAATTCCACTCATTTGTATTTGTGGCAATGATGGCATTTGTGAACATTTGCGATTTGTGAACAATGATATTATTGGCAATTCGTTAACAGCTGAAGCCTTGGACTGGATAGTAGGCCATGTCCTTACGGCGATCCAGGCGGCCATATACCGCCACGACCGGCACGTCGGACTCGAGAATCGTCGCCGTCTGCCCCGGGCCGTTCTGCCACTTCTCGTCGCCAAGCGGCATGTCCATTCGGAAACACTTCACGCGCCTCGCCGGGACGTGCAGCGTTATCCCCTCCTGCGGGTCCTTGTCGTCGAAGAGGATTGTGAGCTTGATCGTCGCATCCTTCTCGCCGTTGTTTACCACCATGAGCGCTTCATGCCCGAATGGCTCGGAATCTCCGTGCGGCGGCAGGTCGCCGTCCGAGAATACCCATGTTTTCTTACCGATTTCCATACTAGACTTTTCCTTTCGCTGTGTGTATTGTAGCAAAACGAACCGCGCTTTAGAATTATATTATCCGCATAAAAATATTTATTTAAACGAAACCCATTGACGCAATCCGCCGCGCATGGTACAATCCACTACGAACATGAAGAAGTCGAAATCCATTCGAGTGCTTGTCCTGCTCAGCCAGACGCTCAAGGCCGCGAGAGACGAAATCTCTGGCGTCCTCCGCGCGGCATCGCGCCGTCCCGACCTGGACGTGCGGATACTCAACAGGAATCTTCCGCCAAGGGCGCTCAGAGAGCAGATCGCCGCATGGACTCCGCACGGAATCATCACCGACAACCGAGGTGCCATCCCTGCCATCCTCCCGGAATCAAGGCCAAACTGCATAACATTCAAGGATGGAGGAATCCACCACATCCCAATCGTATATCTCGACTTCGTGTGTCCGTCTGCGTCTTCCGTATGCGTCGACAACGCCGCAATCGGCAAATGCGCCGCCGACTTCTTCCTCAGGAGGAAATACGAGTACTTCGCCTTCGTAGGAACAAATCTGAGCCATACGGCGGGACACTCCCAGTCGCGGTTCGACTCCTTCCGGAACGCCGTGAAGAAGAAAGGCTTCGACTGCAGCCAGTTTGTAATCGACGAAAACAACCCGAATGCATACGTCAAGGAACTGGAGCGGCTGAGGGGCTGGATCGCCGACCTGCCCAAGCCATGCGGAATACTGGCACATGCCGATGTCTACGCGCAGCTCGTGACCGACGCATGCCACCTCGCAAAGGTCAACATGCCGGAGCAGGCGGCGATCATCGGCGTTGACAACGAAACCGACATCACGGACAACTCGCAGCCGACGCTTTCAAGCATCCTGCCCGACTTCGAGAAGGCAGGCGAAATGTCGCTGGAAACGCTCGCCAGGCTCATTGAGGCCAGACGCACTCCACGCACTCCTTTCCGCATCTTCTATGGCGTCAAGACCCTAATCGAGCGGGAATCGACGCAGGACACCCACGGCGCGAACAGACTTGTCGATGCGGCGCGCGGCATCATCCGCAAGCGCTCCCACGAGGGTATCCGCGTCGCCGACATCGCCCGCGAGCTCCACGTGTCCGGCAGGCTGCTGGAACTCCACTTCAAGTCCGTTCTCGGGCACAGCGTACGGGACGAACTTCTGTCGAACAGGCTGGACGAGGTGAAGCATCGGCTGCAGGCGACGCATGACCAGATAGAGTCAATCGCCGCGCAATGCGGCTGGCGCTCGCCCATCGCCCTGAAGATTCTGTTCAAGAAGCGCTTTGGCATGTCCATGCGCGACTGGCGCAAGCGGCAAATCTCGCCGAAGCCGTAGTTGTCGCCAAGCGACTTTGCACCGTCAAGCGGCTCGGAGAATTCAAGCCGGACGGACCGAAAGCGCGCCAAGATAGAGCCTTACGAGGACTGGCCCCCAGTACATCCACACAAGCGCCCCCACCGCGATGAAAGGCCCGTACGGAACGGCCGTGAAACCGCCAAGCCTCGCCCTTCCCTTCAACAGAAGCGCCATGCCGGCAAGCGATCCGGTCACAGACGACGCAATGAGCGTGAAGAGCACGGCCAGCGGACCGAAGAACGCCCCGACGGCCCCCATCAGCTTCACGTCTCCGAAGCCAAGCGCCTCGCGCTTGAAGAACTTCGAGAACATCCACCCCATTCCCCACATGAAGAAGAATCCAAACGCCAGCCCCTCCAGAGAGGACGTCAATGCCGCGATTCGCGTCGTCTCCCCCTGCAACTCCGGACAAAGAACGCTCAACGGAACGCCCAAAGCCATGCCTCCTATCGTCACGCGGTCGGGAAGGTAGAAATGGTCAAGGTCAATGAACGAACCGAGGATCAGCCCCGACACGATCAGCCACTCCACGGGAAGCATCGCAAGATCGCCAAACGGAGCCATGCCGAGAGCCCAAGCCGAAGACGGCGCGCGGAGAACCACGCTCCCCGCCGTCCATTGGAGATATGCCGCGAGGAAGAGAAATCCACCAAGCATCTCCACGCAGATGTAGCGCGGAGATATGGGCTTGCCGCACGATGCGCAGCGTCCGCGCAAAAAGCACCAGCTGAGGATGGGGATGTTCTGATGCCACTTTATGCGCGCATTGCAGTTTGGGCAGTGGGACGGCGGCGACACGACGCTCTCCTCCCGCGGCAGACGCCAGATGCACACGTTCAGGAAGCTGGCGATGCAGCATCCGAGCGCGAACGAGAAGGCGGCAAAGAGGTAGAAGTAGAATGCGTCGTACATGTCACCACCGTCACGGATGGGAAATCTGCTCGATTATGGCGACGCTCCGGCGTGCGGCGGCAGCGTCTATTGGATACGGAGCGCCACCCTCGACAGAATCGGCGAACGCCTCGAAACAAGCCTGATGGAGCCGGCAGTCCAACTGGTCGGGACGATTCGAACCATGCGGGTTCACAGCCGGAGGCCGGGTGACGGGACCTGCGGAATCATGGCGCGACTCCACGGCGACCACTCCCTCCGGGGATGAGCCGTCGGCGAGCATCCACTCGGTGATGGCGTGGTCCTTTATCGCTATCGTGCCGCGTGTGCCCGTAATCTCAAGCGTCTTGGGCCGGCCGGGCCAGGCGCTCGTGGCTCCGTAGATCGTGCCAAGAGCTCCGCCTTCGAAGCGAAGCGAGGCGCATGCGGTGTCCTCGGCCTCCATGGGATGGGCAAGCGTGGCGGCGAAGCCCTTGACCTCTACGACGGGCGGCATGAGGGCCGTAAGCCAGTCGATCATGTGTATGGACTGGTTCATCAGCGCGCCGCCGCCATCCATCGCCCAAGTCCCATGCCAGTCGGAGCCGGTGTAGTACGAGTCGTCGCGCCACCATGGAACGTCGACGCGCACGAACGTGATGCGCCCAAGGCGCCCCTCCCTCACGGCTGCGAGCGTGGTCTGAAAGGCAGGCGTCCAGCGAGTCTGGCAGATGCAGCCGAGCGGCGTGCCCGTCGCCGCGCAGGCTGCGGCCATGGCGTCGATGCGGGCCGTGGATATCGCGAGGGGCTTCTCCACGAGAACGGGCACGCGCAGACGCGCCGCCTCGAACACTGCCTCGTCGTGCGCGCCGCTCGCAGTCGCGACAATCACCATCCCCAGCCCAGGCTCGGCCATGGCGGCCTTCCAGTCGTCCGAACGGTAGGACACGCGGCCCGCCAGCTCAAGACGGTCGCTTGCGAGAACGGCCTGTTCGTGAAAGCGGGAGATGAGCCCGCGGCCGATGATCAGCGTTTTCATAGTCGTCTCCCAGTTTCTCGCGCCATGCTCAGGCTTCCAGTCTGAACGCGCTTCGCCTCAAGTTCGCGCACGCGGCATCGCCGCGCTTCTATCTTTTGGACTTCGCCCTTCTCCAGACAACAAGCACCGCCACCAGAAGAGCCGAAGCGGCGAACCACGAAAGAAGAGGCTGCGCCGCGGCGCCAAAGGCGTGCGGCACGCCCTGCGTCACCTGCTTCGCGAATGCGCCGAGCACGCCGCCGAACACAGACTTCGCCATGTACGCCATTAGAGCCGTCTGGCCGAAGAGTATGAAAATCCACAACCCGCGGCGCCATGCACGGATGTCCGTGAGATAGAACAGGACGGCAAGCGCAAGGCAGCACCACCCCATCGCCTGGGCGGTGAACGTGAACGTGTAGAGGTGCTTGATGCAGGGAATCCAGGGAACAAGGGCCCAGCCTACGGCGAGAAGCGCGGCGCCGAGCCCGGACAGGACGGCAAATCGCCTCATCTTGTCCCATTTGGCCGTGAGTATCTTCGTAGCCTCCATTCCGCAGAGCGTCATCGCCGCGAACATCAGAATAGTGAGCCACCAGGTGTACCCCTTGTCCGCCATCTGAATCGCGCGGTTGCAGGCAGGCATTATGAAGGGCACAACCCACTCCTCCACCTTCTGCGCGAAATTGCCTTCTCTCGTGTAGTCCCCCAGAAAGTGGAGAAGCCCGGCATACGTGAGCGCAAGCACAATCGGCGCGGCAATCTGCACCTTCCGCCAGGGCAGCGCGAAGACGATTGCGGCAACTAGATATCCGGAGGCGATGGACTGGAGCGTGTTGTTGAATGGGCTGATCTTCTCGAGGTCGAGCGTGAGAAGCCGTCCCTGCGCTATCATGCCCAGAAACCACAGAAGCGCAACGCGGAATGCCACATGCCGCCAGTAGGCGAGAGTCGGGCGGCCGTTCCCGTCGAGACGCCGGCCGAGCGCGAACGGGACCGCGGCCCCGCACATGAAGATGAAGAGCGGCATTATGATGTCCCAGAGAGTGAAGCCTCCCCAGTTGTGCCTGAACTGCTCCATGACGCACTTCGGAAGCGGAGTGGTGGCGTTCAGAGCCCCGAAGAATCCCCCCACGACCGTGAGAAGAAACATGTCCAGCCCGCGAAGAAGGTCGAGGGAGAAAAGCCTGTCGGACGACCGCGCGGCGGCAGAAGAATTAGTTTCCATTGCAGAAAGGGATTAGAATGTCGGCTGCGCCGCCTGGCTCTGCGCCTTCTTGGCGCGGCTCTTCGTGACGAGCCAAAACGCCAGCGCCCCCGCAAGCAAAAGCAGAATCACGCCAAGGACCGGCCTGTAGAATATCCATGCGACAGCTATCGTGGCCACGGAGCAGATGAACGCGACCACCCCGGCCACAAGGCTTGTGCCCAGGCCGACAATATCGCCCAGAATAGGCAGGACGTCGGCGAGCACGCTCAGTGGCTTGAGAATGGCGCCAAAGCCGAAGTACATGCACAGAAAGCCGGCCAGGCGGAGAATCCACGTGAGAATCGCATTGCCGTGGCGAGCGGAGGCGAACATGGCGGCGGCATCCTCTATGCCGTTGGAGAGGTAGCTCAACTTCCTGCCGTTCTTGGCCGTGTAGTCCACGAACGTGTCGCCCTGCTGCTTGGCGATGACGGATATGTCGTGCGGATATATGACGCTGTACGTTACGCGCATGTCGCCTACGCGCGGCATCGTGACGACGTCGCGGTTGTTCTTCTCGTTGTTGCGTGTGGCGGCGTTGGGGACGTAGATCGTGCCTCCCTGCACCTTGACGCGCGCGACATTGCACACGAAGCTCGTCGGAAACGAAAGCGTCTGCGACGATCCAATTCTCTTGATCTGGTTCTCGCTGAGACGGAACGCGCCGAACGAGACGTTGGAGGCTAGCCACTTCTCGGAGGGGAATTCAATCGCGCCGGGATTGTCGTGCCCGGACTCCTTGAAGTTGCTCGAGTCGATGGCGCTCGACGACCATCCCTGCTTGTAGGTGTACGTGGTCGTCTTCTCCACCTTGCCGCCGAGCTTCTTCGTCTCAGTCGTCTTTGAATTCTCGATCCACTGGTACATCTCCACCTCTCGCTCAAGGCTGATGGCGGTGACGGACACGCCGAACGTCTCGTCGGAGAGAACGTCCTTTGTGTCCGCCTTTCCGGTGAGATGCACGAGCTTGCCGTTCATCTCGGGATCTATCTTGGCATTCGTCTCGAGCGACACGCAGGCCCCTTCTCCCTCGTCAATGGCCTTGGCCGTGCCTACCGCGCGCCCCTCGTTCCAGAACAGAAGCGGGAATCCGGCGATGAAGAGCGCTCCTCCAAACAGCATTCCCCTTATGGAACCGCCGAGACGCGACCCCCAGGAGATGGTGGTTGTTTCTGTGACTGCCATTGATTTTTCCTTTCTTTGTAAAAACCTCTCAAAAACCGCGAGAGCAGAAAAAAGTATATCAGATTGCAGATTGAGAGACAAGTACCATTTTCCCACCTCGATTTTTCCATAACACCCAACAATGGCAACGCCCATTTCTTGCCGTGTTCCTTTCAATATTAGTCTGAGCCGAAAGTGTACACGATTCTGGAGTTGCACTTTTTTCTTGGCGTACCGAAAACCTCAATTGTTCACAAATGCCATCATTGCCACAAATACAGATGGAATGGCACGTGTCCTCACGCTCCGCGACAGATGAGGACATCCGCCCGCCCACAATTGACATTTGTGATTTGTGAACAATTATGACAATTGCGATTTGTGAACAATCCCAGGTCTTCCCGTGCACAGCGCGGACGGAGGGTTATTTGCAAATGTTAGGACTTGGAATATAGGCTCAATTCTCGCCCATAATAGTCCAATGACCAAAGAACTCCCGTCTGGCGATCAAAGAACTTCCGTTCGAAGGTAGAATTCACCTGCCTCCATTCCATGGTTTATTTCTCCATCCGTCATTTACATCCGCCTACCCGACATCCCGTTTCCGCACCATCTCCCGCCGCGATTTCATACGACCCGTAATCTCATTCTCGTATTTTGCCCGCCACCCCGCGAGCATGTTGGCGTCCTCCACCCGCTCCGGGTCCGTCAGGGCGTCCAGCCTCTCCATCAGCGCGGTCGGGTTGCTCCTCACGCCCGCCACCACCTCCAGCCACACGGCCCTCGCCCGCAGAACCGCCGAATCTGGTCCCTTCGCCTTCCCCGTATCCTTACCCCGCACCTTCACCCGTTCCGACTCCTTGTCCGGCACCTCGGCCCGCGTCTCCAAGCCACTCTGTGCGTTCAAGGAGTCTTCCTGTCCCTGGCCTAGGATTTCATACTCACCGTAATCTCGTTTCCCATCCCCTTCGCCGCGCCGTGGCTCCGCCAGCACGGCCTCGGCCGGCACGGGGTCGGCCAGGCCCACCACCTGCCGCAGCTTCTTCGCCATAGCCTTGTAGCGCATCAC
>Ga0310696_10007215_pt1 | contig 13094 bp, 10 predicted proteins | sample AusTroGonzalo_MG_4_FD_203885 | JGI IMG/M metagenome (GOLD analysis project Ga0310696, IMG submission 203885) | Bovine rumen microbial communities from tropical cattle in Woodstock, Queensland, Australia - Gonzalo_02 (v2) (version 2) | ecosystem: Host-associated > Mammals > Digestive system >... | reverse complement strand
CTTGGGTATCACCATCATCGTTCTGACGCTGTTTGGTGGTATGGAGGCTATCGTATGGATGGACGTGGCACAGGGTTTCCTGCTCATCGGAGGCGGTATCATCTGCATAGGCATCCTGATGTTCGGTATCGACGGCGGACCGGCAGAGACTTTCCGCATAGCATCGGAATACAACAAGATATCCTTTGGCCCCTACAACTGGGATCTCACACAACTGACTTTTATTGTCATGGTTCTCAATGGTGTCTTCTATGCCTTGCAGAAGTATGGCACCGACCAGACCATCGTACAGCGTTACCTGGCTGCCAAAAACGACCACGAAGCCAAGAAAGCTGCTTACATCGGAGTGTTGATGAGCGTTCCTATCTGGGCTTTGTTTATGTTCATCGGTACGGCACTGTTTGCGTATTACCATGCTGCCGGTGCTCCCGCGTTACCTGAGGGTATCAAGGCTGACGAGGTATTTCCGTACTTCATCGCCCATGAGTTGCCCGTCGGCATCCGTGGTCTTATCATTGCAGCCTTAGCTGCTGCCGCCATCTCGTCGCTCGACAGCGATCTGAACTGCCTGTCAGCTATAGCCGTACAGGACTACTACATGCGTTTCCGCAAGAATGCTACCGACCGGCAGCAACTCAACTTCGGACGTTGGATGGTAGTGGCTGCAGGTATTGGTGCCATTGCTGTGGCGTGCCTCTATATCTCCTGGGGTGGGGAAGGTGTACTGGGAGCCCTGTTCTCGCTCTATGCCATCTTCTCAGCAGGTATCGTGGGTATCTTTATCTTGGGACTGTTCAGTCGTCGTGCCAACAGCCAGGGACTGTATATAGGCATAGCTGCTGCCGTGCTCTATACAGCCTATGCCGTGTTGACCTCTACAAAGGTTGATATGGATGGTGACGGCGTCAAGCAGACGTTGCTCGACCTCGGCGACTGGAACTTCGCTCACCATAAATATATGCTGGGTGTTTACTCGCACCTCATCGTCCTCGTGGTAGGCTATGTTGCCAGCTTCTTCTTCAAGACCCCGCTGGCCGACAAGGAACTGACGATATACGGATATTTGGAAGAACAAAAAAAGAAATAATAATGAAAGCAATTACACTTTTGCAGCCGCAGAAAATAGTCTTTGGTACGGGCTGCATTCAGACCTTAGTCGATGATTATAAGAAGATGGGTTTCCAGCGGCTCTTTGTGCTGACGGCTCCTCCTATCCTGCCGCTGATTGAAGAGCCATTGAGTGAACTCAAGGCCGCGGGTATCAGTATCGAAGTGTTCGACCAGATTATGGCCGAACCCACGCTCAACGACTTCAACCATATCGTTGAAAAGGCCCGACAGTTCGGTGCTGATAGCGTAGTCGGTATTGGTGGTGGTAGCGTCCTTGATGTGGCAAAGCTTGTAGCTGCCTTTGCAAACTCCAAGCAGCAGGCTGCCGACTGCTTCGGCACGGGCTTCATCAAGCAAAAGGGTCTCTGGTTTGCCTGTCTGCCCACCACGGCAGGAACGGGCAGCGAGGTGTCGCCCAACGCCATTTTGTTGGACGAGCGCGACCATCTGAAGAAAGGCATTGTGTCGCCTTTCCTCATTGCCGATGCGGCCTATGTGGATCCCAAACTGACGTGGACCGTGCCAGCCAAGGTGACTGCCGATACAGGTATGGACGCGCTGACTCACTGCATTGAGGCCTATACCAACAAGTTTGCCCATCCGTCAGTCGATATCTATGCCTTGCAGGGTATCCGTCTGATTGCTGCCAATCTGGAGCGTGCCGTGAAGGACGGCAAGGACGTGGAGGCTCGTGAGGCTTTGGCCTTCGGTTCGTTGTATGGCGGCTTGTGCTTAGGTCCTGTCAACACGGCTGCCGTGCATGCCCTGAGCTATCCGTTGGGTGGCGAGTTCCATATTCCTCATGGACTGTCGAACGCCATCCTGCTGCCCAGCGTCATGAAGTTCAATATGCCAGCCAACGTCAAGCGTCATGCCGAGGTGGCCATCGCCTTAGGGTGCGCGCCAGGGGCTAACGACGAAGATACTGCCCAGCGTGGTGTCGATTTCATCTATCGACTGGCGGCTGCCGTGGGCATTCCCGACAAGTTGACGGCACTGGGCATTCCTCAGACGGCTGTCGATGGCATGGCGAAAGCTGCCATGCAGGTGCAGCGCCTGCTGAAGAACAATCCGAGAGAAGTAACAGAGCAAGATGCAAGAAACATTTATAACTCCCTGTATTAATATGAAACCGATATTAGCCATCACCATGGGCGACCCCGCAGGCATTGGTCCTGAGATTACCGTGCGCGCCCTGAACAGAAAAGAGACTTATGAGAAGTGCCGCCCCGTTGTTACTGGCGACGCAGCCGTGATGCAGCAGGCTGTCAAGCTGTTGGGCTTCCAACTGCAGGTCAATGCCATCCAGAACGTCAAGGAGGCCAAGTTTGAATTCGGTACCATCGATGTGATAGACCTGCAATGTGTGGACCTCTCGACCTTTGAGTTCGGACAGGTACAGCCACAGTGTGGCAATGCCGCCTTCCAGTACATCAAGAAAGCCATTGAGTTGGCGATGGCTGACGAGGTGGATGGTACGGTGACGGCTCCCCTCAACAAGGAGGCTCTTAACCTGGCAGGCCATCACTATGACGGACATACGGAGATATACGCCACCTTTACCAATACGAAGAAGTATGCCATGATGCTGGCGGACGAGAACATCCGTGTCATTCATGTTTCTACCCACGTTCCCTTGCGCAAGGCTTGTGACTTGGTGAAGAAGGCGCGAGTCATTGAGTGCGTGGAACTCATCGACGATGCCTGTCGTCAGTTTGGCATTGAGAAGCCGCATATCGGCGTGGCTGGTCTCAATCCCCATTCCAGTGAGAACGGAATGTTTGGTTATGAGGAGGCACAGGAGATAATTCCTGCCATAGAAGAGCTGCAGCAGCGCGGTTTCGACGTGGAAGGTCCTGTCCCGCCCGACAGCATCTTCGCCAAGGCCAAGTGTGGCAAGTTCGACGGCTGTGTGGCTATGTATCACGACCAGGGACATATTCCTTTGAAGGTGTGTGCCTTCAACTGGAATAAGGAAACGGGTAAGATGGAGAGTGCCAGCGGTGTGAACATCACGTTGGGCTTGCCCATTATCCGTGTCAGCGTTGACCATGGTACTGCTTTCGACGTAGCCGGCAAGGGCATTGCCAACGACAGTGCCATGACGCTCTCGATAGACTATGCTACCCGCATGGCGATCTATAGGCTTCGCCAAATGAGAGTTAAGGGTTGAGGATTATGGTCGTTATTGCTGATGATATTACAGGAGCTGCAGAGATAGCAGGTATTGCCTTTGAAAGCGGTGAGCAGGTGCGGTTGCTTTGCGGCTGTGCTAAGGGTTGCGATGCCGTCGCAGCACAGGAAACCGTTGTCATCGCTACCGATACTCGTTCCATGAGTGAGGCCGATGCCGTCGCCGAAACCCTCCACCTCATGTCCAAACCCTCAATCCTCAATCCTCAATCCTCCACCCTCAATTCTCAACTCTCAACCCTCCACCCTCCATCCTCCACCCTCTTCAAGAAGACCGATTCCGCCCTGCGAGGTCATGTGGTGGCAGAGCTGACGGCTCTCATGGAGGCTACAGGCTATGGGCGTGCCGTCTATCTGCCTGCCAATCCGTCGAAGGGAAGGACCATCCGTCAGGGTGTCTATTATATAAATAATGTACCCATACATGAGACGGCTTTCAGCTACGATCCGGAGTTTCCTGCCAGGACGTCTGTCTTAGAGGAGCGTTTTCCCGATGCAAAGGCCAAGGGTATCATCATGCCCGATGCGGAGAGTGAGGAGGATATCCGAAACGTTATTGCCAGGTACAATGACGGCAAGACCCTCTTTGCCGGAGCGGCAGACTTGTTTACCGCCCTACAGACCCATCCCCGTCCCCTCCCTGTCCCCGTCCCTAACAGGGAGGGGCAGGGGGGAGGGTCTTCCACGCTCATTCTCTGCGGCTCTACCCAGAGCAAGCCCTTGGAAATCGGTATCCCCGTTTGTCCTATGCCCCGTGAAGTGTATGATGGAGTCCAGTCCGCCAGCGACTGGTTCCAGTCACTTAACGAAAATTCTCAATTCTCAATTCTCAATTCTCCACCCTCCACCCTCCACCCTCAACTTTCCACCCTCAACTTTCCCCCCTCCCTCATTCTCACTATTCCCTACACGCACCGCACGGGCAAGGAGGTTGCCGTCCATCTGCGCACCGTGATGGCTGAGATGGCAAAACGGCTGGTGACCAGACATTGTCCGGACGAGCTTATCATAGAGGGGGGGGCTACAGCCTGGGCAACGCTGCAGGCTTTGGGCTGGACAGACTTTACCATCACGGCACAATGGGCTCCCGGCGTAGTACAAATGAGGGCAGCCAACGGTGTGTTGGTCACCCTCAAGCCTGGCAGTTATCCTTGGGGAACTATGCTATCGTCTTGTAAAGTGTAGAAGCGTTGTAGCGGTGGTCCATCACAGCTAAAATCTCATCTTCTGTAGACAGGTTGAAGTCGCCTGGGATAGTATTTTTCAGTGAGGCGGCAGCCAGTGAGTAGTTGAGTTGCTGCTGTCTGTCATCTGGGAAGAGGCTGATAGCATGGAGGAAACCGCCCATAAAGGCATCGCCCACACCCACAGGGTCTACCACGTCAGGAATATCCACGATGGGAGCCTCCAGCAACTGTCCGTCAGTAAAGAGCAGTGCTGTCAGCGTATGGTGGTTGGAGTCAACGATATTACGCATGCCCATCAGCCACTGACGGCAGCGCGGATACTGGGCGTGCAGCTCATCAAACCACGCACGATATTCGGGTATCTGCATCTTGAAGTTGCTGTCGGTTGCCGTAAAGGGGGGCTGCGGATGTTGCGAAATCCAGTCGAACTCGATAGCGTCGCCAAACATCATATCGCAGCGCGCCAGCATGCGTTGCAGTGTCTGGCGAGGGTCGGCACCATACTTCCACAGGTTCTTGCGGTAGTTGATGTCAAAGGATATGGTGATGCCCATCTCGTCTGCAATGTCGAGTGCCTCGAAGGTGGCATCGGCAGCCTGTTGTGAAATGGCGGCGGTGATGCCCGATACCTGGAAGATATCAGCATCTTTGAGAATCTCGCGCCAGGGTATCATACCAGGAGCCAAGTCGTAGTAGGCCGAATGGTCACGGTCGTACACCACCTTGGCAGCACGCATGCCCGCGGCTGGTTCAAAGTAATATGTGCCAATGCGCTTGCCGCCATAGACGATGCGGCTGATATCTACGCCCAGCTGTGCCATGCACTGCGCACCGGCATGTCCTACCGGGGTGTCTGGCAGTCGGGTGATGTAGGTCACATTCTCCCCCTGTGTGGCCAGCGATACAGCAACATTGGCTTCGCTACCGCCATATTTGCTGGTAAACATGTCACCCTGTGTCAGTCGCAACTGACCTGGTTTTGAGAATCGGAGTAGCAATTCTCCGAATGTTACTATCTTCTGTCTCTTCATATCTAGCTTGTTTTTTGTTTACGCGGTGCAAAGATACGAATAAGCAGGCAATTAAACAAATTTATTTGATTATTTTCGTAATTCAGAAATATTTCGTATTTTTGCAGCATGGAACAACTGTTGCACTACTGCTGGAAACATAAATTATGGCCCAAAGAAGGACTCGCCACTACGGACGGACGATTCGTGGAGGTGATAGACCCGGGCTTGCACAACCGCAATAGCGGACCGGACTTCTTCAATGCTAAGGTGAATATCGGTGGAACACTGTTGGTAGGAAATGTAGAGATTCACGACAAGTCGAGCGATTGGTATGTGCATGGTCATCAGACAGATAGCCATTACGACAACGTGGTATTGCACGTGGTGGGCGTTGCTGATCGTGAGGTGCAGACTAGTAACGGGCTCTTTGTGCCTCAGATGCTGCTGGCGGTTCCCCCATCGGTACGCGACAACTACGAGGAGCTGCTGCGAACGGATGCCTATCCGCCCTGTTATTGTATTATTCCGCAGTTGACACGCCTGACCGTTCATTCGTGGATGGCTGCCCTGCAGACGGAGCGACTGGAACAGAAGACCATCGCCATCGAGCAGCGTGTCAAGGAGGCAAATGGCTCCTGGGAGGATGCCTACTTCATCACGCTGGCCCGCAACTACGGATTCGGTATCAACGGCGAGGCCTTTGAGCAGTGGGCTCGACATATTCCTTTGCAGATGGTCGGCAAGCACCGCGATAACCTGTTCCAGATAGAGGCCATCTTTATGGGGCAGGCAGGACTGTTAGAATTGAATACGATTCCTGAGCGTTATCAGCAGGATGCCCTCAACGAGGGCTATTTCGCCAAGTTACGCAACGAATACCAATACTTGGCCCATAAGTTCTCGCTGCAACCCATGAATGCCAACCTATGGCGTTTCCTCCGCCTGCGTCCCCAGAACTTCCCACATATCCGCATTTCACAGTTGGCTAACCTCTATTACGAGCGACGTGCGTCGGTGTCGGCACTGGTGGACTGTTATGATATGGTGGCACTGGCCGAGATGCTGCAGACGCAAGTAACCCCTTATTGGGAGACGCATTACACTTTTGGTTCCGAGAGCGTGCGCAACCAAAAACGCCTCTCGCCGGCCAGCATCAACCTGCAGATAATCAACACCTGCATTCCCATGCTCTTTGCCTATGGTCGCCACAGCCTCAAGGAGGAGTTGTGCGACAGGGCTTTCGATTTTCTCGAACAGCTCAAGGCAGAGAACAACCACATTATCCGCATGTGGCAGGAGTGTGGACTGGACGTACAGACGGCAGGTGACTCGCAGGCGCTGATTCAACTGAAACGTGAGTATTGCGACAAGCGCGACTGCCTCCGTTGCCGCATTGGCTATGAATACCTCAAGAAGGGTTGAGGGTTAAAGTAAGCATAAAGTTTAAAGAAATATTATGAATAAATACATTTTTGAAACCCGCATGGAAGTGCGCGACTACGAATGCGACATTGAGGGTATCGTCAACAATGCCAATTACCTCCACTATACAGAGCACACTCGTCATCTGTTTCTCAAGGAGTGCGGTCTTTCGTTTGCCGAGATGCACGAAAAAGGTGTCGATGCCGTGGTGGCGCGCATGAATCTGCAGTTCAAGACACCCTTGCGCTGCGACGATGAGTTCATCTCACGCCTGTGGCTGGAGAAGCAGGGCATAAAGTATGTCTTCCATCAGGACATCTTCCGTGCCTCCGACGAGGCACTCTGTTTCCGTGGCGAAATCACGCTGGTCTGTCTGGTCGATGGTCGTCTGGCAGACAGTCCCGATTACAACAAGGCCTTCGAGAAATATATCCAAACGACATAGCATCATGCCCAACGAGCAGGAACTCTACTATACGATAGCTCTAACCCGCATGACGGGTTTCAACCAACAGATGGCTCTTCAGCTGTATCGCCAGCTGGGAAGCGGTCTGTCCGTCTATGAGCATCGCAACGACATTGGTGACGTCGTTCCCGATAGCACGCCGAGGCTTCGTGAGTCGCTGAAGAACTGGGAAGATGCCCTGTGCCGCGCTGCTGTGGAGATGGAATATATCACAAAGGGACATATCCAGTGCCTGACTATCAATGAGGAAGACTATCCGCAACGTCTGCGCGAATGTCCGGATGCTCCCGTTGTGTTATATTATAAAGGTAGTGCCAATCTTAACCAGCAGTACGTCGTGAATATGGTTGGTACGCGCCACTGCACCACCTACGGTCAGGACCTTGTGCGCCGTTTCATCAGCGACCTCCGTCAGCAGTGTCCGCAGGTGCTTATTGTCAGCGGACTGGCTTACGGCATTGACATCTGTGCCCATCGCAACGCCTTGGAACAGGGTTTCGAGACGATAGGCGTGCTGGCTCACGGATTAGATCAGATATATCCCTATCGCCATCGTGAGACTGCCGAGAAGATGCTGTCTCAGGGTGGCCTGCTCACAGAATACATGAGCCAGACCGAGGCGTTGCCCAACAATTTCCGTCAGCGCAATCGCATCGTGGCAGGCATCAGTGATGCTACCATATTGGTAGAAAGTGCCATCAAAGGTGGAGGACTCATTACTTGTCGCATCGCCCAAGAGTACGGCCGTGATGTTTTCGCCTTCCCGGGTGCTGTAGGCATGACCTATAGCGAAGGCTGCAATAAAATGATTCGCAACAACACCGCGGCTCTGATAACTTCGGCAGAGGACTTTCTGAATGATATGGGATGGCAGACTTTACGGCAAAAACCGGTAGCTGTAGAGCGCCAGTTGTTTCCTGATTTGACCGAAGAAGAACAACGTGTCGTCAACCTCTTACAGGAAACCAACGACTTGCAATTGAATGTCCTCACTGTGCGGAGCAATATTCCTATCGGACCATTGACTGCCTTGCTCTTCTCCTTGGAGATGAAAGGTGTTATACGTCCTATGGCAGGAGGTACGTATCACCTGCTGTACTGATGATGGGAAGCCTTAGGTGAAGATGCAAAGCATGGTGAGGTCGTCGTTGGGTTCGGCACCGTCACGATGCTTGCCAACTTCCTGTTCCAGATAATTCACCAATTGCCGGGCAGAGTCGAAATGATGGGTATTGAGGATATCCAGCAGATGCTCGTCGCCAAAACGTTCTTGCTGTCGGTTCTCTGCCTCGTTGAGGCCGTCGGTATAAATCAGCAGCAGATGTCCCCTGATGTCATCGATAGCCTCTCCCACGAAGTCGAGCTCTGGCCAGAGTCCGATAGGTGCATTTGGTTCCATATCCAAGAAACTGTCATGTTCTTCATAACCATAGACGGGTGGGTTGTGGCCTGCGTTGCAATAATCCAGGCGTCCTGTGTCCAAATGGGCCAGACCAATGAACATGGTGACAAACATGCCTTGCTCGTTGTTTTCCGTTAGGGCATTATTCATGCGGGTAGCTATCTCGGCGGGCATCATATGCTGGGCAGCGAGGGTGCGGAAAAGACGGGTGGCCTGCGCCATGAAAAGCGAAGCGGGTACTCCCTTGCCGCTGACGTCGCCCACGCAGAAGTAGAGTTCATCGCCCAACATGAGATATCCGTAGAGGTCGCCGCCAACCTCCTTGGCAGGTGTCATCAGAGCATGGATATCAAGTCCTTCGCGATGAGGGAAGATATTGGGCACCATCGACATTTGAATGTCGCGGGCAATACGTAGTTCACTCTCAATTCGCTCCTTGGCCTTGGTGGTGCTTTCCAGTTGGTCGTAGGCTAACTTTAATTTGCTATGGGCGTCCTCCAGTTTAGTATGGGCCTCTTCCAGTTTGTGTGCTGCCTTGCGTCTGATGAGCATGTAAACAACGAGGAAAGTTGTGAGCAGTCCTAATCCTACTAGCATGCTGATGAAGCGCATGCGTGACATGTGCGACTGTTGGCGGGCAATCTCTGCGTCCTTCTGGTTGGTGTTGTAGATAGTTGCCAATTCGGCAGTGGAGCTGTTTTTCTGATTAGTGATGGCATTGTCGAGCAGTGAGAAGATGCGCTCGGCCATCACCCTGGCTGAGTCGAGACGGCCAGCTTCAGCGTTGGCGCGGTATTTGGGCAGCATGTACATCTGGATGTTCTCGAGCGAAGGTTCAATACCCCAGGTGCCCATCATCTGATCCAGGAAACGGTAGTTGTCTGCGGCCTCCCTATAGCGGTGGGCTTCCACGAGGTATTCGTTGGAATAAATGCGTCCGGCACTCGTTTTCGCATATTTGGTTTTCAGAAAGCGCCTGTAGGCCTCCTTGGCTTCTTTTACTTTGCCAAGACCCTGCAAAGCCACGGCGCGCATCATCTCAATACGTCCCTGATACTCATCAAAATACTCTGTGCGTGCATCTGGCATCTCACGATATTTCTCCAGCAGCATCTCAGTGCGGTCTATCCAATAGATGGACTCCTCGTAGCGGCGAGTGTTAATATAAGCCATACTGGTATAAACCGTACCTTGCACTGCCTCCTGAAAACCTCGACTTGTAGAGTCTGACTGGCAGCGGTTGGCATAGTGGTCACGGGCTGTCAGGAAGCTCTTGTTAGCTTCTGCGTCGCGTCCCAGGTTCAGTTGGCAGCAGCCGATGTTGTTGAGCAGGATGGCATAGTCTATATCAGACCCCACTCCTGATTTGTCCATCATTTCCACCGCTGGTACGGCCACTTCCAAGGCACCTTCGTAGTCACCCTTGACGAGCAGTAGTTCAGAGAGTCTGCGTGCAGACTTGTTGTAGCTCAGCTGGTCCTGTTCGCTCTGGATATCTCCCTCCATCACTTTCTTGAAGCACAGCTCTGCCATGCGATACATCTTCTGGTGATAGTAGTAGGCGCCGCGCCAGCGGTTGGCATCCAATGTTGAGATGTCACCGGTAGTCTCAAAACTGTCTGTCAGTTCAAGCAGACGTGAGTAGTCCATGACGGCTCCTGCAGCAAATATCAGGCTGTCGGCCTTGTTGCCTTTCAGTTCCTGCTGTTCTGTTCTGTTACAGGAAGGCAATATCATGACAAGACTCATGACCAGCAAGATAAAGATATAGCATGACGGACGTGTTCTCATAAAGAAATGGTATGGTTTGTTATTTTGAGGGCAAAGATACAAAAATGTTATGACCCAACAAAGAAAAAGCTTCTAATTCTTTGTCTTTTGCCCGAATATTCGTAAATTTGCAGCCTGAACATAAGAATAAAGTATAAGAAAGCAAGTTATGGCAAAAAAAGCATTATTGATGATTCTCGACGGATGGGGAATCGGTAAGCAAGGAAAAGGAGACGTGATTTACAATACGCCTACACCGTATTTGGACTATCTGACAGCTGTCAGCGCACACTCGCAGCTGCAGGCTTCTGGTGAGGATGTCGGTCTGCCCGACGGACAGATGGGTAACTCAGAGGTGGGTCACTTGAACATTGGTGCCGGTCGTATTGTCTATCAGGACCTCGTAAAGATTAACCGTGCCTGCAAGGACGGCAGCATCGTGGAGAACAAGCAGGTGAAGGCTGCCTACACCTATGCCAAGGAGAACAATAAGAAGCTGCACCTGATGGGGCTCTGCTCTGACGGCGGCGTACACTCTTCTCTGGACCATCTCTTCAAACTCATTGAGGTGGGCAAGCACTATGGTCTGAAGAACCAGACCTTCGTACACTGCTTCATGGACGGTCGTGACACCGACCCCAAGAGCGGCAAGGGCTTTATCGAGCAGGTCACGGACGTTTGTGCCAAGAACGATGCTGCCATCGGCTCTATCGTTGGCCGTTTCTATGCGATGGATCGTGACAAACGCTGGGAGCGTGTCCGTGAGGCTTACAACCTGCTCGTCAAAGGCGAGGGTAAGCAGAGCGCTGACATGGTGAAGGCCATGCAGGAGAGCTATGACGAGGGCGTGACCGACGAGTTCATCAAGCCCATTCACAACAGCAGCGTCAACGGTTGCATCGAGGAGGGTGACGTCATTATCTTCATCAACTTCCGTAACGACCGCGCCAAGGAATTGACCATCGTGCTGACGCAGCAAGACATGGAGGCCGAGGGCATGAAGACCATTCCCGGTTTGCAGTACTATTGCATGACTCCGTACGATGCTTCGTTCACGGGTGTTCACATCCTCTTCCCCAAGGAAAATGTCGAGAACACGCTGGGCGAATACCTCTCCTCCAAGGGTAAGAAGCAGCTGCACACCGCCGAGACGGAGAAATATGCGCATGTGACGTTCTTCTTCAATGGCGGTCGTGAGGCTCCATACGAGGGTGAGGACCGTATCCTGGTGCCCTCTCCCAAGGTGGCTACCTACGACCTGAAGCCTGAGATGAGCGCCTATGAGGTGAAGGACAAGCTGGTGGAGGCCATCAACACCCAGAAGTATGACTTCATCGTCGTCAACTTCGCCAACGGTGACATGGTGGGACACACAGGTGTCTATAACGCCATTGCCAAGGCCGTCTGGGCTGTTGACCACTGCGTGGAGGCCGTCATTGAGGCAGCCAAGAAGAACGACTACGAGGCCATCATCATTGCCGACCACGGTAATGCCGATAACGCCATCAATCCTGACGGCACGCCCAACACAGCACACTCGCTGAATCCCGTGCCCTTCATCTATGTGACTAACAACAACTCTGCTACGGTGAAGGACGGTCGTCTGGCCGACGTGGCTCCCTCCATTCTGCACATCATGGGTCTGGAGCAGCCTGCCGACATGACAGGTGAGAACTTGATAACTGATTAAGAGCAACCCACCCTTGACCCCTCCCTGAATGGAGGGGAACGAAATGATAGGAACGAAGTTTCAAATAAGGGCAATGAAAGGAAAGAGGATGGCACTGCTGCTGTCCTTTCTCCTTTCTCCATTATCCTTTCTCCTTTCCTCTGCCCAGACAGCGACAGAAGACTACGACAGTCCTACCTTCGTGCCAACCGTCAAGGTGGGTAAGGTGTTGGAAGACGGCGACAGCATCTTGTATATGGAGATGAACAACGTCTATGTCTTTCCGTCCGTTACCTTCAGCAGCAAGCGTCAGCAGGCGGCGTATATGCGTCTGGTGAAGAACGTCAAGACCGTGCTGCCCATAGCCAAGGAGGCCAATGCCATTATGCTGGAAACAGCAGAATACTTAGAGACCCTGCCAGACAGGAAAGCCCGTGAGGAACACATGAAGCGCGTGGAGAAGGGTATCATGCAAACCTACAAGCCGCGCATGAAGAAACTCACCTATTCGCAGGGCAAGCTCCTCATCAAACTCATCTATCGTGAAAGCCATTCCTCCAGCTACGAATTGATACAGGCTTTCCTGGGTCCTGTCAAGGCAGGATTCTATCAAGCTTTTGCCTGGGCGTTCGGTGCTTCGCTCAAGAAAAAATATGATCCGGAAGGTATCGACCGCCTTACAGAGCGCGTGGTCTTGCTGGTGGAAGCAGGACAGTTATAAGTTAAAAGTGAATAATTTGCTACCGCAGGGGAGGTAAGACCTAAGTTCAAGATAGAAGTGCAATTTTCAGGTAGAGGCGAAGCCAAGACTAATACCTGAAAAACACCGAGGGGTTTGGGGGCGAGCAGCCCCCAAGAGAGG
>Ga0310696_10007214_pt1 | contig 13094 bp, 11 predicted proteins | sample AusTroGonzalo_MG_4_FD_203885 | JGI IMG/M metagenome (GOLD analysis project Ga0310696, IMG submission 203885) | Bovine rumen microbial communities from tropical cattle in Woodstock, Queensland, Australia - Gonzalo_02 (v2) (version 2) | ecosystem: Host-associated > Mammals > Digestive system >... | reverse complement strand
TGCAGAGCATGAGGAGATCGCCGAAGAAACGGCTCGAAATATTCGCATACTGGATGTGATTGAACTGGAGACGACGGAGTGCTGTGGAGATGATTGTCAAAGTGAGAACGTCTATTTCAGTCGCATGCGAATCGTCAAGAGTCTGCCGTTCTCGCCTAAGGTTTTGCTAGCATTACTATCCAAACGTGAAGCCATATTGCATTCACAGGAGCGGTACTTGACAAGCGACGAATACCGCAGCAATCGCGGTTCATTGATGTTGATTGAGCCGGAAGAACCTGAGATCATTCGCGAGGAGAAAATCACGGATGATGGGAAGCGTGTGCCCAAATACAAAGCGCGTTTTTCGTACAATGGCATGGAATACCTGTTGCCGGTTACCGATCCGCGTTATTTGGAACGAATGGAAGGGTACTCGAATCTGCCGTTGATAGGAAAGTTTCCCACCGGCACGTTCTTTTTCACCATCTCTATGGCTGCAGAGCCATGGAACGACAAGCACTACAAGCTTTTAGCCGGAATCATCGATACGCGTTCCGTAGTGACTGATGCACAGCAAGATGCACGCAATGAATCGTTGCCGTACTATCTCGCAGAGCAGTTCGCGATGCACACCAACCGGCCAATCTTCATCACCGGCAAAGCCGGAACCGGCAAGACGACGTTCCTGCGCAAACTCCGCGAACAGTCACCAAAGAACATGGCTGTGGTGGCACCAACCGGTGTGGCAGCCATCAATGCCGGAGGAATGACTATTCACTCGCTGTTTCAGTTGCCGGTGCGGACGCTCATCCCCACGCCGCAATCGTACAAGCAGCTGTTTGCGGAACAACGCATGTATCAACGCAAGCGGAATCTGCTTTACCACCTTGAGATGCTGGTGATCGACGAGATTAGTATGGTGCGCGCGGATGTGTTGGATGCGATTGATATGGTGTTGCGGCGATACAAATACCGCAAAGACGTGCCGTTCGGAGGTGTGCAGTTGGTGATGATAGGAGACCTGTTTCAGTTGTCACCGGTAGTGACGAAGGGCGATGACGAGGAGGCGATGGCGAAGTATTACGATGGGCCGTACTTCTTCCATGCAAAGGTGATGAAGGAGTTGCAGCCGATCTATGTGGAGCTGGATCACGTGTTCAGGCAACAAGACAAGGCTTTCGTCAACTTGCTCAACGAAGTGCGTGAGAATCAGCTGACTGCACAGGGTAGGGCGCTGCTGAGTGCGCGGTATAATCCCCGCTTCAAGAACACGGAAGAGGACTTCCATATAACGCTCACGACTCACAACCGGTTGGCAGATGAGTTGAATGAACGGGAACTCTATCGTTTGCCGGACGAGCCGCGGACGTTTGTGGCCGAGATAAAGAAAGATTTTCCGGCAAACATCTACCCTACAGAAGAAACGCTGACGCTGAAGATTGGTGCGAGAGTGATGTTTGTACGAAACGATGACCAGAAACCGAGACGCTATTACAACGGCAAGATAGGACTGATAACAGATATAGATGGTGAAAAGATTGCTGTGCGTTGTGACGATGGTGATATTGAGGTGAACCGCATGGTGTGGGAGAACATCCGCTACCGCGAGGACGAGAAGACCGGCAAGATCGAAGAGGAAGTCTTGGGAACATTCACGCAGTATCCCTTGCGGCTTGCTTGGGCTGTGACGATACACAAAAGCCAGGGTCTGACATTCGATAAGGTGATCATCGACGCGGCACGCGCTTTTGCTGCCGGACAAGTCTATGTGGCGCTTTCGCGATGCCGGACTCTTGAAGGTATCGTGCTATCCACGCCACTCGATTATGTCGAGCTGGATAATGATCCGTCAGTGTTGCAATATACCGACAGTCAGCCATCCGTAGAGGTTGTCAATCAGGCACTTCCAAAAGCCCGCAAGGAATACGAACTGCAACTGTTTAGTGCCTTGTTTGACTTCCACCGCTTGATTTCTCTGGTTGATCAGATGCGCAAAGTGGCTATCACGAAAGTGTCGTTCAACATGGAGACATTGCCGTTCTTGGAGGAACTGACGCCCCAATTCTCCGAATGGCAATCGGTGGCAGACAAGTTCCGTCCGCAGCTGACGCGACTGCTGCTATCTGCTGCAAAACAGCAGTTAAAAGAACGTCTAGACGCAGCTGCCTATTATTTTCTGCCCTTGCTTGGCTTGGTTGCCGTAAAGGTCGCCAACCATCCTTGTCGAAGCAAGAACAAAGCCGATGTCTCGGATTTCGAACCGATGCTCAGTGACCTGTTCCTCGTGCTCCACGAGAAGATACACTTGATGCAATCGCTCATCAAAACCGACGAGCCTTCGTCCGAATCACTGCTCCAAGCACGGAACGATTTCGTTGCTCCCATGGCAGAATTGCAACCACTTATGGAGAAACCTCCGAAGAAAACGAAGACTCCCAAGCCTCCGTTCGTCCCGCAAGCAGCATTCGAACGCTGGACTGTCGAGGACGACTTGCGGTTGAACGTGCTGTTCCATCAGGGCATGACTGTCGCAGACATGATGCGCGAACTCTCACGCTCACGAGGCTCAATCAACGCGCGTCTGAAAAAACTGCACCTCAAGACATAATGATGGGGTAGCTTCGTCGGGCTGCTCTGCGGCACAATCCTCAGACTCATCTGTTGCGGACTCATGACAACCGCTCTCATCCAAGCTATCTGGTAATGAACCCAAACATATATTAACCTCAAAACCCAAACAAGTATGCTGACACTTCTTTTTTCTCTCATCACTTTGCCGTACGCTCCCAATGCGCTGGAGCCGGTCATCAGTCAGGAAACGATTGAGTATCACCACGGCAAGCACCTGCAAACCTACGTCGACAACCTCAACAAACTCGTTGCCGGAACGGAGTTTGAGTCCATGCCTTTGGAGCAGATTGTCGCCAAATCGCAAGGTGGTATCTTCAACAATGCCGGACAGATTCTGAACCATAACCTGTACTTCCTCCAGTTCAAACCTTACACCAATGAGCAATCACCACGGCCCTGCCGATCGACAGAAATGACAAATGACCAATTACCAATATTAAAGGCCATTGTCCGTGATTTCGGTTCGTTCGATGCCTTCAAAGCCGAGTTTGAGCAGAAAGGTACCACGCTCTTCGGTTCAGGATGGGTGTGGCTTGCTGCCGACAAGGATGGCAAACTCGTCATCACCCAAGAACCCAATGCCGGTAATCCCGTCACCAAAGGACTCAAACCCCTGCTGACGATGGACGTCTGGGAGCATGCCTATTACATCGACTACCGCAATCGTCGTGCGGCTCATCTCCAGTCCCTTTGGCAGATCATCAACTGGGACGAGATTAACCGCAGATATACAAACAAATAACTTAACTAATAAAATCGTACACGTATGAAAGAATTAAAAGGAACAAAAACCGAGCGCAACCTCATGGAGGCTTTTGCCGGTGAATCGATGGCTCGTAACAAGTACACCTACTTCGCATCAAAGGCGAAAAAGGATGGTTATGTGCAGATTAGCAAGATTTTTGAGGAGACTGCTGCTAACGAGAAAGAGCATGCAGAACTCTGGTATAAATACCTGAACGGAGGCAAGATCAGCGATACCGCTGCCAACCTCGCAGACGCTGCTGCGGGTGAGAATGCCGAGTGGACGGACATGTATGCACGCATGGCTGCCGAAGCTCGTGCCGAAGGCTTCGACGAGATTGCCGAGAAGTTCGAACAAGTCGGAGCTATCGAGAAACACCACGAGGAGCGTTATCGCAAACTCCTCAAGAATATCGAGGATAAGATTGTCTTCTCCCGCGATGGCGATTGCATCTGGCAGTGCTCCAACTGCGGCCACATCGTTGTCGGCAAGGCTGCTCCGGAGGAGTGTCCCGTTTGTCACCATGCTCAAGCGTACTTCCAGCTTCTCGCGGAGAACTATTAATCTAACTCACCAAGCGCGGCATTCATTTTGCCGCGCTCTTCTTTTATTCATTTTTCAACTTTTTCATCCTCTTTGCACTCAAAATCTCGCATTTTACTGAAAAAAGTAAAAAATATTGCAAAAAATCATGATAATGTTTGCATATATGCGCAAAAAGTAGTATCTTTGCGCAAAATTTCGAACATTAAGACGAAAAAGCAATGAAAAGAGAACTGTTACCAAAACATAAACGCATGCTGTCACAGCTGGGTGAGCAGATACGGATGGCTCGGTTGCGTCGTGATCTGTCGTCCGAGCAAGTAGCTGAACGTGCCGGTATAGCGCGTAACACACTCATCAAAATCGAAAACGGAGATGAAGGTGTGGCTATCGGTTCGTACTTCCGGGTGCTGATTGTGCTGGGATTGGAGGACGATTTGCTGACGATAGCAAGCGATGATGTGCTGGGGCGTAAGTTGCAAGATGCGGGACTGAAAGTGCATAAGCGAGCTTCTAAATATCCATGTAGAATCCGTAACATTTCATGACGCGACGGTTTGACAGGAACGCGGAAGGGGGGCGAGTGCATTTCACGTCAGCGATGTCGATGTTGGGCTATGCGGACGGACAGACGGATGGTTGTTCGTACCTGGAGATAGCGGAATGGATAAGCCGTTATAGTGCACAAGCGAGTGCGGATCTGGTGCAGATGTGGCGCAGGATCGTGTTTAACATCGCCATAAGCAACTGCGATGACCATTTGCGCAATCACGGGTTCCTGCTGACGAAGCAGGGTTGGCGATTGTCTCCGGCTTACGACTTGAATCCGTCGTACTACGGGGGAGGACTGAGTCTGAACATTACGGAGTCGGACAACTCGCTGGATATGGATTTGGCGCGAGAGGTGGCACCGTTCTTTGGGGTGCCGGAGAAGGATGCGGAGGCGATAATCGGTGAGGTGCGTAACGCTGTGAGCGGTTGGCGATGTGTGGCAAGCAAGCTGGGCATCTCGCGTGAGGAGCAGGAGATGATGGCAGGGGCGTTTGGAGAGTGATGATTGAATAAAATGTTTTTGTTTAATTATAGTGGACATTAGTGATGCTAACCATCAAACTATAATGCCGGTAACCCTCGAAATAGAACGTCATCCGCTGCAACCGTTTCTGCCGGACAACGCACGGCTGCTGATGCTTGGCAGTTTTCCTCCACCCAAAGAACGGTGGTGTATGGATTTCTTCTACCCAAACCCGCAAAACGACATGTGGCGCATCATGGGACAAATCTTCTTCGGCAACAAACAGCATTTTGTAGTACAAAGTGACAAGCTGCCAAGTACAAAGGGGCGTAAAGCAGTTTTTAAATGCGACGAAATCGTCTCTTTCTGCCGGAACCAAGGCATCGCTATCTTTGACACAGCGCAAGCCGTTCGACGTTTGCAAGGCAACGCGGCAGACGAACATCTGGAGATTGTCGAACGGACAGACATAGCCGCGATTCTGCAGCAAATCCCGCTATGCCATGATATCTGCTGCACCGGAGGCAAAGCCGCAGAGACCTTAGCAGATATACTCCATACCCCGACACCCAAAGTAGGCGAGTATATCGAAACGACCTTTGCCGACAGAACTCTCCGTTTTTGGCGCATGCCTTCCACCTCCCGTGCCTATCCCTTGTCCTTTGACAAGAAATCTGCAGCCTACCACCGGATGTTCAACACCATTCTCCCCCGCACATCACATGCTTTCTTTTTGGGGCATTATGATTAAAATTGCATTATTATGCACATTGAATGTGTAAAAATATGCATTTTTATGCAGTTTGGCGATAAAAAAATGTGCAATTTCTTGCAGTGTTGAAAATTTTTTAGTATCTTTGTAGCGATTTTACTGTTCGCTGTTCGCGAATTGCGAACGTTTTGATGAAAATGATTGATTTTAAGCAGTTATGAAAGAGCAAGATTTAGTCATATTATTAAAGAAATTGACATCAAAAGGACGTTCACTTTCCTTAAGAAAACTCGCCGAAGAACTCGGGATGAGTGCGTCGAGTGTGAGTGAGAGCCTGGAGCGCAGCAAAAAGGCGCAGTTGGTTGCTCGAAACAAGAAACGCGTGAACACCTTGGCCTTGCAGGAGTTTATGGTGCATGGTTTGGCTTATGTGTTTCCTGCTGAGACAGGACGTGTTATCCGTGGCATACCTGCATATGTGAGTGCGTCGCCTCTTAAGGAACAGGTTGCCAATGCTGCGGATCAGTATGTGTGGCGTTATGCCAAGGGTGAGGCGCGCGGACAGCTGATAGAGCCGCTCTATCCGTCTGTGCCGGAAGCCGCTTTGCGAGATGAGGAGTTATACCAACTGCTGGTCATTGCCGACACGCTTCGCATGGGGCGTTCACGCGAGAAAGAGATTGCGATAGCCGAACTGAACAAACATATCCAACGCTATGTTGAAAACCAATAACGAACGTCTGCAGGAGATTGCCGAAGGCATGCAGAGCTTGAATGAGCGGCTGGTGTATGTCGGAGGTGCAATGGCCGGGTCGTACGCCAATGATCCGGCTGCTGCTGATCCACGTCCCACGACGGACGTGGATTGTGTGGTTGATTCGAAGAACTACGCGGAACATGCAGCGGTAGAAGAGCAATTGCGCAAACTGCATTTTCAGAACGATACAGAGTCCGAACCTCCTGTTATTTGCCGTTGGGTGTATAACGGTGAGATCGTGGACGTTATGTCTTACGAAGAGAAGAGTTTGAGTTTCGGTAATCGTTGGTATCGACCCGGTTATGAGCATCGCGAACTCTATACCTTGCCTTCAGGAAAGCAGATTTATCGGTTACCGGTTGCGTATTATTTGGCAACAAAGATAGAGGCGTTGCTGTCACGTGGAGGAGTCGATTGGCGAGGCGCGAGGGACTTCGAAGATATCATCTACCTGCTCAATTATTGCACGGATATTATGGCGCGTTTTCGTGCAGCAGAAACGGATGTGCAGCAGTATCTCTCGGAGCAGTTTGCAACGATGCTGCAGCGTCCGAACTTCAATGAAGAGATAGAATGTGCTATCTCTGCAGATGAGATTGAGCGCACGGACATGCTGGTACAGATTATGAGCGATATCGCGCTGTATAAGTTGGAACCTGGTCTGCGGATTCAATTCGTGAGTGACCTGCATCTGGAGTTTAGTGAAAATCGTCAATGGCTTGAGGAAAATCCGTTGGAGGTAATGGGAGATATTCTGCTGATTGCCGGAGATACGGCTTATCTGGATATGCCGGAAAGCGGACGCGACACCTATTCGCAATTTAAATTCTGGGATTGGGCAAGTGAGCATTACAAGCAAGTAATCGTGTGCCTCGGTAACCATGATTTCTATGGTTATTACGACTTGGCAACCATGCCGGAAGACTATTGTAAGCAGATCCGCCACAACGTACATGCGTATTATAATAAGGTCGTATCGGTAGGCGACGTAGATATTATCGTCTCGACGCTCTGGTCGTTCATCGAGCCTTTTGACGCATATAAGACTGAGAAAGGCGTGAGCGATTTCTACCGGATCTTGTACAACGGACATCGTCTCACCGCGGACGACTTCAATGCCGAACATGAACGTTGTTTCGATTTTATCTCCACGGCTGTGAGGGAGAGCAAGGCGAAAACGAAGATTGTGCTCACGCACCATGTGCCTACGCAGCAATGCACAGCCAAAGAATTCCAAGGCAGCACAATCAATGGCGCATTCACGGTTGAGTTGGGCAATTATATCGTGGATTCCGGTATCGATTATTGGATTTATGGCCACTCACACCGCAACATCGACGCACAAATCGGCAAGACGAAGATCCTCTCCAACCAACTCGGTTACATCTCGCATGGCGAGTTCTTGCGCAACGGATTTAAGTCAGGAAGAATGATAGAAGTATAACTATGAGCCACAGTTATTTACACGATAAGGAAATTTTGAAGCGCATCAGGTTCATGCACCCATTAGCCAAGAATCCGCACAAGCGCGATGAGATGCCGAAGAATCACGTGTCAAAATATGTGTCAACGCATGGTGGTTCGTATGCTGCATGGATGGAAGATGCTACATCTTTTGGTGGCCACAAGCGGCAAAAAAGTGGCCATCGCATGGTTAGCGGCATCGTCCGTGCACATGTCAAAGAAGAGATCCGGCAACAGATTAACGAACAAATGGAAGAGTAAAACATGGAAGAAATATCTATATAAAGAAAGAACGCAACATATCGATTGCGTCCTGTCTTAATTATATATCCTTAATGTAGTGTCATGCTTAGCAACTCACTTGCTCCAAAGGACTCCACTCGGCTGCTTGGATGATAGCGCGTTGTGCGGCTCGACGCTGCTTGGCATCTTCAATAAACAGAAGATCATCATCCAGTTCGATGTCATTGCCGATTTCGTCACGTCCTAAATATTGGTGGTAAGTGCAAACTGCAAATCCCACATAATCCCGTTCTTCGATAATCTCTAACAATTTTTCGGCATTCCAAATCTTCATCGGGAAACCGGATGCATAACAAGTAGTTATCGTTTCCAATACTCGAACGAGGTTGTGATAATATCCAAGTCCGATACTAATCTCCCACTTGCCACTATCTTGCTTATAGGCATGCACATTGCAACGTGACAAGCCCAATTCACCATAATGATCTACCGCAAATCTCTTAAAATCAGCTTCGCTATCCAAATCAAACTCGTTCAAATCATGCCATTTATGCTTCTTATAATACTCCACATCGCTCTGTTTGGAATCATGCGGAACAGAATGAAATGGTTCATCTGCAGCTCTGAAATATCGACAATATATGCGAATCGTCATCGTGTCAAAAGTAGGATAATCCTTTGCAATAGAGCGATGTAACGCCTCAATAGTCTTCGCCTCATTCTTTAGCTCTAACTTGAACTCCGGCACAATCTGATTCAAAGTCGAACGACGAATCTTTCCTTTCCGCAACGCGTATGGCACATGCCGATTGATGTAGGCATTATAAGCCTCCGGATTAGCGCAAATACTATCAATTATCGGCAAAACTTTGTCCGCAAATTCCCGATATGCTTTCGCGTAACCAAAGAAGTCATTGGTGCTTTCGTTCCCATTATCGTCAGGCTCGACAAGCCATTTACAAGCCGCAAAGTGAGTGCGTTTTGCTCCGATATACATATACCGATACTCTCGATACGTAGTGATGTGCATGTATCCCCACTGCACACCATCATATTCCGACTGAAAGCGTATCCAAATACTCCGTCGTTCGTCCTCTCCCATAACTGCCAATCGGCTAATGCTTTCGTAAATCAGCTGCATGGCTTTTGCTGCTTCCCCACGCAACTCCAGCGGATTCAAATGATCACTTCTCCGCGGCAAATAAAGTCCTCTAAATAGAGGCAATGTAAACTGTTTCATTGTTGTAAATGTTTTAACTTTGTTCATAATATTTTATGCATCGCTGTCCCATAAAATTGGTATGCTCGATGATTAGTTTTTGTATGTTTATTTCTTTTGAGTGTTTTGCTCAAAGAGTGGTGATAATTGATGATAAAAACTATCCGAAAGCTTGTTTTCGAGAAGTTTTTAACGGCAATTAGCACATGATGCAGTTAGCATCAAAACACTCAAAAGGGTTTTTGTTGGTTTTTGTTGAATTTTAATCTAATACAGGTAAGTTTGTTATTTGCATTTTCCGCGTCATGAATTGTTAAAAACGCGAACTTGTGCCTTTCCGACTGCAAAATTACTCCGACATAGTGCTATATCTTGTCACAAGCTCATAAATTCATCCAATACCATCTCCAAAACCTTACTTTTGCTATCTCTTGTTAGCATTTCGGCACTTCTAAAGCGTGCCAAATCGTCACGGTTTGAGTGGCTCTTTCCAATTTGGAAACAACCATTTCAGTTGCCAGGAAATCCTCGGATACTGATTCTATCTATGGCAATTTTACCACAATAAAACTTCCTCAATTTCTCTCGTTTTTGCGCTCTTTGCTCTCAAAATCTTGCATTTTGCTTGCAAAATAAACAAAAATGAAAGATTTTAGCATATACATTTGTATATGTCAAAATTTTTTCGTACCTTTGCAGCCGGATTTCTTGTGCGCACACATACACATATACGTACGTACGAAACCCTCAGCACCCAATTGCGCACAATCGCGCCTAACTGCGCAACAACTAACAAAAAAGCCAAACATAAAACCCAACGGAACAATGAACAATCAGGATATCGATTTTAGCAATCTCTCCGCTTATCGGGAAGGAAACCAATTGGAGGCAAAGAAAGCCACCAAAGGGTTGCCGAACTCCATCTGGGAGACGTACTCATCGTTTGCAAACACAGACGGTGGGTTGATCCTGTTGGGTGTGGAAGAAGCGAAAGACCATGCGTTGCATGCAGTCCATCTGGACGATCCGGAGACGCTGATTCGGGATTTCTGGAACACCATCAACAATCCGCAGAAAGTGAGTCTGAACATCCTGACGGACAGCATGGCGCGTACGCAAGAGGTGGACGGAGAGACGATTATCGTCATCGAAGTGCCTCGTGCTGAGCGTGAGTTGCGACCCATCTACGTGGGCCTGGATCCCGTCAAGGGCACGTTCCGTCGCAATCATGAAGGCGACTACCATTGTACGCGTGAACAGGTGTCGGCTATGTTCCGTGATGCGGCACAGGTGAGCATCGACAAGAAGGTGCTGACGTACATGGACAAGTCGGTGTTCTGTCAGGATAGCATCAACGACTACCGCATCCTGTTCAATGCCAAGCACCCGAATCATGCGTGGACGAAGTTGGACGATGAGTTGTTCCTGCGTCGGATCGGTGCGATGGGTGTGGATACGGAGACGAAGACAGTGCATCCGACGATTGCAGGACTGCTGATGTTCGGCTACGAATACGAGATTGTGCGTGAGTTCTCGCAGTATTTCCTGGATTACCAGGAGCGGATGGATCCGTCGATTCGTTGGACGCACCGTGTGATCTCTTCGTCCGGGGACTGGAGCGGCAACCTGTTTGACTTCTATTTCCGAATCATCAACCGGCTGACGAGTGATCTGCCGGTGCCGTTTAAGTTGGTGAACAATGAGCGGGACGACGATACGCCATTGCACGAGACGGTGCGTGAGGCACTGCTGAATGCGTTGGTGCATGCGGACTATTATGGTCGCATGGGAACGGTGATCATCAAGAGTCCGGAGACGCTGTCATTCGCCAATCCGGGGGACATGCGTATCAGTCTGGCTATGGCGATGGAGGGAGGCTTCTCCGATCCGCGTAACGCGACGCTGATGAAGATGTTCGGGATGATTGGGGTAGGTGAGCGTGCCGGAAGTGGTGTGCCAAATATCATCGCGACATGGGAGAACGAGACGCAGCATCGTCCGTCGTACAAGATCATGTACTCCCCGGAACGTGTGATGTGTACCATTTTTGTCGCTGGTTCCGGCGATAAATTGGCAGAACCCGGCGATAAACCGGCGACAAATGAGGTTTCTAGCGATAAATCCGGCGATAAAGTGGCAAAAACCGGCGATAAACGACAGGTTATACTGGCGTATCTGGCTCAACACCCAAATTCGAGGAATGCTGAGATTGCCGCAGAACTTGGGTTGAGTGTGTCGCAGACGCGTGATTATATGAATGGACTGGTTGCTGCCGGTTTGGTGGAAGAGTCTGGGGCGAATAAGAACCGGAAGTATAGTGCAAAGTAATTCTTTTCTTTCAAAAACTGGCAGAAAAACAAGGATTTTAAAGTTAAACTTGAAAGATAAAAGACAGAAAGCTTCCGTAACTCCCTGTAAATAAGCGGCAATCGTTCCTGTTAGGAACCAAAGAAAAGAAAAAGAAAAACAGTAAATAACATTTTTTAAGTTTTTTTGATTAACTGATAAAACAACATAAATGCAAGATAACAAAACCACCATCCATATGGTCCCGGAACCCCGCAAGACGGAACTCGTCAACGCGTGTTACCCCATCATCGGAGCTATCTTCGAGGTGTACAAGACCCTGGGCCCCGGACTCCCTGAGTACATCTACCAGGAGGCGCTCCTCAACGAGCTGAACTCCACCGGACTGCCCACCCACAAGGAACTCGAGTACCATCCGATGTACAAGGGTCAACCGCTCCAAGCCTTCCTCAAGATGGACTTTGTCGTGGAGACTTTCATCGGCAATGTCATCATCGAGTGCAAGGCTCTGACGCAACTGACGGAGAAGGAGCATTACCAGACGTTCGGTTACCTTCGTGGTACCGGTTATCCGGCTGCTCTCCTCGTCAATTTCGGCACCAGCCCCAAGGTCCAATTGGAGCGGTTCCACAACAACAATGGCCAGATAGAAGTGTTCTAATCTGTCCTGCAACAGATCTTTGAATTATTGTAACCAAAAAAGGCTGTAAACTTTGATGTCTTTTAGGATAACCAAAAAAGGCAGCAGTCCAGGTTGATAAATCAACCCTATGTATGATCCTTGGTTCTCAATCGTAAGCGAGCTTCCATTGTTAACCAATTATCATCCATCCCGGTAGGTTCCATTGATAAACCTCCCTACTGCTTTACAAAAAAATATCCAAAAAAGTCAAAAAAGGTTTACCCCCGCAATCAAACGTCCACGCTACTGTTATTTCACTTCCCGTTGACTATGCGTTGAAAATTTTTTGAAGTGGAATGTAATGGAACGTTTTTTTGAGCTTTTTTTTCGGAACAATCAATCGATGCCATTTATGGGTATCGATTAGACGAAAAAGATAAGCAGTATATTGGAAATTTATTTACGAATAGACTGATGATCTTTTGCGTAGAGAGCCGTAGGGCTCGTGGATTGTTCTTTTTTGGTTACCTAATGAAAAATAGAAATAAATTGAAAAATAGATATGAGTACAGCGATTGAATTCAGTCATGTGAGCAAACAGTACAGACTTGGTCTGGTATCAACCAAGACTCTGTCACATGACATAAGAAGATTTTGGATAACGAACGTCCTCGGCAAGGAGGACCCCTACCTCAAAATCGGAGAGACGAACGACAGAGCCTCCAAGGGCACCTCCGAGTATGTCTGGGCCCTCCGCGACATCGACTTCAAGGTCGACCAAGGCGACGTCGTCGGCATCATCGGCAAGAACGGTGCCGGTAAATCCACCCTCCTCAAGCTCCTCTCCCGCGTCA